>OGZE01001988.1_pt1 | contig 10183 bp, 10 predicted proteins | sample 1576731 | NCBI WGS metagenome assembly OGZE01 (sample SAMEA3541503, study PRJEB24748) | human gut metagenome | biome: human gut; feature: human-associated habitat; material: faeces | place: China | collected 2012 | reverse complement strand
TTGAGCTGAAAGGTTCAGGTGCTTCAAAACTTCTTTCCAATTTGGTAAAGGCAGATATTATTGAACCAGTATCCGGTTACGGAAAAGGAAAATATAAATTCAAGAAGTAATTAGAAATTCCAAGGAGCGATGGCTATGGAGAATAAATTAGAAAAAATCGGTCAAAATAGTTTTATGGATAATTTTGTTAAAACCGATGACATCTTAAAGGATATGTGTGGGATTATCGAGTCCTCACAAAAAGCTGCATACCAGGCGGTTAATATTGCACTTGTTCAAAGGAACTGGCTTTTAGGATATCGAATTGCGGAAGAAGAACTTGGCGGACAGGAACGTTCTGAATATGGGCTTCAGGTTATCAAGAAACTGTCAAAAGAATTGACAAATCGCTATGGTAAGGGATATGACAAAGGTACGCTTTATCGTTGCCTGAAGTTTTACAAGATGTTTCCTGAGATTGTTGCCACACTGGGGCAACAATCTGGAGTGATACTTTCGTGGAGCCATTATAGAATATTGCTTCAGGTAGAAGATAAGGAAGCTCGTGACTGGTATGAGAAAGAAGCCGCAGAACAGACTTGGAGTGTTCGTACTTTGCAGAGGAACATTTCTTCTCAGTATTATTATCATATGCTGGGAACTCAGAAAAAAGAGCTTGTAGAAAGTGAAATGAAGGAACTGACTGCACCGTATCAGGATGATAAGCTGGAGTTCATCAAAAATCCGGTAGTTGCGGAGTTCTTAGGATTTTCGCAGAATACAGATTTTACAGAGAGTGACCTTGAGAAAAGTATTCTTTCCAATTTGCAGAAATTTTTGATGGAGCTTGGAAAGGGATATGCTTTTGTGGCAAGGCAACAGCACATTCACACGGAGAAGCAGGACTACTATATCGACCTTGTATTCTACAATTATATACTGAAATGCTTTGTCCTTATTGATTTGAAAACAGAGAAGATAACACATCAAGATGTAGGACAGATGGATATGTATATCCGTATGTATGATGAACTGAAACGCAGCGAGGGCGATAACCCAACAATCGGTATTGTCCTTTGTTCTGATACAGATGATGATATTGCCCGTTATTCTGTTATGCACGGCAATGAACAATTATTTGCTTCCAAGTACAAATTATACTTACCGACAAAAGAAGAACTGAGAGCGGAGATTGAAACCCAAAAGGCAATGTTTTATCTTCAGCAGCAGGATAACGAAGAAAAGGAAACAGAATAGAATTTGTGCAGACGGTCTGCACAAATTGCAAAATCTAAGGTCATTGAACAAAAAAATCAGGAGTTCATGCCTTTGTCATTACAAAACATAGTGTATCCGCTTCTTGTCAAAACGATCCTGCTGAGTATGAACCGCTTCCGGATAGCCGCATGGAATAATAGCGAAAGCGTCCAGATTTTCAGGCACGTTCAATACTGTACGGACAGCCTCCATTCGTTCTTTCAGAGGAGCAATTCCAAGCCAGACAGCACCTAGTCCGAGGGCGTCTGCTTCCAGTAAGAGATTTTCTACAGAAGCACTCATATCAACCATATCATTTCCTAGTCCAGAAGCAAAGTACCCGCATAAAATTGTGACAGCGGCAAATACAAAGGAAATGGAAATAATCCTGAGTGCCGGAATGCCAAGCACCAGCATTTCCGGGCTTGCGGAGAATAGCTGTAATAATTGTTTTGGTAAAGTACAGAAGATGTCTTCCAGTTTGTTTTTGGTGTTCATGTGACCTCCTATTTGGTAAAAAAATAAGCGCGAAATCGGTGAGGATAAGCTGTTCCTCGTGATTTCACGCTTTAAAATCCGGCTTGGTTTCTTTATTTCGTGCCTATTATAATGCATAAAAGAGAAAAAATGCAAGAAAATTTTTGTTTGACATTTTTTAAAAAGAAAAATATAATAACTTATAAACGAGTGGCAAACTAGCGTAAATCCAGTTTTGCTACTCGTTTTTTTGTGCGCATGCTGTTGCACATTATGAAAATATATAATGCATTTTAAAGTGTGTAGCTTATCAGCGTAAGTCCAGCTTATGAGGTAAGTGCACACTTTTTTTATGCAGAAAAGGGAGGCTGAATCCGCTCCTCATCAAAGGGTTTGGATTTTGCTTCGCAAAACAAGGAGGATTATAAAATGGAAGAAAGTAACAAGATGAAGGAGATGCCGGTAAATAAGCTCATGGTTCAGATGGGAATACCGATGATCTTATCTATGGCATTGCAGGCGGTTTACAACATTGTAGACAGTGCCTTTGTTGGAAACATGAGATCAGGAAGTGAGGCGGCACTTAATGCACTTACACTGGTATTTCCGGTTCAGATGCTCATGGTAGCAGTTGGAATCGGAACAGGTGTGGGAACAAATGCACTTCTTGCAAGAACACTTGGACAGGGAAATGGTAAAAAAGCAGCAAAAGTTGCGGGAAACAGTTTGTTTCTTGGGGTGATTATTTATGCGGTGTGCCTGTTGTTTGGAATTTTCGGAGTAAGAGCATATATTTCATCACAGACAATTGACCCTGAAGTTATATCAATGGGAACAGACTACTTAAGAATATGCTGCGTAATTTCATTTGGAATTATTTTCTTTTCGATATTTGAAAAACTCTTACAGGCAACAGGACGTTCACTATATTCTACAATCGGTCAGGTTGTGGGTGCAGTGGTAAATATTATCCTTGATCCGATCATGATTTATGGTATTGGACCGGTTCCTGAAATGGGAGTGAAGGGAGCTGCATATGCAACTGTTATTGGACAGGTTGCGTCTGCAATATTATTGTTTGTATTTCATATGAAACTGAATAAGGAATTTGAACATGATGTAAAGTATATGAAACCGGATAGCAGAATAATCAAGGAAATATATGCAATTGGACTTCCTGCAATTATTGCACAGGCACTTATGTCTATCATGGTATATGTGATGAATCTGATTTTGAAATTCAGTCCTTCCGCACAGACTGCATATGGATTGTTCTATAAAGTACAGCAGTTTGTATTATTCCTTGCCTTTGGGCTTAGAGATGCAATCACTCCGATTATTGCATTTGCTTATGGTATGAGAAGTAAAAAGAGAATTCAGGATGGAATCAGGTATGGACTGCTCTATACCGTTGTACTAATGATTCTAGGAATTGCAATTACGGAAATTTTCCCTGGAGCTTTTGCAACTTTGTTCAATGCAGGACAGTCAAGGGAATATTTTATCGGAGCAATGAGGATAATCTCAATAAGCTTTCTGTTTGCTGGAATAAATGTTGCTTATCAGGGAATTTATCAGGCACTGGATGGCGGCGTTGAATCATTGGTTATCTCTCTTCTGAGACAGCTTATCATTATCCTGCCACTGGCTGGAATTTTTTCTGCGTTTGTCAGAAATGGTCAGATGGGAGTTTCCCTTATCTGGTGGGCATTTCCAATAACTGAGGTTATTTCATGTCTGGTAGGATATGTATTTTTAAAGAGAATCAGAAAGAATAAAGTAGATGTTTTAAATTAAGGAGGAATAAAAAATGGCAAAAAGAATTATTACAATCAGCAGAGAGTTTGGAAGCGGTGGTCGATTTATCGGTGAAGAAGTGGCAAAGAAGCTTGGCATTGCGTATTATGACAAGGATATCATTGGACAGATTGCAGAACAGTCAGGATTGTCACCAGAGTATATTAAAGAAAATGCAGAGTTATCCCCAAAGAAAGGCTTATTTGCATATGCATTTGCCGGACGTGACATTACAGGAAAGTCCATAGAAGATATCGTATATGAGGCACAGAGAAAAGTTATTTTGAAGTTGGCCCAAAAGGAGCCTTGTGTAATCATTGGAAGAAATGCTGATTATATTCTTAAAGACAGGGATGATGTGTTAAATGTGTTTATTCATGGGGATATGCCGGAAAAAATACAGCGTATCATGAGATTATATAATGTTGAAAAGAAGGAAGCTGTCAAAATGATGACAGACACAGATAAAAGACGTATGACAAATTATAACTTTTACACCGAGCAGAAATGGGGAAAAGCCAGTAATTATACGTTGTGCCTGAACAGTTCACAGCTTGGATATGACAGGTGTGAGAAGATAATTATGGAATGCGATATGATGTAAAAGGGAAATCCTATTTTGACTCTCCAAATAAATATTACTGAGAAGATATTGGACTTGGAAATGCAAGAATAGGTTCCCGTCGGCAGGAAATGACTCATATAATGGAGAATATCATATATAATGAGTTGAATATCCGGCAGTTTTCTGTTGATGTTTTGTAATCGCATGCGCCAAATAGAAGAAAGCTAAGACGGAATCAATACACATGCACAATATCCGCTGGCAGGTTGAAAACAGTAGATGGTCAGAGTCTTGTCGATTTCCGGACTATAATCACGCAGGATATGTTTATTGCCGTTTAACGCCACATCCGCATAAGTAACAAGCCATTTTTTATCCCCATTTTCAAAGACTTCATAAAAGGAACGATTCAACATTTCTGAAACGGGAATGCCCTCAACAACATCCTGTGTAAACCTTTCGGGTTGATGATAAAATCGTAGGTTTATAGAATACAAAAATATAAAGAAATAGATATTGATTACTTCACATCCTTTTCCGGTACATTCAATAGCACGACCGCTGCGATCGTAAAGCAAAGCCCCAATACGGAGAGCAGACTTGGCGTCTCGGAGTAGAGCACTGCGCCGAAAATCATAGCGGCAGCAGGCTCACTGGATGCGAGGATGGAAGCTTTGCCGGTTTCCATATAGCGCATGGAAAGCGAGAAAAGCGCATACGGAAGGACAGAGGAGATCAGCGCATGCACAAACATGACACCGGTATAGGAGAAATAAGCCGGTGTGCATAAAGCACGGATAGTATGCATATTTGAAAATGGAAGCATGGACAGTCCGGAAAATAAAGTACCATAAAAAGTAATCGTCAGGAAATGATAGTTTTTCTGTGTCATGCGTTTGCTGACAAGGCTATATGAGGCATAGAAAAAGCAGGCGAGAAGACCGCAGACGATGCCGCGGACAGACCATGCAAGTCCGCCTTTTTCAAATACACCACTGACCAGGACGCAGCCGGTGAGCGCCAGAATGACGCAGCCGGTTTTGCGTCCTGTGATTTTTTCATGGAAAAATATTGCCGCCAGAAACAGTACAAAAACCGGACACATGGCAAGAAGAACTGCCGCAAGTGCCAGAGAACTGCTGGAAACCGAAATATTATAAAAAATGCTGAGTGCCGTCATTCCGATCATGCCGCTCGCAATAAAAAGCCAGAGATCCTTAAGGTTTACATGGAACAGAGAGCGGTTGTAGATGAGCATACAGATGCCTGTAATGAGAGCTGCGAGAAGCATACGGCAGCTGATGATCGTGAAATTATCAACTCCGGCATTTTCCAGAGTTCGGACAAAAATTCCTGTAGCGCCCCAGCAGATGCCGGAGAGAAAGGGAAGAATCCCAGTATATTTTTTTGCTTTTAATAATGTTTGTGCTTTCATGTTAATTAATTTCCTTATCAATCTGTGTTGCAATTCGTATTTCATGGAATTATCATACCACAAAAGCATGACATTAGGGTCAAAAGTATTTTACAGAGAAGAAAGGGTGTGCTAAAATAGACCGGAAAATATCCGAAGGACAGAAACTTAAATTAAAGTGAAAGCAAAGAGCGAAAGAGAGTAAGAAGCGTAAGATGAAAGATTTAACAAAAGGAAAACCATCGGTACTTGTATTTACATTTGCAGTACCGATTTTTTTAGGAAATTTACTACAATTGACATACAGTCTTGCCGACACACGAATCGTCGGCTCCTTTCTTGGAGGAAATGCACTTGCAGCAGTCGGAGCAACGAGCACGTTAAGTGGACTGATTATCGGTTTCCTGCTTGGATTGTCAAATGGATTTGCCATTATCACGGCACAGAAATTCGGCGCCGGAGATATCGAACAAATGCGGAAATCATTTGCCCAGTCGTTAGTTCTTGGAACAGGAATTTCGGTATTCTTTACTGTGCTTGGACTTGCATTTCTGCGACAAATTCTGCAATTCTTAAATATACCGGAAAAATTGCTGCCAATGGCAAGATCTTACATTATTATTATCATAGCCGGGCTGCTTGCAACCTTTTTATATGATGCCTGTGCGGCAGCGTTGCGTGCCATCGGGGACACTGTGACACCGCTCATCATTCTCGCAGTATCGGTCGCGTTAAATATCGCCGGAGATTTATTTTTCGTAGTTGTACTGCACAGTGGTGTGAGAGGTGCGGCAATCGCAACCGTTCTTGCACAAGGGCTGGCATTTGTCATCTGCTGGTTTTACATGATGCACAAATACGAAATTCTCCGCCTGTCAAAGGAAGACTTCTGTCATGTCAATCCGGCCATGCGAAAGGAAATGTTAAGCGCCGGTCTGTCGATGGGATTTATGAGTTCCCTTATCAATATCGGATCGCTGACCTTGCAGACGGCAATCAATCAGCTTGGAAAAGAAATTATTATTGCACACACGGCGGCAAGAAAATTGTCGGAAATGTTTATGATCATGTTCAGCGTATTTGGGCAGACGATGGCAACCTACTGCGGTCAGAATATGGGCGCAGGCAAGATGGACCGTGTAAAGCAGGGAATCAAAGTGGCACTTCTGTATACATTTATCTGGTCGGCTATGTCTGCAGTCGCAAGTTATACGATCGGTGATTTCCTTGTCTATCTCGTAACAGGAACGCACAATAAAATTGTGCTTCTGAATGCGACTAACTATTTGAAATTCAATACCATTTTTTATTTCGTGACAACGATCATCTGTATTTTGCGAAATGCGATGCAGGGACTTGGCGATCATGTAACACCGCTTGTGTCCAGTTCTCTGGAAATGATTGGGAAAATTATCATTGCTTTTACACTGGTGCCGTGGCTTGGCTATACAGGAGTGATTCTCGCGGAGCCGCTGGTCTGGTTTATTATGGTAATTCCGCTGCTGATACAGATTTTTCGCATGCCTGCATTTAAAAAGACTGAAAAAATACAATAAAAGAAAATAATGGTCTGAAAATAATTGACGAAAGCTTCTTTAGTAAAGTATAATTTTTATATGGGGTAGTAAGAAATGGAGGAATAATATGTGGAAAGGAAATAAGACCTGGTGGGAGCAGCTTGTAACCGGTATTCTGATAATTGCGCTGGCTGTTACATTTTCACTGAGTGGATGGATCGGTGTTAAGGCAAGGGGTGTTTCAAGACCGAATCTGAATACGACCAGCCTCTATATGTATGCAGGACAGAATGAGAAACTTGCCGTGAATAATACGAGGGCAAGAGCCAAATGGTCCAGTAGCAACACGAAGGTTGCGCAGGTCAGCCCAAGAGGAATGGTGCGTGCGGTCAGAACCGGCAGATGTCTGATTTCCGCGAAAGTCAAGGGTAAGACATTAAAGTGTCGTGTGCAGGTTGTCACAAAGCAGAGATACTAAGATGCTCTTTCTAAGAAAAGTTGTGTGATTAGAAGGCTTTTCTTAATGTAGAGATAAAAAACAAATTGGGAGGAAGAAGGCATGAAAGAAAACAGAAGAAACGTATGGAAACGTCTGTCGGCAGGGTTACTGGTGATTGCAATGGCGGTGACGCTTGCATTTGGTGGCTGGAGTGGGGAAGCAAAAGCAGCCGTTAAACCAAAACTCAGCAAGACAAGTGTTGCAATGTATCCGGGACAGAGTACGAAACTGAAAGTGAAGAATACAAGTGCCAAAATCAAATGGTCCAGCAGCAATAAGAAAATTGCAAAGGTCAGTTCCAAAGGAACAGTAAAAGCAGTAAAACTTGGCAAATGTACAATTACTGCAAAAGTAAAAGGTAAGAAATTAAAATGTAAAGTGGCAGTTGTCACAAAGGAAAATTACCGTGCGAGAAAGCTGTATGATCTGGTAAGAGAAAAAGGAAAAAATCAGGGCGATGGAATGTACATGCTTTCCATGACTTCTAAACAAGGAAAAAATAATGAAAAAGATATTAATATTATTGCATATCCCAAAAAATGGCAGATGCAATTCAGTTATATAGACATGAACGAAAAAGCGGACAAGATGACAGGTACAGCAATCGCGATGGATATCGTAAAAGATAAAGCAGGGGAATTACAAATAATTGATATGAAACTTAAGGAAGATTATGTTATCTTTATTTTAGGAAAGCTTGACAAATCTTACGATGGAAACCGTAAGGGAATGAATTTGACAAAATGTTTGGAAGGTGATCTGATGAGCGAAAGTGATGATGAACTGGAGTACAGCGGAAAGCCTCGTGAAAAAGACTGGACAAAAGCAGTCAGCTATACAAAAACAGCATTCAAATACTACGATAAACTTTTAGGAAAATACGGCTATTCCATGAAGAAAATCGGATTTACAAAATACTAAAAAAAGTGAACAGAGAGAATAGATAAGGCAGGTCAATTTGACCTGCCTTGTTATTATTATAACCTCCGCTTCAACATCTCCGGATTCGTCGCATAAGTCAGCGCAGTATCCTTGGAGATCGTACCATCCTTATAAAGTTTCAAGAGGCTCGCATCCATGGAAACCAGTTCCGGTGTGGCGGAAGAATAGATCATACCATCAATCTGCGGGATTTTATTATCACGGATCATATTGCGGATGGCAGGTGTTACCGTCATAATTTCAAATGCCGGAACTTGGTGTCCGTCAATAGTAGGGACAAGCTGCTGTGATATAACAGCCTGCAGAACCATGGATAACTGGACTGCAATCTGTCGTTGCTGGTTCGGCGGGAATACATCGATGATACGGTCGATCGTATTGGCGGCACCGATCGTATGTAAAGTTGAGAAAATCAGGTGTCCGGTCTCGGCAGCCGTCATGGCAACCTGTATCGTCTCGAAATCACGCATTTCGCCAAGGAGAATGACATCCGGGCTCTGGCGCAGAGACGCACGCAACGCCGTTACATAGCTGACGGTATCGACAGAAATCTCGCGCTGGCTGACGATACTCTTATTGTGGCGGTGAAGAAATTCCAGTGGATCTTCCAGTGTGATAATGTGTTCATGGCGTGTCTGGTTGATGTGGTCGATCACGCAGGCAAGTGTTGTAGATTTACCGCTTCCGGCAGGACCGGTGACGAGTACCAGACCTTTGGAAAAGTCGGCAAAATCAATGATCTGCTGAGGGATTCCCTGCTCCTTTGCATCCGGCAGAGAGAACGAGATCACCCGGATGACGGCAGATAGAGAACCTCTCTGTTTGAAGGCACTGACACGGAAACGGGAAAGTCCCGGAATGGAAAATGAAAAATCATCATCTCCGGTAGCAAGAAGTGTCTGCATGTCGCGCTCATTTGCCATCTGGTAAATCTGTTTAATAATCTCGGCAGTATCATTCGGTTTCAGGCGTTCTTCATCCTCGTGTACAATGATGCCATTTAACCGCATGGAAACCGGAAGCCCGGCAACGATAAAAACATCGGAAGCGTTGGAGCTTACCGTTTTTTCAAGTAATTGTGAAGCGAGTGTTATCATAAATAAAAGTCTCCTTTTTATTTTTTAAGTAAGTTCAAAGAATTGTCTCCGTTCCAGTCTGCAGTTGAAAGTGTCTGCCAGCTAGTGATGCGGTACAGATCAGGATTTGCAGTTTTTGCAGAGGAGAGGCTGCGTTTGTCTGTCTGCTCAGACGGATGCAGAATCAGCAGGCGTGTCTGCAATGCCTGTTTATCATTGATCTTCGTCTGATAAGTCAATGTAAGGGAATCCGAAGTTCTCTTTAAAGTAATATCCGAATTGTTTTTATAATGCTGTTCGATATTTTTGTAATATCCGGCAATATCGGAAGTCTGAAGATAACAGTTTTTAAGTACCTGATCGATTTTTGCAAGAGTCTCTTCCGCACGACCTGATGCTTTGTAATACTCCTGCGCATGAGTGGCGGATTTCCGGGCGGTCTGATAATCCGAAGCGGCACTGGAAAGTGACAGCGCTGCAAAGGTGATCATACACAATACAATGAAGATCATCAGCAGAGTGACCGATCCGATATTTGTAATTGGAAAATTTTTCTGTTTTGAACCTGATGTATTCATAATCATCAATCCTTTGCGTAGCGCTTTAGTGTTAAATGTGTAATTTCAGAAGCTGCCCTGCCTGACTGTTTCTCAGAAGATT
>OGZE01001985.1_pt1 | contig 10192 bp, 5 predicted proteins | sample 1576731 | NCBI WGS metagenome assembly OGZE01 (sample SAMEA3541503, study PRJEB24748) | human gut metagenome | biome: human gut; feature: human-associated habitat; material: faeces | place: China | collected 2012 | reverse complement strand
CTTCTTTCAGCGTTTCACTGTCCAGCAACGGCCACTTTTCCTTCGTAAAAGGGAACGTGGACGATGGCGAGAAACTCGCCGATGTTGTTGGTGCCGTGGATAGGACCATAGTGGAAAACCTGGGCACCGGTCTGAAGGTCGATGCATTGGTATTCCATCGGACCGGGATTGCCGGAACAGGCGGCATCCACAGCCCAGGCGTTGGCTATAACTTCGTTGGGTAGAGGCAAAACGGTATCGTTTCTCCATGAAGGAGGATTTACGGGCATTTTATTCATCTTTTTTCTTTTTGGTGGGTTGAGAAACAAAAAGGATTGGCTAAAACTGAAATGAGCATGCGCCTTGGAGTCGAGCTCCAGGGCCATGCTCATTATGTCAAATAGTCAATATTCTTTTATTTTTTAAATTGTAGGTTATTATATCTTATGTATATATTACATTCTTTCCGGAACCTCGATGCCGAGCAGAGACATACCGTTCTTCAAGATCTTAGCCACGTTGGCAGCAAGAACCAGACGGGTAATCTTCTCAGCCTCGCTCTCGGCATTCAGGATGCTGTAGTCGTGATAGAACTGGTTGAACTCCTTGGTCAACTCGTAGCAGTAGTTAGCGATACCACCAGGGTTGTAGTTGTTGCCTGCATCGGCTACAGCTGCAGCAAAGTCGTTCATCTTCTGGATGAGGTCAATCTCCTTCTCGTTGATAGGAGCGTCTGCGCCCAACTCTGCAGGAATCTCGATGCCCTCGGCTGCTGCCTTGCGCATGATGCTGCGGATACGGGCATAGGTATACTGGATGAAAGGACCTGTGTTACCGTTGAAGTCGATACTCTCTTCTGGGTTGAAGAGCATGTTCTTGCGGGCATCTACCTTGAGGATGAAGTACTTCAACGCTCCGAGACCCACGATGCGTGAAATCTCCTGGCGCTCTTCCTCGCTCATGTCCTTGAACTTGCCGAGCTCATCGCTTGTCTGGCGAGCGTCCTTAATCATTTCTGCCATCAGGTCATCAGCATCTACTACGGTTCCTTCGCGGCTCTTCATCTTTCCGTTAGGCAACTCTACCATACCGTAAGAGAAGTGAACCAAGTCCTTGCCCCACTTGAACCCGAGACGGTCGAGCAGGATAGAGAGAACCTGGAAGTGGTAGTTCTGCTCGTTACCTACTACGTAGATCATCTTGTCGATAGGGAAATCCTTGAAACGGAGGTCGGCAGTACCGATGTCCTGAGTCATATAAACAGAAGTGCCGTCAGAACGGAGCAGGAGTTTCTGGTCGAGACCCTCGTTGGTGAGGTCAGCCCAAACAGAGTTATCATCCTTGCGGAAGAAGAGACCCTTCTCCAATCCTTCTTCTACCTTCTTCTTACCTTCGAGGTAAGTGTTTGACTCATAATATATCTTGTCGAAACTTACACCCATCATCTTGTAAGTCTCATCGAAGCCAGCGTAAACCCAGTTGTTCATCTTCTGCCAGAGTGCACGAACCTCAGGGTCGTTGTTCTCCCACTTTACGAGCATTTCGTGAGCCTCCTTAATCAGCGGAGCCTCTACCTTAGCTTTCTCTGTGGCAGCTTCTTCGTCCATGCCCTCCTTCATGTACTGAGCCTTGAGCTCTGCGATTTCCTCACGATAGTGCTTGTCGAAGGCTACATAGTAGTCGCCGATGAGGTGGTCGCCCTTCTTGCCGGAAGTTTCAGGAGTTTCGCCATTGCCCCACTTGAGCCAGGCGAGCATAGACTTACAGATGTGGATACCACGGTCGTTCACGATGTTTGTCTTGATTACCTTGTTGCCGTTAGCCTCCATAATCTGGGCCAATGACCAGCCGAGGAGGTTGTTGCGCACGTGACCGAGGTGGAGAGGCTTGTTGGTGTTAGGAGAAGAGTACTCGATCATAACGAGCGGACTGTTCTCAGTAACTGGCTTCTCACCAAACTTAGGGTCAGCGTTGATGGTGTTCAAGAGTCCTACCCAAGCGGCAGGAGCGATAGAAAGGTTGAGGAAACCCTTAACCACGTTGAAGTCTGCGATAACGTTAGCGCAGTTTTTCTTCAGGTATTCGCCGATTTCCTGTGCTGTATCCTCAGGCTTTTTCTTCGACATTTTGAGGAATGGGAATACGACGAGGGTAAGGTTACCTTCGAAATTACTCTTGGTCTTCTGCAGGGCTACCATCTTCTCAGGTACGTCCTGACCATAAAGCTCCTTCACCGCAGCGATGACCGAGCTGATGATTTCGTTTTCTATCTTCATTATTTAATATATATTTTTACCGGTAAAATTATCTTTTTAAACTGATTGAAGAGGGATTTGCAAGTTCCCTTTCCGTTTATGCGGCTGCAAATTTACAAATAATAATTGAATTGTGAAAGAAAAATTGCACATTCTTTTGTTTTTTGTCGCATTCTTTAGTTTTTTATTGCTTTTGCAACAGAAATGAAGTATTGCGGGGCTGTTGAAGACTGTCTTTAAAGGGAAGAAAGAACAGGAAGTATAAATGGGAATAGGAGCAAAACCCCCGCAAAAAGGGTCTTTGCTCCTATTCTTATCTGTTGGTAGCTGAATATAACTTCCGTGATTTATCCCTCGAGGATAATTGATGCCACGTCTTCGGGCGAATTCCATAGGATTCCGTCTTGCAACTCGTCGTCGGTAAATCCGTTGAGTGCTTCCTGTGCTTCCCTTGGAGTAATGGCTGGAGTGCCGTCCTCGTTCTTAGCATCGAGTAAAGCCTGCAAGATGGCTGCTCTGTATTCTTCGATTGTCATCATAATTTTTATGTCGTTTCGTTGTTTATTTTATGATGGCAAAGGTAATGTATTTTTTCGGAAATACCAAACTTTTTTGTCATTTTCTTTTAGCGGATATTGAAAAAGTTTTATATATTTATATGCCTTTCTATGATGGTATGGGTATATATATAATAAGGTGAAAACTGCAGCACAAAAGAAGATGTTCCATGGTGCTGACTATGTGTTCATGGCAGACATGTGGAACCCCAAACACTTGAGCGACAGCAGACACTTGTGGGTACCTATTTCTTGGGGAAATGGTGCACCAGTGTTGAAAAAACAATAAAAAATACGGGCGTTCTGCTTGTTTCTAACTTAATTTTCATATATTTGCAGTTGCTTAGCTGAGGCTACCGGCAACATGGAGGTATATAAGATGCTCCAGGATATGCCTATATATAATAAGGTATAGAATAGCCTATATATAATAAGGTGTAATTTCAATCTAATGTATAAATAACTAACAAACATGAAACAGAGACTGTTCGTAACATTGAGTTTGGCAGGATTAGCAATGTCAACCTTTGGTGCAACCAAACCGAAGACTGCCATTAAGTCGTTGAATAAGACGACCATCCAACAGCCAACTTACACAGAATGGCACGACCTTCAGGTGAATGCCATCAATCGTTTTCCGTTGCACACCAATTTCTTCACCTATCCGGCAGATGACTGGGTTTCTGAGAAAGACGGTAAGATCGTGAGCAAGGATATCCTGCACATGAACAAGACGGAGAGCAAGTATTTCCTTTCGCTCGACGGAACCTGGAAGTTCAACTGGGTGGCTAATGCCGACCAGCGTCCTACCGACTTCTACAAGGAAGATCTTGATGATTTCAAATGGAAGACCATGAATCTGCCAGGTATCTGGGAGATGAACGGATTCGGTAATCCGGAATATGTGAACGTAGGCTTCGGCTGGCGTGGACATTTTGACCAGCAGCCACCAGCAGTTCCTACCAAGGACAACCATGTAGGTTCTTACCGCCGTATCATCGACATCCCTGCCAACTGGGATGGCAAGCAGGTTGTCGCTCATTTCGGTAGCGTTACTTCCAACATCTATCTCTATGTAAACGGTAAGTTTGCCGGTTATGCAGAGGATAGCAAGGTAGCTGCCGAGTTTGACATCACTCCTTATCTGAAGAAGGGCAAGAATCTGATTGCCTTCCAGACCTTCCGCTGGTGCGATGGCTCCTGGGATGAGGATCAGGACTTCTGGCGCTTGAGTGGTGTGGCTCGTGAAAGCTATCTCTTTGCCCGTGATGCCCAGTTGCATTTGGAGGATATCCGTGTTACTCCTGACCTTGTAAACAACTACAAGGATGGTGTGCTCAATATCTCTGCCAAGGTAAAGGGAACAGGCAAGCTGAACTTCATCCTCTTCGACAAAGAGGGCAAGCAGGTGACTACAGCTACAGGATTGGCAAAGAATGGAACAGCCAACATTACGATGAACGTAGAGAATCCACACAAGTGGAATGCAGAGACACCTTATTTATATACCCTTCAGGTTTCCCTCTCAAGTGCGCTGAAGAATGGCAACATGAAATCAGCAAGCATGACTCCTGTCAAGGTAGGTTTCCGCAAGGTGGAAATCAAGAACAAGCAGTTCCTTGTCAACGGTCAGCCTGTGCTCATCAAGGGTGCCAACCGTCATGAGATGGACCCTGATGGAGGTTATGTATTGAGCATGGAGCGCATGATTCAGGACATCAAGATTATGAAGCGCCTGAATATTAACGCTGTCCGCACCTGTCACTATCCTGATGATCCACGCTGGTACGAGCTCTGCGATGAGTATGGTATCTATGTGGTTGCTGAGGCTAACCAGGAGAGTCACGGTTTCCAGTATGGCGATGATGCTGCTGCCAAGAAACCGATGTTTGCCAAGCAGATTCTGGAGCGCAACCAGCACAATGTTTCCATGTACTTCAATCATCCTAGTGTCGTAACCTGGAGTTTGGGTAATGAGACTGTGATGGGCGATAACTTCCTGCAGGCTTACAAGTGGATTAAGAGTCAGGACCAGAGCCGTCCGGTTCAGTATGAGCAGGCTCACAGAGGCGAGGGTACCGATATCTTCTGCCCTATGTACTATCCTGTAAGTGCTTGTGAAAAGTATGCTAAGGACCCTGACAGTCCGATGCCGCTCATCCAGTGCGAGTACAACCATACCATGGGTAACTCAGGCGGTAACCTGAAGGATTACTGGGCTCTGATTCGCAAGTATCCTATCCTCCAGGGTGGTTTCGACTGGGATTTCGTTGACCAGGGCTTGCACCGCAAGGTATTGAAGCCGATGACCATCAAGAATCCTGAGAAGATGAGCAATGAAGAGCTCCGCAAAATAGAATATTGCTACGGTGGCGATTATAACAATTACGACCCTAGCGACAATAACTTCAACTGCAATGGTATCATCGGTCCTGACCGTCAGCTCAATCCTCATGCCTACGAGGTAGCCTACCAGTATCAGAACATCTGGGCTAAGATGGTGAATGCCGAGAAGGGCGAAGTAAGTGTATACAATGAGAACTTCTTCCGCAATTTGAGCAACTATGCCTTGGCTTGGAGCCTCATTGAGGATGGCGTGGAGACTCAGAACGGTACCATCGCTGATATCGATGTAGCTGCCCAGCAGACCAAGAACTTCACCATCCCTTATGACCTTTCTAAGGTAACGGGCAAGGAGGTGTTCCTCAACATCGATTTCCGTCTGAAGAAGGCTGAACCTCTGATGGAGGCTGGTCAGATTGTGGCTTATGCCCAGCTGGCGGTGAAGGAGTGCTGCGGTCATTGTGCAGAAAACATGGCTAAGGCTCAGGATGGCAAGAAGGTGAAGGCTAAGCTCATCGACAAGAAGGGCGAGCAGGATATCACCGTTACTACTCCTGATCTGACCGTGAAGGTGAACCGTACCACCGGTCTCATCTCTGAATATACCTATCGTGGCAAGTCGCTCCTCGGCGAGGGCGGTACCCTGAAGCCAAACTTCTGGCGTGCTCCTACCGATAATGATTTCGGTGCCGGCCTGCAGAAGAAGTTCCAGGTTTGGAAGAACCCTGTCATGAACCTGAAGGGTGTAGCTGTTGAAAAGGATAAGAAGGCAAACACCATCAGCATCTGTGCAACCTATGAGATGCCAGAGGTGAAGGGCGAGCTGGAAATAGAATATCTCATCATGCCTAATACCGGTGCGATGAAGGTAAGCCAGGAGTTTGATGCTTCTGATGGTGCCAAGGTCAGCGATCTGTTCCGTTTCGGTATGCTGATGCAGTTGCCATACGATATGGACAAGAGCCAGTATTACGGCCGTGGTCCTATCGAGAACTATTCTGACCGTGAGGACTGCATGCGCATCGGAATCTACAGCGATGATGCCGACAACCAGTACTTCCCATACATCCGTCCACAGGAGAGTGGAACCAAGGGCGATATGCGCTGGTGGAATCAGACCGATGCTTCCGGTTTCGGATTCAAGGTGAAGAGCAGCAAGCCATTCTATGCTTCCGCCATCCACTTCGATACAGAAGAACTGGATGATGGTGATGACAAGGATCAGCGCCACAGTTTCAACCTGAAGAAGTCAAAATTCACCAATCTCTTCCTTGATGCAGAGCATTCAGGTGTGGCTGGTGAGAACTCTTGGGGTGCATGGCCTTTGGAGAAGTATCGCCTCCATTATGGCGATAAGAACTTCACTTTCGTGCTCATTCCATTAGATAAATAGTAGAAAAGCAGGGATTTGTACGAAAATCCAATATATTTAAACAGAAAATCCACCTCATTCGGGGTGGATTTTTTTATCTTTGCAGAAGATTTACTGCACTCGGCAATTTGAAAGCAAGCTTTCATTGCGCTCGTTTGTGTAATCTTTGCAGCAAATTACTGCACCACCTATATTTAATAAGGTGTAAGTACAGACCTAAAAAATAAAAATAACGAACAATATGAGAAAAGCAAAATTTTTCGCAACAGCATTGCTGGCGATGTCTTCACTCGGAGCTTTCGCACAGCATCAGTTTACTGTTCAGGCCAACAAGCCTGGAGCAGAAATCCAGCCTACCATGTATGGTATCTTCTTCGAGGATATCAACTTCGGTGCCGATGGTGGACTCTATGCAGAGATGGTAGAGAACCGTTCCTTCGAATTCCCACAGCGCCTGATGGGATGGAATACATTCGGAAATGTAACCCTCAGCGACGTAAAACCTGCCTTCGACCGCAATCCTCATTATGTAACACTTGAGAGCGCAGGCGCACGTGAGAAGCAGACTGGTCTTGAGAACCGTGGCTTCTTCGGCATGGGCTTGAAGAAGGATATGAAGTACGATTTCACCGTATATGGCCGTCTTCATCTCATCGATGGCAAGCAGGGCAAGATTCGCGTAGAACTCGTCAATTCAAAGAATGATGTAATTGCCAAGCAGGTCATCAACATCACCAATAATAAATGGCAGAAGCTTACTGCTACCCTTACTTCTCCTCAGACCGATCCTAAGGGTTTGATGCGTGTTTATCTGGAGAAGGGTTCTGAGAGCGTAGACCTCGACCATATCTCTCTCTTTCCTGAGGACAACTGGAATGGTCTCCGTGCCGACCTCGTACAGGATTTGGCTGACTTGAAGCCAGGCATCTTCCGTTTCCCTGGCGGATGTATCGTAGAGGGAACCGACCTCGATACCCGTTATGAGTGGAAGAACTCTGTGGGTGCTCCTGAGAACCGTCCTCTGAACGAGAACCGCTGGAGAGATACCTTCCCTCATCGCCTTTTCCCTAACTACTATCAGTCATTGGGCTTGGGCTTCTATGAGTATTTCCTCCTTTCAGAGAAGATTGGTGCTGAGCCATTGCCTATTCTCTCTGTAGGTCTGGCTTGCCAGTATCAGAACGATGATAAGGATCCTAATGCACATGTAGCAGTCAAGGATCTCCAGAGCTATATCGACGATGCACTCGACCTCATCGAGTTTGCCAATGGTCCTATCACCTCTAAGTGGGGTAAGCTCCGTGCCGATATGGGTCATCCAGCTCCATTCAATCTGAAGCAGATTGGTATCGGTAACGAGCAGTGGGGTCCTATGTATCCTGAGCGTCTGCAGAAGTTCATGGAGCAGATTCATGCCAAGTATCCAAAGATCAAGATCTGCGGTTCATCTGGTCCATCTGCTGATGGTAAGGATTTCGACTATGGTTGGGAGCAGATGCGCAAGTTGGGCGTAGACATGGTGGATGAGCACTACTACAAGAGTCCGGAATGGTTCCGCAGCAATGCTAACCGTTACGACAAGTACGACCGCAAGGGTCCTAAGGTCTTTGCCGGCGAGTATGCTGCTCATGCCGAGAATGATCCAAACTCTTGGGAGGCAGCTCTTTCTGAGGCAGCTTTCATGACCGGTTTGGAGCGTAATGCCGATGTGGTTTATCAGGCTACCTATGCACCTCTCTTCGCTCATGTAGAGGGATGGCAGTGGCGTCCGGACCTCATCTGGTTCGATAACCTCAGCTCTGTCCGTTCTGCCAACTACTATGTTCAGCAGCTCTACGGCGAGAATAAGGGTACCAATGTGTTGAAACTTACCGAGAACGGTAAGGCTGTAGCAGGCGAGAACGGTCTCTATGCCACCGCTTGCTTCGACAAGGCTACCAAGAGCTACATCGTGAAGATTGCCAATACCTCTAACGAGGCAAAGGAAATCAACGTAACCTTTAATGGTATCAAGAAGTTGAACCCAGGTAAGGTAACCGTTCTCCATGCCGACGATATTCAGGCAGAAAACAAGATAGACAATAAAAATGTGGTTGTTCCTGTAGTATCAGATGCACAGGTTCAGGGCAATGTATTGAACGTGAAGATGAAGCCAAACAGCTTTGTTGTATACCGTTTCTAATTGCCGACCTCCAATCTTCAATAAATCCTTAAGGTACAAATAGATAAGTGGATAATGTGAATCCCTTGCGACTCTAGTGGTTGCAAGGGATTTTTTTTCTCTCCTAATGCCCTTGAAATTACATGGCGACGCAGGAGTTTCTGTGTCAGGACGTAGGAAAGATTACGTCGCCATGTAGGAAAAAGGCACTTTATGTATAAGAAAAGTTTGAATTTTGCATAAAAAATACGCTCAAACGCTAGCAATTTGCTCATTTTTTCGTAACTTTGCACCCGCAAACTTATAATTAATAATAAAAGAAAGAATGGCTAATTTGAGATTTGAGGTTGTAGCCGAGGCCTTTAAGAAAAGACCTGTAGAGGTAGAGGCTCCCAAGGTGCGCCCTTCGGAGTACTTCGCCAAGTATGTATTCAACCGCCAGAAGATGTACAAGTATCTGCCATCTGATGTGTATGAGAAACTCATCGATGTGATAGACAACGGTACTCGTCTGGACCGTTCCATCGCTGATGCCGTGGCTGCCGGCATGAAGCTCTGGGCTGAGGAAAACGGGGTAACACATTATACTCACTGGTTCCAGCCATTGACAGAAGGTACTGCCGAGAAGCATGATGCCTTCGTGGAGCATGACGGAAAGGGTGGTATGATTGAGGAATTCTCTGGCAAATTGCTTGTCCAGCAGGAACCTGATGCCAGCTCATTCCCTAACGGCGGTATCCGCAACACCTTCGAGGCTCGTGGCTATTCTGCATGGGATCCTACATCGCCTGTGTTTATCATCGACGATACCCTCTGTATCCCTACCATCTTTATATCTTATACCGGTGAGGCGCTGGACTACAAGGCTCCATTGCTCCGCTCGCTCCATACCCTGAGCGAGGCGGCTACCGAGGTGTGCCACTACTTCTACCCACAGGTAAAGAAGGTGCAGACCAATCTCGGATGGGAGCAGGAGTACTTCCTGGTTGATGAGAGTCTCTATTCGGCTCGCCCTGACCTGATGCTCACAGGCCGTACCCTGATGGGACACGACTCTGCGAAGAACCAGCAGATGGACGACCACTATTTCGGAACCATCCCTGAGCGTGTGCAGGCTTTCATGAAGGATCTAGAAGTACAGGCGCTCGAACTCGGCATCCCTTGCAAGACCCGTCATAACGAGGTGGCACCAAACCAGTTTGAGCTAGCACCTATCTATGAGGAGTGCAATCTTGCCGTAGACCATAATATGCTCCTGATGAGTCTGATGAAGCGTGTGGCTCACAAGCATGGTTTCCGTGTGCTCCTTCACGAGAAGCCATTCGCTGGTGTGAATGGTTCGGGCAAGCACAACAACTGGAGTCTCTGCACCGATACCGGCGTACTGCTCCATGCAGCAGGCAAGACACCGGAGGACAATCTCCGCTTTGTAGTCTTCATCGTAGAGACCCTGATGGGCGTTTACAAGCACAATGGACTGCTGAAGGCATCTATCATGAGTGCTACCAATGCGCACCGTTTGGGA
>OGZE01001976.1_pt1 | contig 10285 bp, 8 predicted proteins | sample 1576731 | NCBI WGS metagenome assembly OGZE01 (sample SAMEA3541503, study PRJEB24748) | human gut metagenome | biome: human gut; feature: human-associated habitat; material: faeces | place: China | collected 2012 | reverse complement strand
TACATAAGTATCATCACAGTTGTAATCAAAAGGTACAGAATCGAGTACAGTAACCTCCTCCTTATGACGATACTCAAGTCTTAACTCATGCTCTTCAAAAACAAGGACAAGAAGATTAGCAGAGTTCTGACAACAAAAACCAATGCCGGCATTGCCCCATTTGGTAGTAAACATACGCACACTTGCAGTTATAGTGTAATCGCGCCAAAATCTGTGCTGCGTTTCCCCAGCTCCGCCATCCACTCACGCAGCGCAGAGATAATGATCTCACGGGCAATCATGGTCGCCGCCGGTAGCGTGACCCACCAGGTGTGATAGTGTTCGGCAACCAGCACCATGGCGATAGCCACCATGACTTTATCGGCAACCGGGTCGAGGAAGGCGCCAAAACGGGTGCTCTGATTCCAGCGACGAGCGAGAAAACCATCAAACCAGTCGGTTACCGCGGCAACAAAGAAGATCAGCGCGCAGGCAAACGGCGCCCAGCTAAAGGGCAGATAAAACGCCAGCACAAAAAACGGGATCAGGATGACGCGAAACAGAGTAAGCAACGTAGGGATATTAAATTGCATAGTGACGGGTAACTATCTGTTGTAAGTAAAAATTAGCCCTATGTTGCTACAGAGCCCCTAATGTTTCAACGAGTAGAAGATCTTTTCTGCCAGAGCGTGAGAGATGCCCGGTACTTTAGCAATTTCTTCGACGCTGGCCTGCTGTAGCCCCTGCAGCCCACCCATATACTTCAGCAGCATCTGACGACGCTTCGGCCCCACCCCCTCGATAGTCTCAAGCGAGCTGGTGCTCTTCACTTTCGCCCGTTTTTTGCGATGCCCGGAGATCGCATGATCGTGCGATTCATCGCGAATATGCTGGATCACATGCAGGGCCGGCGAATCCGGCGGCAGGCTAAACCCTTCCCCTTCCGGCTCAAAGAATAACGTTTCCAGACCCGCTTTTCGATCGCTACCTTTCGCCACGCCCAGCAGCAGCGGATGATGTTTATCCCAGGGGACGTCCAGTTCAGCAAACACGGCTTTCGCCTGGGCCAGCTGTCCCTTGCCGCCGTCTATCAGGATCACATCCGGGATCTTGTTGTCATCAATCGCTTTACCATAGCGACGGCGCAGGACCTGATTCATCGCCGCATAGTCATCGCCAGGGGTAATGCCGGTGATGTTGTAGCGCCGATACTCCGCGCGCAGTGGGCCATTGCTGTCAAACACCACACAGGATGCTACGGTCTGTTCGCCCATGGTGTGGCTGATGTCAAAACACTCCATTCGCTTGACGGCCGGCAGCTCCAGTACGCTGGCCAGCGCCTGCAAACGCTGATGAATGGTCGATTGCTGAGACAATTTGGTCGTTAACGCTGTCGCGGCGTTGGTCCGCGCCAGCTTAAGATAACGCGCTCTGTCGCCGCGCGGCTTAGTCTGCACATTGATTCGACGACCCGCCAGCTCCGACAGCGAGTCGGCCAGCAGCGTCTTATCCACAAGGTTAAAGTCGAGCAAAATCTCCCCCGGCAGCGTGCGCATTTGGCTGCCCTGCAGGTAGAACTGGCCGACAAAGGTCTCCACGACCTCTCCCAGCTCGGTGCCGCCCGGCACTTTCGGGAAGTAGCTTCGGCTGCCCAGCACTTTGCCCTGACGGATAAACAGCACATGCACGCAGGCCATGCCGGCATCGAAGGCGACGCCGATCACGTCGAGGTCGTCACCGGTGTTGGAGACAAACTGTTTCTCCGTCACGCGGCGGACGGCCTGAATCTGGTCGCGGATGCGCGCGGCCTCTTCGAACTCCAGGTTCTGGCTCGCCTTCTCCATCCGCGCGATGAGCTGGGTCAGCACCTGGTCATCCTTGCCGGCGAGAAACAGCCGCACATACTCTACCTGCTGAGCATACTCTTCTTCGCTGACCAGCCCGGCCACGCACGGCCCCAGGCAGCGACCAATCTGATACTGCAGACAGGGGCGGGAGCGATTGCGGTAGACGCTGTTTTCACACTGACGGATGGGAAAGATTTTCTGCAGCAGCGCCAGGGTCTCGCGCACGGCATAGCCGTTGGGAAAAGGACCAAAATATTCGCCCTTCGCATGTTTGGCGCCGCGATGCATCGCCAGACGCGGATGAGTATCGCCGCTGAGAAAAATAAAAGGATACGATTTATCGTCGCGTAACAGCACGTTGTAACGTGGCTGGTACAGCTTAATATAGTTGTGCTCAAGCAGCAGCGCTTCCGTCTCGGTGTGGGTGACGGTCACGTCGATTTGCGCGATCAGCGCTACCAGCGCTTCCGTTTTACGCGACGCAAGGTTGCTGCGGAAGTAGCTACTGAGCCGCTTTTTCAGATCTTTGGCTTTGCCAACATAGATGACGGTTCCGCCAGCATCATACATCCGATACACACCGGGCTGGCTGGTCACCGTTTTCAGGAAAGCTTTTGCGTCAAAAACATCACTCACTGGCTTGCTAACGACTCCGCATTACACAGGCCATGGCGAATTGCCAGGTGGGTCAGCTCGACATCGCCATGAATGTTTAATTTACTGAACATCCGATAGCGGTAGCTGTTAACCGTTTTAGGACTCAGATTTAGCTGCTCTGAGATCTCATTCACCTTCTGACCTTTGGTGATCATCAGCATAATCTGCAATTCGCGTTCAGACAAACTGGCAAACGGCGATTCTGTCTTTTCGGGTTCAATCTGACTTAACGCCATTTGCTGGGCAATATCGGAGGCAATATAGCGCTGCCCGGACGCGACGCAGCGGATGGCATTAACCACTTCCTGCGGCGCGGCGCCTTTACTGAGATAGCCCGCCGCGCCCGCCTGCATGACCTTGGCAGGTAAAGGATTCTCGGTATGCACGGTCAACATGATCACTTTGGTGCCCGCCACGGAGCGCGCGATTTTGCGCGTCGCTTCAAGACCACCGATCCCAGGCATGTTCATGTCCATCAGGACGACATCTGCGGAATTAGCCCGGCACCACTTGACGGCGTCCTCGCCGCAGCAGGCTTCGCCAGCGACTTTAATCCCTTTTATATCTTCCAGAATGCGTCGTATCCCTGCGCGCACCAGTTCGTGGTCATCAACAAGAAGAACGTTGATCAAAGGAATAATCTCCAGAATGAGGGATAACGCTACTGATACTTTATCTCCCACATATTACCGGGTTTTATTGCTATTTTAAAAGGCAAAAAAATGCCCTCGCCTCGATTTGGCTCTCATTTATGGCAATGTCTGTGCACACTAAGTGGAAAGTCATTGAGAACAGTCAGTTGCCCGGCTCTTATTTTTTAACAATACTCATACAGAAGGCACAAAAAACACAACAGATTACGTAGCGCATAAATACGAAGCAAAATATGTAACAATTATTAACGAGCTAAATAGATGGGGGAAATTATTGGCTTGCCGACGGCTATTACGTATTATCCGAAGCATCAAAACATTCACAGCTCAGATGAGAGAACAGAAATTAAGCACACCTTTTTTTTCTGTCGCTTGTGGTATACTGCGCGGCCTTCACATTGACTAGAGCGCAATAGCGCAGCGAGTAAACGAGGATATCGATGAGCACACCAGATTTTTCCACTGCAGAAAATAAGCAGGAACTGGCGCAGGAAGTCTCCTGCCTGAAAGCGATGATTACGCTGATGCTGCAGGCGATGGGCCAGGCGGATGCGGGGCGCGTGATTATTAAAATGGAAAAGCAGATTTCACAGATGGAAGATGAGGCTCAGGCCGCCGTATTCTCCAGCACCGTTAAGCAGATTAAACAAGCCTATCGGCAGTAATCCTGTGCCGGCTGAAAGTATCACTGACAGCCGGTATCACGTCTGACACGCAGAACGGCAGGCGCATTCAGATTAGCCCAGTCGCCACGGCGTAGCAGGCAATTTGCGTTTTATTCGGCGCATTAAATTTCCGCTGCATATTCTTCTGATGGAAATTCACCGTATTTTCCGAAATCGAGAGAATCATCGCCACCTCCGCCGAAGTCTTTCCTTCCGCCGTCCATTTGAGGATTTCCAGTTCGCGGCGGCTGAACTTCATCTCCGGCGGCATCACCATCTCATCTTCCAGACGCAGCAGCGTCAGCAAGCTTAGTTCAGTCAGCGTTCGCAGACGCAGCTCAAGCTCATCTTCAGGGTAACCGCCCGGCAGACGATTGTTCGCGGAGACAGAGAGAAATCCCTGAGCATGGTTTGGCAACGTCAGGCACTGCGTCACGCCCTTTTGCAGACCATGGTCACGCGCCCCGTCCCACAGTGCCGGCGCATCACGAAACAGGCTGTCGTTCCATGGCAGATGGCCACGCATAAAATTCTCCGGCCGTAACACAGGATCTATCGCGAAATAATTTTCTGCCTGATAGTGCGACATCCATGCGCGGGGGTAAGTCGACTGGAACGTAACGCGGGGGCGGGTGAAAGGCACCGGGTGGCGCACACAAAGCGTGTAGTAATCATATTCCAGCGCTTCGGTTTCACGTTGCAGGAGATTATAAACCTCCTCGCCGGTGGCCATGGACTGAAATTGGTGCAGCATATCCCGCCGCCAGCTGAAAAAATCATTGTCCCTCATAGCTGTGCAAATAACTCCTGATTGATAATCATTATTATAAATACAGAAAACTAACACATAAATCTTATTTATATGTATAAAATATCGTAGCTGTCGCATTTATTAGTCTGAAGGCTTGCCATTTTCCCGCTCGCCGCACAGAAACATAGCGTTTTTCTCCCATCATGTTCTACACCCTGCCAAGGGCGATGGGAAGCGGTGTATACGGCCGTGGGAGTCAATAGCGCAAAGACGTGTCGCGGGGGCGTTACCCCGCCGCGAGAGTGGTCTAAACGCGGCGGCTCCCGCGAAGCTGAGCCGCCGCGCCAGCCCATGCTTTACTGCATCAGGAATTTTTCAAGGAACTGACGGGTACGCGGCTGCTGGGGCGAAGCGAACAACGCTTTTGCCTCGCCTTGTTCGACAATGCGTCCCTGATCCATAAATATCGCCCGATCGGCAACGTCGCGGGCGAAACTCATTTCATGGGTCACGATCACCATGGTGCGTTTTTCCTGCGCCAGCTGACGGATGGTGTTGAGCACCTCCCCCACCAGCTCAGGATCGAGAGCCGAGGTGGGTTCATCAAACAGGATCACGTCCGGACGCATAGCCAGCGCGCGGGCAATAGCCACTCGCTGCTGCTGCCCACCGGAGAGACGGCGCGGATAGCTATTCTCTTTTCCGCTGAGCCCCACCTTCGCCAGCAGTTCGCGCGCCCGCGCCATGGACTCCTGCTTATCTTCACCTTTTACGATGACCGGCCCTTCAATAATGTTCTCCAGCACCGTACGGTGGGGAAACAGATTAAAGTTCTGGAAGACAAAGCCGACGTGCTGGCGCAGCTGGCGAATGAGCCCTTTCTGCGGCCCGAGGCTGCGACCGGCGTCGATCGTCACATCGCCGACGCGGATAGTGCCGCTCTCCGGTTGCTCCAGCAGGTTGATGCTACGCAGCAGGGTGGTTTTGCCCGAGCCGCTGGGGCCGATGATCGCCACCACTTCCCCTTTCTGTACCTCCAGGTCGATACCATGGAGCACCGTCTGGCCATGGAATTTTTTTACCAGGCTTTTCACTTCTATCGCACTCATTTCGGATCACGCTCCTGGCGGTTCAGCTGGTTTTCAAAATAATTCTGCAGCGAGGAGAGCACTGTCGCCATTACCCAGTAGATCAGGGAGGCCGCCAGATACATGGTGAAGACCTCCAGGGTTCGCGAAGTGATTAGCTGCGCCTGACGGAACAGCTCCGGCACCTGGATCGTTGCCGCCAGCGAGGTATCTTTTACCAGGCTGATAAAGCTGTTCGACAGCGGCGGCAAAGCGACCCGCGCCGCCTGGGGTAAAATGGCCCGACGCATCGTCTGCCAGGGCGTCATACCGATACTGGCCGCCGCTTCCCATTGCCCTTTATCAATCGAGGCGATGGCCGCGCGCAGCGTTTCCGCCGCATAGGCCGCAGTATTCAACGACAGGCCGATCATCGCCGCCGGGATCGGGTCAAGCTCAATGCCGAACTGCGGCAAGCCGTAGTAGATCATAAACAGCTGGGCGATAAGCGGCGTGCCGCGGAAAATGGAGATATACATGCGCGCCAGCCATTTTACCGGCCAGACTGGCGACATGCGCATCAGCGCCAGGATAAAGCCCAGCACCAGGCCGAAAAACATCCCGCCAATGCTCAGCTGCAGCGTAAAGACGGCCCCTTTCAGCAGAAAAGGGGCGGAATCAATGACCAGTTGGATACTTTCTTGCATGCTGTCGTTTCTGTATTAGAGGTGAGGATGATAGGCAAACAGCGCCGGCGCTCCGCCGGTATGGACGAACAGTATCGGCCCTTCATCCTTAAAGCGCTTCTGCGTGATGCCGTCGATAAGCCCGGCCATCGCTTTGCCGGTATAGACCGGGTCGAGCAAAATACCTTCCAGCTGCGCCAGCAGCTTCACGGCGGCCATCCCATCTTCGTTTGGCGTACCGTATCCTGGGGCAAAGTAGTCATCCCACAGTATAATTTCAGCCTTCGCCTGTAGCTCGAGACTGTTGGCCACGGCCTGCTGCAGCGCCACCACTTTCGGCAACTGGTCAGCGACCGAGCGCGACACGGTCACCCCAATCAGTTCCGCCTGCGGCATCAGCTGTTCAAGGCCGACCGCCAATCCGGCATGGGTGCCGGCGCTGCCGGAGGCGACCACGACTGACGAGATCGCCACCGCGTCTTCGCACTGCTGGCTGATTTCCAGTGCGCTTTCCACATAGCCTAACGCGCCGAGGGCATTGGAGCCGCCGACCGGAATAACATACGGACGATATCCCTGCGCCTCAATGCGGGTCGCCAGCTCATCGAGCTGGGCGGCGGGATCGGTCAGGGCATCACACATCTCAACCTGGGTGTTAAAGAGATCCAGCAGCAGACGGTTGCCATTGCTCAGATAGTTCTCCGCCCGGGTGCCGATGGGATTTTCCAGTAGCGCCACGCAATGCAGTCCCAGTTTCGCAGCGACTGCCGCCGTCTGACGCACATGGTTAGACTGGATCGCGCCGGCGGTGATTAAGGTATCCGCGCCCTCGCGCAGCGCATCGGCGGCGAGAAACTCCAGCTTACGCAGTTTGTTGCCCCCCATCGCCAGCGGCGTCGTATCATCACGTTTAATAAAAATTTCGCGCCCAAGGTGATCGGACAGACGCGGGAGATACTCCAGCGGCGTCGGCGCGCCGATCAATTCCAGACGCGGAAAGCGGGTTAAATTTTGCAGTGACATGGCCCCTCCTGACTCAGTTATGCTTCATTATGCACACAGTTACGCGCTAAATAAAAAAAGGCGCTTCCAGGAGCGCCTTTTTTCACCGCTGTCCGTTATTTCGTCACGTCAGCGCCAAACCATTTCTCGGACAGCGCCTTCAGGCTGCCATCTTTCTGCATGTCTGCAATCGCGCCATCTACCGCTTTCAGCAGGTCGTCGTTGCCTTTACGCAGCGCAACGCCAGCTTCCTGACGAGAGAAGGCTTCGCCGGTTACCGCCAGCGTATTGTTGGTTTTCTTCACCAGATCCAACGCCGCCAGACGGTCTACCAGAATGGCGTCAATACGGCCTACACGCAGATCCTGGTATTTGGTGGGATCGTCATCATAGGTACGGACATCCACGCCCTGGACATTCTGACGCAGCCACTCTTCATAGTTAGTGCCCAGTCCGACGCCCACTTTCTTGCCTTTCAGATCCGCCGCGGTTTTAATCACGCCTTCGTTACCCTTCTTCACCAGCGCCTGCACGCCGGAGACGGTATATGGGGTGGAGAAATCGTATTTCTTCTTACGTTCGTCAGAGATAGTGACCTGGTTAATCACCACGTCGATACGCTTGGAGTCCAGCGAGGCCAGCATACCGTCCCACTTGGTCGGTTTGAGATCGGCCTTCACGCCAAGATGTTTCGCCAGTTCGTTAGCAAATTCCACTTCAAACCCGGTCAGCTTGCCGTCATCCCCCTGGAAACTAAAGGGAGGGTAGGTGCCTTCGAGGCCCACGCGTAGGGTGCCGCGCTCTTTAATCTGATTGAGCAGGTTTTCCGCCGCAAAAGTTTTCACGCTGACGCCAGCCAACAAAACAACGGCCATCGCGCCCATCATCGCCTGACGACCCAGAAGTGCTAATTTCATAGATACCCCGAAGGTTAGGATTTTCCTGTAGTGTAAGGCGCTTAACGCCCTGACACCAACATCGTTACGCTACATCTTATGCAAATTTATTATATATGATCCGCTTTAGGGTATAGCGAAAATCAGGGCTTTCCTCACCCTTTTTGCTGGATATCTCCCATACTGCAAAGGTCAGCCTGTTGACGTCTGGAGCATGGAAGATGAAAAACCCCACCTTATTGCAATGTTTTCACTGGTACTACCCCACCGGCGGCGAGCTGTGGCCTGAGGTCGAAGCGCTGGCGCCCAGCCTGAATGAAATCGGCATCAATATGGTCTGGTTGCCACCCGCCTACAAAGGCGCCTCGGGCGGTTACTCCGTCGGCTATGATACCTACGATCTCTTTGACCTCGGCGAGTTTGATCAAAAAGGGTCTGTCGCCACCAAATATGGCGACAAAGCGCAGTTGCTGGCGGCGATCAACGCCCTGAAGGAGCACAATATCGCCGTGCTGCTGGATGTGGTGGTCAACCATAAAATGGGCGCTGATGAAAAAGAGGCTCTGCGCGTTCAGCGCGTCGATGAGCAGGATCGTACGCAAATTGACGAGGAGATCATTGAGTGCGAGGCATGGACGCGCTACACCTTCCCGGTGCGCGCCGGACAGTATTCGCAGTTTGTCTGGGACTACAAATGTTTTAGCGGCATTGACCACATCGAGAACCCGACGGAAGACGGTGTGTTTAAAATCGTCAACGATTACACCGGCGAAGGCTGGAATGAACAGGTCGATGATGAGCTCGGCAACTTTGACTATCTGATGGGCGCCAATATCGATTTCCGCAATCATGCAGTGACCGAGGAGATCAAATACTGGGCGCGCTGGGTAATGGAGCAGACCGGCTGCGACGGTTTTCGTCTTGACGCGGTCAAGCATATCCCCGCCTGGTTTTATAAAGCGTGGATCGAGCATGTTCAGGAGGTGGCCCCGCAGCCGCTGTTTATTGTAGCGGAATACTGGTCCCATGAAGTGGAGAAGCTCCAGCAGTATATCGACCTGGTCGAGGGCAAAACGATGCTGTTTGATGCCCCACTGCAGATGAAATTTCATGAAGCGTCGCGCCAGGGCCGCGATTATGACATGAGCCAGATTTTCAGCGGGACGCTGGTGGAAGCCGACCCTTTCCATGCCGTCACTCTGGTCACCAATCATGATACGCAGCCGCTGCAGGCCCTCGAGGCGCCGGTTGAACCCTGGTTCAAGCCCCTCGCCTATGCGCTGATCCTGCTGCGGGAGAATGGCGTGCCCTCGGTCTTTTATGCCGACCTCTTCGGCGCTTCCTATGAGGATACCGGCGGCGACGGAGAGACCTATGCCATTGAGATGCCCGTTATCGAACAACTCCACGAGCTGATCGACGCCCGTCAGCGTTTTGCCCATGGCGTGCAAACCCTTTGGTTCGATCATCCTAACTGCATCGCCTTTAGTCGTAGCGGTACTGACGACGATCCAGGCTGCGTGGTGATCATGTCCAATGGCGATGAGGGCGAAAAGGCGCTGACGCTGGGCGAAAACTATGGCAACAAACGCTGGCGGGATTTTCTCGGTAACCGGGAAGAGATTGTCGAAACCGATGGCGAAGGCTGCGCGACCTTTACATGTAACGGGGGGAGCGTGAGCGTGTGGGTGTTAGAGGAGGTATTGTAGTCCTCTGACGCCGGGCGGGCCAGCTATGGCCCGCCAAAATCTCAGCGCGTGGAGGCCGGCGCGCTGACGGGCCCCGTCGCTCGCGCTTTGGCCCACGCCTTCTCGCACTCCGGAGTGAGACGTTCAACACGGGACAACGTCATCCGATCGTAGGAGATCGTGTTGCCCTCGCGCTCGACAGGATAGATGTCCAGGGAAGCGGTCACGTTGTAGATCTCACTGTCACGATTCATCAGTTTCCCCGGCTGCGCAATCACGCGCTGCCACTGGCGGCAGTCGAAGGTATCCCCTTCTTTAGTGACGATCAGGCTGGCGATCGCGTCAGGGCTCATCATTTCACTCTGCGGCCCTTTCGATTGCCAGTAGCCCTCAA
>OGZE01001966.1_pt1 | contig 10328 bp, 9 predicted proteins | sample 1576731 | NCBI WGS metagenome assembly OGZE01 (sample SAMEA3541503, study PRJEB24748) | human gut metagenome | biome: human gut; feature: human-associated habitat; material: faeces | place: China | collected 2012 | reverse complement strand
TCGGAATGTGATGCGGCTCATTTGTCAGATCATCTGAGAGAAGCTCGTACATCTGCGTCGGATCCCATATGATAAAGACGAAGAAAGATACCGTATATTCGTGAAATGGAATGGCATCTGTGATCGTCAGATTGTCATGTATGCGGTCGTATTCCCATTTGTGGGAAGGAACGGTCTTGCCGGCTGTGCGGTCGATGACTTCCCACCATCTCTTCGGATCGTGGATATAATCGGCAACGAATTGTTCGCGGTAAAATCCGTCCAGAAAATCAATTGTTAAAGTTGTATTTTTTGCCAGAAAATGTCTGGACATCAGAAGTACCTGCTGGCATTCATCCATATGCTCCATGGCAAAATCGTTGTCACCTTTTACGGGTGTGTATGTTGTACAGATCTTAACATCCAGAGATTTGGAGTGTTCATCCGGTGTTTTGTTTCCATCAAGACGAAGCACATCAGCGCCCCAACGCTCGGTGAATGTTTTCGCATCTTCTGAAAAAATAGATTGGACTGGCAGAGTCACTCTGCCTCTGGTTCTTGACATAATATATCTCCCCTTATATTGCGTAATATGGTAATGTTATAGTTAAAACTCTCGGCTATGATATCTATAGATTGCTCCGTGCTACGCACTCTCACAATCTATCCCCACCATTCGCATATCGCAGGATTAAAATCCCGCTTTTATGCTCATGTCGGGGCGGGTTCCAAAGTCATACATCCACTTATGAGCAAGCTCATGTGGTCGTATGACTTTTTTACCCTGATATCATCAGTATACCACAGATTTCCCGGACGCAATAGTAGGGAAAACAAGTTGTGGGATTGCTTTTTTTTGCGCGTTTCGTTATGATAAGAAATAGTATCAGATTTTTTGATATTGATATGGAGGTACAGATTTATGAACAAACCAGTATTGGTCATTATGGCGGCAGGAATGGGTAGCCGTTATGGTGGATTGAAACAGATTGATCCGGTAGATGAAGAAGGACATATCATTATGGATTTTTCCATGTATGATGCAAAGAGAGCCGGATTTGAAAAGGTAATTTTTATCATTAAGAGAGAAAATGAAGAAAGTTTCCGGGCAGCAGTCGGTGACCGGATGTCAGAATACATGGAAGTTTCATATGCATTTCAAGAGCTTTCTAACATTCCGGAGGGATATGAAGTTCCAGAAGGAAGAGTGAAACCATGGGGAACTGCGCACGCAGTGTTAAGCTGCATCGATCAGATCGATGGACCATTTGCCGTTATCAACGCAGATGACTATTATGGCGTTGAAGCATTCCGCCTGATCTACGATTATCTATCCAGTCATCCGGACGATGAGAAATACCGCTATGCAATGGTCGGATACCATCTTGGAAATACTGTGACTGACAACGGACATGTAGCGCGTGGTGTATGCACGTTAAATGAGAGTGGCGAGCTGGAGGCGATCAACGAGAGAACCCGTATTGAGAAGAGAAATGGTGGCATCGCTTATACAGAAGATGACGGCGCAAACTGGACGGAAGTTCCGGCAGATACACTTGTTTCCATGAATATGTGGGGATTTACAGAGAGTATTCTGCGTGAGATTAAAGCAGGATTTCCGGCATTTTTGGATGAAGGATTAAAAGAAAATCCGATGAAATGTGAATATTTCCTGCCGGCAGTTGTCAGCAGACTGCTCGGAGAGGAGAAGGCAACGGCAGCAGTTCTGGAATCAAAGGATAAATGGTACGGTGTTACTTACAAAGAAGACAAACCGGTTGTTGTTGCGGCGATGAAACGTATGAAAGAGGAAGGGTTGTATCCTAAGAATTTATGGGAAAAATAAAAGGATATTAGCAGGAATGTGCAGATTTCTTGAAGAGTACAGGCGAAAAGTGCTATACTTTGCAAGAAATGAAATGAGCACAGGACGATTAGGAGGCAATAAAATGGCAAAGATATTAATAACAGGTGGCGCAGGATATATTGGAAGTCACACTGCACTGGAACTTCTGAAAGAAGGTTATGAGGTTGTTGTATACGATAATCTCTGCAATTCTTCCAGAGAATCACTGAAGAGAGTGGAAGAGCTGACTGGAAAGAGTATTACATTTTATGAAGGAGATGTAATGGATGCAGAAGCTTTGAAAGCAATGTTTGAAGCAGAGAAGATCGATGCGGTTATCCATTGCGCAGCATTAAAAGCAGTTGGAGAATCTGTGCAGAAGCCATTGGAATACTATCGTAATAATATAACAGGTACACTGACGCTAATGGAAGTTATGCAGCAGGTTGGCGTGAAGAATATCGTATTCAGTTCTTCCGCAACAGTATATGGCAATCCGGAGACAATGCCGATCACAGAAGACTGCCCAAAAGGACAGTGCACGAACCCGTATGGATGGACTAAATCCATGATGGAGCAGATCATGACAGATGTGCAGAAAGCCAATCCGAAGATGAATGTAATCCTGCTTCGTTATTTCAATCCGGTTGGCGCGCATGAGAGCGGAAGAATCGGAGAAGATCCGAAAGGTATCCCGAACAATTTGATGCCATATATTTCACAGGTTGCAGTCGGTAAACTTGAAAAACTGGGTGTATTCGGAGACGATTACGACACACCGGACGGAACCGGTGTCCGCGATTACATCCATGTTGTAGACCTTGCAATTGGACATGTAAAAGCAATCAACTACATTTTTACAAATCCGGGATTGGAAGTGATCAACCTCGGAACCGGCGTCGGATATTCTGTTCTTGATATGGTAAAAGCATTTTCAAAGGCATGCGGCAAAGAGATTCCGTATGAGATCAAGCCTCGCAGAGCCGGAGATATTGCTATGTGCTATGCGGATCCGGAGAAGGCATGGAAAGTGCTTGGCTGGAAAGCGGAGAGAGGTCTGGATGAGATGTGTGCAGATTCCTGGAGATGGCAGTCTGCAAATCCGAAAGGATATGAAGCATAGATTTATAACAAAAAAATAACTATGAGATGAGAATGCGAAGGATGAAAAAGCCTTCGCATTTTTTGATCTTTTTGTTGCTTTTCATTTTCTGGCAGGAGTGGTATAATGTTACCATATGTTGAAAAGTCTGAATTCACAAATTAGGGGATAGTCATGGAAGAAAAGAAGAAAGACAGACAGAAGATTCGATTGAAAGGACAGCTCAAATTCTATATGCAGTGGCCGGCAATCATGGCGGTCGTACTGGTAGCACTTAACATATGGATTTATGCCATCAATAAGGGCGCAGGTCTTTTAATGGGTGTATTTGTGCTGATCTATATTATACTTTCGGCGGTTATGTATTTGTACACGAACTCGCTGATGGTAAAGGATCTGATCGAATTTGCTGCGCAATATGGCATTATACAGAATACGCTGCTGAAGGAACTGGCAGTTCCGTATGCGATTCTGCTTGAAGACGGGAAGATCATATGGCTGAACAGTCAGTTTGAAGAGCTGATAGGCGACCGTGCAAAAGGTGACACATATATCAGCAAGATCATGCCGGAACTGAACCGATCTATTTACCCACGTCAGGAGAATGATGTGGTACATATGGATGTATTTTTTGAGGAACGGGAGTATCAGGCAGAACTCAGGAGAGTTTCTGCAAGAGGATTCAGCGAGAGGGAACAGGTTCTGGAACTGCCGGAGGAAAAAGAATATTTTATCGCTGTTTATTTACAGGATGTGACGAATCTGAATAAGGCGCTCCGTGCAAATGAAGAACAGAGGCTTGTAGCGGGACTTATTTATATTGATAATTATGATGAAGTGATCAACAGTGTAGAAGAAGTCCGACAATCACTTCTGATGGCGCTTGTGGATCGTAAGATCAATCAGTATATTGCCAAAGTAGATGGAATTGTGAAGAAGATGGAGAATGATAAATACTTTATCGTTGTCCAGAAACAATATTTCAAACAGCTGGAAGATGACCGTTTTTCGATTCTGGAAGATGTGAAGTCTGTGAATATAGGAAATGGAATACCGGCGACATTAAGTATCGGACTGGGACTTAGCAGTGAAGCATATTCGCAGAGTTATAACTATGCCCGTGTAGCTATTGACCTGGCACTTGCAAGAGGCGGCGATCAGGCGGTTATCAAAGACTGCAATGGAATTACATATTACGGTGGCAAGCGGGATCAGACTTCCCGTAATACACGTGTAAAAGCCCGCGTGAAAGCAGAAGCGCTGCGTGAGTTCATTACCGTCAAGGATAAGATCTTTGTTATGGGACATCAGCTTACGGACGTGGATTCTTTTGGTGCGGCGATCGGTATTTACCGTGCGGCAAACGCACTGGAGAAACGAGCATATATCGTTATCAACGAAGTGTCTGCCTCTCTGAAACCACTGTATACTGCTTATGAGAACAATCCGGATTATCCGGAGCGCCTGTTCCTAAATTCGGCAGAAGCGCTGGAACTCGCAGATGAAAGTTCGATGGTAGTTGTTGTGGATACGAACCGCCCGGGTATGACAGAATGTGAAGAACTGCTTCATGTTGCGAAGACGATCGTTGTGCTTGACCACCACAGACAGAGCAGTGATAATATTGACAATGCGCTGCTGTCTTACATTGAACCGTATGCGTCTTCGGCGTGCGAGATGGTTTCGGAAGTTCTGCAGTATATTGTGGATGATATTAAGATTCCGAATCTGGAGGCAAGCAGTCTCTATGCCGGTATTATGATCGACACGAATAATTTTATGAATAAGACAGGTGTGCGTACATTTGAAGCAGCCGCATTTCTGAGAAGAAGCGGTGCGGATATTACACTGGTGCGTAAGATGTTCCGTGACGATATGGAATCTTACCGTGCAAAAGCGCAGATCATCAGTAGTGCGAAAGTATACCATAACAAATATGCGATCGCCAGAGGAGAGAATCTGACGATTGAGAGCCCGACGATTATCGGTGCACAGGCAGCAAATGAATTATTGGATATTAACGAAGTGAAAGCTTCTTTTGTACTGACTACTTACAATGGAAGAATTTATGTAAGCGCCAGATCAATTGATGAAGTCAATGTACAGATCATTATGGAGCGTCTCGGCGGTGGCGGTCATATGAACGCATCCGGGGCACAGTTTGACCACACAGACATGGATGAGGCTGTTGCAGATTTGAAACAGGTCATCGATGACGTGATAGAAGGAGGAGAAATCGAATAATGAAAGTAATTTTAAAAGAAGATGTAAAATCCCTTGGGAAAAAAGGTGAGATTGTAAATGTAAGTGACGGATATGCAAGAAACTTTATCCTGAAGACGGGAAAAGGTATCGAAGCAAATACAAAGAACCTGAACGATCTGAAACTCAAGAAAGCAAATGATGACAAAGTAGCACAGGAGCATTACGAGGCTGCTGTAGAACTTGGCAAGAAGATCGAAGCAGGTAAGATCGAGGTTTCCATTAAGACAGGAGAAGGCGGAAAAGCCTTTGGCTCTGTATCTTCCAAAGAGATCGCAACAGAAGTAAAAGCACAGATGGAACTGGAAGTAGATAAGAAAAAAGTACAGTTGAAAGATGCGATCAAAGCACTTGGAACATACGAAGTGCCGATCAAATTACATCCGAAAGTAACAGCCAAATTAAAGGTTATCGTGAAAGAGGAAGCGTAGGAGGAAAACGATGGAAGAGACACTCATCAAACGGGTGATGCCTCACAGCGTGGAAGCAGAGCAGTCAGTAGTTGGTGCGATGCTGATGGACAAGGATGCCATTCTTGCAGCCTCGGAGATTATTTGCGGTGACGATTTTTACCAGAATGCGTACGGTGTAATCTTTGATTCTATGGTAGAGCTTTTTAATGAAGGCAAGCCGGTGGATCTGATCACTTTGCAGGAACGTCTGAAAGAGAAGGAAGTGCCGCCGGAGATCTCCAGTCTGGAATTTGTGCGTGATCTGGTTGCGGCAGTGCCGACATCGGCAAATGTGCGTTACTATGCGCAGATCGTATCGGATAAAGCAGTCATGCGTAAGCTGATCAAGATGAATGACGAGTTGTCGAATATCTGCTATGCGGGAAATGAACCACTGGAATCTGTGTTGGAGAAGACAGAAAAATCTGTATTTCAGCTACTTCAGAACCGGAATGCCGGAGAGTATGTGCCAATCAGACAGGTTGTTATGAATGCACTGGAGAAAGTTGAAAAAGCATCGAAGAGCAAGGGAACTGTTACGGGAATTCCGACCGGATTTATTGATCTGGATTATAAACTGTCCGGATTGCAGCCATCGGATCTCGTTCTGGTTGCGGCAAGACCTTCCATGGGTAAGACGGCGTTTGTTTTGAATATTGCACAGTACGTTGCATTTAAGAAAGATAAATGCACCGCTATTTTCAGCCTTGAGATGTCGAAGGAACAGCTGGTAAACCGACTGTTCTCGTTGGAATCACAGGTAGATGCGCAGGCACTCAGAACCGGTAATATGAAGGATTCTGACTGGGAGAAACTGATTGAAGCAGCAGGAATTATCGGGCAGTCGAATCTGATCATTGATGATACACCGAGTATTTCGATTTCAGAACTGCGGTCCAAATGCAGAAAATACAAGATGGAACACGGACTGGATTTGATCATCATTGACTACTTGCAGTTGATGAGCGGAAGTGTCGGAGGACGTTCCGAATCGAGACAGCAGGAGATTTCGGATATTTCCAGATCTTTAAAAGCGCTCGCCAGAGAGCTGAATGTGCCGGTGATCGCACTGTCACAGCTTAGCCGTGCAGTAGAACAGCGACCGGATAAGCGTCCAATGCTTTCGGATCTGCGTGAATCCGGAGCAATCGAACAGGATGCGGACGTTGTTATGTTTATTTACCGTGATGAATATTACAACAAAGATTCTGAATATAAGAAGCAGGCAGAGATTATTATTGCAAAACAAAGAAACGGCCCGGTAGGGACCGTTCATCTGGCTTGGCTCGGCGAATACACGAAGTTCGCAAATCTAAGCAGGCAGGAAAATACGCCTTAGTTTACTGACTGGACCGTGGTCTGCGGCAGCTCTCCGGAAGGATTGCTGTTGCCGGATTAGCTGGTCCAGTTTTTTAAACTGCTGTTCTTCCTGACGCTCCTTTGCATCCAGTAGGAATGACATTTCCTTACTGAACATGGAGAGCAGTACTTCGTTGTTATTTTCCAGCATCCGCTTCATATGTAACTGTTCTTTTGTGCGGCGGATATCCGGGATCAATGCTTTGAGTTCGGAAAAAGGTACTCCCTGTTCGTATAATTCTTTTACACAGTTATACAGTCTGGCATCGTCCTTTGTTTCACGTCTGAGTTGTTCCAGTGCCTTGCTCATTGTAAAACCCCCTTATTTAATAATAGAACTTCTGACGGGACAAGTATAGCATGTGCAATGTGCGAAATACGTCAAACGGTGAAAGGTGAATAAATAAAAACGAAGTTTCTTAATTACATGAAAAGAGCACTGCTCCCGGAAAATCCGGAAACAATGCTCTTTGTTACGTTCATATGAATAACGATTAGCCCTGAGAGATAGCTCCTGTAGGACACTGAGCTGCACAAGCTCCACAGTCAACACAAGAATCAGCATTGATCTCGTAATGATCTGCTCCCTGAGAAATAGCTCCTACTGGACATTCTGCTTCGCATGCTCCACAGCTAACACATTCATCACCAATTACGTGTGCCATAGGTATGTACCTCCTTTTTATGATTGACAATTTACGTCTCTCACTATAATAATACAAATGAAAAAAATATACAAGAGGACAAAAGAAAAATCAATTCAAAAGAAAATTTAAGAAATTTTTCAACAAATTTTCAAAATTATGGTGTATAGTGTTTGTTGTTAAGATTACATCTGCATTTAATAATATGAAAAAAATGTGACAGATCAGAAGAGGGAGAGAAGAAATCATGAAAAATTTCAAAAAGATCGTTGCGTTATTGATAAGCATAACACTTCTGGCAGCAGGATGCGGTTCGCAGAAGAGTTCTTCTGAAGAGGAGAAAGAAACGACGAAGAAAGCAGAGAATAAAAAAATTACTAAAGAAGAATCTGCGCAGGCGAAGCTGGATGTGGTTAATCCGGCTGCTTACAATAATGCAGAAGGATTAAAACTGGAAAAAGGAACTTATATTTCTATTATAGGTAAGGCGAGTACCGGTGAGTACTGGAGCGAAGTAAAGAAAGGTGTAGAGAAAGCCACTGATGATATCAATGAGAATCTGGGCTATACAGGCAAAGATAAAGTGAAAATAACTTTCAATGCACCGGCGGATGCGGACGATGTAGACCAGCAGGTGAATCTTCTGGACGAAGAACTGGCGAGAGAGCCGGCGGCACTTGCAATTTCCATAGCCGATGAGCAGTCCTGCAAAGTACAGTTTGATATGGCGGCAGACAATGAGATCCCGATCGTGGCATATGACTGCGGAAGTGATTATCAGGGACTGATGGCAACGGTATCGACAGATAACACCAAGTCGGCAAAAGAAGCAACAGATAAACTGGCAGAGGCGATGAGCAGCAAAGGAAAGGTTCTTATCCTTGCACATGATTCAAAATCCATGGCGGCAAAAGAGAGAGTTGCAGGATTCAAGGCAGAATTAAAAAAGAAATATCCGAAGATGTCAGTTGCAAGCGTTTATTATATGGATAACATTGAAAAATTACAGAAAAATGTTGCTGCTGAGATCAACACTGGTACTTATGCAAGAAGTACGGACGGAGACGCAAGACTGCGTACCGGTGATGAGAAAATCAATCCGACTGATATCACAGAAGATGATATCATTGATTATTATTTGCAGAAACATCCAGATGTGTGCGGATGCTTTGCAACGAACGCGACTGCTGTAAAGACCATTGTTTCCGGCATGGACAGAACAAAAAAAGACAATGTTATGGTAGTTGGCTATGATGCAGACAAAGAAGAAATCGATATGCTCAAAAAAGGAAAAGTTGATGGCCTGGTTGTACAGAATCCATACGCAATGGGATATGCATCTGTGATCGCAGCGGCGAGATCAGCCCTTTCCATGGGAAATGAATCTGTCGTGGATACCGGATATACATGGATCACGAAGAGTAATCTGAATGATAATGAAGTTAAGAAAATGCTATATAATGAATAAAGAAAATGAACTGTGAGAGTACACAATGAAAAGTGATCGGCAGACATCATAAAATAAGAAACGCAAGGGAGGAACAGAAAATGAACAGAGAACAGGCATATGAGATTTTACACAAATATATGAAAGGAGAGCGTTACCTTCAACATTCTTATGCAGTGGAAGCGATTATGAGAGGGCTTGCGAAAAAACTGGCTCCGGATGATGTGGAATACTGGGGAATCGCGGGACTTCTGCATGACCTGGATGAGGAACAGTGCGACTGGCAGAATGACCTGAGCGTACACGGACCGACTTCTGTGGAAATCCTGAAAAAAGAAGGTGTGGAAGATCAGGTGCTGTTTGATGCGATCTGTGCACACAATCCGAAAAGCGGAGTGAAGGCAAAGACAAATATCCAGTATGCACTTCTGGCAGCAGATCCGATGAGCGGATTTGTAAAGGCTGTAGCACAGATTTATCCGGATAAAAAAGTCGCAAGTGTAAAACATAAATCCGTGATGAAACGATTTAACGAATTGCGTTTTGCAGCAGGCGCTAACAGAGATTATATGGAAGCAATCGAATTTACAGGTCTGAGCCTGGACAATCTGATCGATGTGGCGCTGGAAGAAATGTGTGCGATTGCAGATGAACTGGGACTTTAAAACGTGACGCTTTACAGTGAAAAAGCAAGAGAAAGGTTCCGCTAAAAAAACAGGAAAAACTAGTGAAAACCCTTGACAACAGCGAGGATTCGTACTAAGATAAACAGGCGTGCATGAAAATGCATTGTGTTTTTGTGCGCCAAAGATTCATGAAAATGAAGCAGCTTATTAAAATCATAGGAGGTGAAAGAGAATGCCAACATTTAACCAGTTAGTAAAGAAGGGACGTCAGACATCTGTAAAGAAGTCTACAGCTCCAGCGCTTCAGAAAGGGTATAACTCTTTAAGAAAGAGAAGTACAGACGCATCTTCCCCACAGAAGAGAGGTGTATGTACAGCTGTTAAGACAGCAACACCGAAGAAGCCTAACTCAGCACTTAGAAAAATCGCCAGAGTTCGTCTTTCAAACGGTATTGAAGTAACAAGCTACATCCCAGGTGAAGGACACAACCTTCAGGAGCATAGCGTTGTTCTGATTCGTGGAGGAAGAGTAAAAGACCTTCCAGGTACACGTTATCACATCGTCAGAGGTACACTTGATACAGCAGGTGTTGCTAAGAGAAGACAGGCTC
>OGZE01001962.1_pt1 | contig 10352 bp, 6 predicted proteins | sample 1576731 | NCBI WGS metagenome assembly OGZE01 (sample SAMEA3541503, study PRJEB24748) | human gut metagenome | biome: human gut; feature: human-associated habitat; material: faeces | place: China | collected 2012 | reverse complement strand
AGGATATATACATTTTTCACTCGTTCGTATTCCATCAGGTCGGTGAAGCGTTCGCGTTGCACACGGGTCATGTACAGGATGTCGGCATCAGCGATAATTTCTTCGGTAAATTCGGTATGTTCAATGTATTTGATCTGATGCTCTTTGCAGTATAGCTTATATTCTTCCGGCATTTTCAGTTCATCGGGGGCGATGAAGTGGAATGTAGGATTGAAGTGACGCATAGCCATCAGTAGTGAGTGGACGGTGCGTCCGTATTTCAAGTCTCCCACCAGAAAGATGTTCAGGTTTTCCAGTGTTCCCTGAGTTTTGTAGATGGAGTAGAGGTCGAGCATCGTTTGTGACGGGTGCTGGTTGGCTCCGTCTCCTGCATTGACGATGGGTACGGGTGCTACTTCGCTGGCATATCGGGCAGCTCCTTCGAGATAGTGTCGCATGACGATGATATCCGCATAGCTGCTAACCATCATGATCGTGTCTTTGAGTGTTTCTCCTTTTGAGGAGCTGGTTGCTTTCGGATCAGTAAATCCGATGACGCGTGCGCCGAGGCGATTGGCTGCTGTTTCGAAACTCAAACGGGTACGGGTGGAAGGTTCGAAGAACAGGGTTGCTACTACCTTACCTTGCAATAACCGGCGGTTGGGGTTCATTTCAAACTGCTTCGCCATTTCGAGCATGTAGAGGATTTTTTCTTTAGAATGTTCGGCAATGGTTACTAAACTTCTGTTTTCCATTTTGTTATCTTTTATGTGGATAGAACTTGTTTTACCGGAGTGTAAAGGTACGAAGAAAATGTAAAATACAAACTTTTTTTCTCTTTTTATTCGTTTTTCGGTTGGTTTTAAAATATCAAATAAATCAAAAACTCGTTTGCTGTATGCTATATTTTATCTACCTTTGCGGCTTAATTATAAGCATCTTTTTTAAGCTAGAAGAAACATGATTCGAAAAATAATAAACGCTCTTTGGGTATTGTTGGCAGTTGCTTTAATAGCTATCGTAGTTGTTTTTGTGTCTATCTCTAAGGGCTGGATAGGCTATATGCCTCCTGTGGAAGAACTGGAAAATCCCAATTATAAATTTGCAACTGAGGTATTCTCGGAAGACGGGAAAGTACTGGGTACCTTCTCAATGGAAAAAAACAATCGTGTATACAGCAGCTATGCCGATCTTTCTCCCAACATCATTCATGCGCTGATTGCGACGGAGGATGTTCGCTTTGCCGAACATTCCGGTATTGATGCGAAGGCACTTTTCCGTGCCATCGTCAAGCGTGGATTATTGTTGCAGAAAAGTGCGGGTGGAGGTAGTACGATCTCACAACAGTTGGCAAAACAGTTGTTTACGGAAAAGGTGGCAAGCAATACTATGCAGCGTCTGTTGCAGAAACCGATCGAATGGGTGATTGCCGTAAAACTGGAACGTTACTATACGAAAGAAGAGATTCTGACAATGTATCTTAATAAGTTCGACTTCCTGAATAATGCTGTCGGTATAAAGACAGCCGCGTCTACTTATTTCGGCTGTGAACCCAAAGATTTGAAAATAGAGCAGGCAGCGATGTTGGTGGGAATGTGTCAGAATCCGTCCCGTTATAATCCGGTATCCCGAAATCCGAAAATCCGTGAGAATGCATTGGGACGTCGTAACGTCGTACTGCGTCAGATGGAAAAAGCCGGTTACATCTCGGATGCGGAATGTGATTTTTTGCAGGCACTTCCGCTGAAACTTGCATATACCCGTGTAGACCATAAAGAAGGTCTGGCAACCTATTTCCGCGAATATCTTCGTGGTGTGATGACTGCCAAGAAACCGGTTAAGAGCGAGTACCGCGGCTGGCAGATGCAGAAGTATTATGAAGATTCACTTTCATGGGAAACAAATCCGCTGTACGGCTGGTGCGCCAAAAATAAAAAGAAAGACGGCTCGAATTATAATATCTACACGGATGGTCTGAAGATTTATACCACCATCAATTCGCATATGCAGCAATACGCTGAGGATGCTATCAAAGAACATTTAGGCGACTTCTTGCAACCTCTGTTCTTTAAAGAAAAACAAGGAAGTAAGAACGCCCCGTATGCAAGGGCATTGCCGCAGGCGCGGGTGGAAGAATTGCTGACCAGAGCCATGAAACAAACCGAACGTTATAATGTAATGAAGTCAGCGGGTGCTTCTGAACAGGAGATTCGCAAAGCATTCGATACTCCTCAGGAAATGTCTGTTTTCACCTGGGCAGGTGAGAAGGATACGATTATGACTCCGATGGACTCTATTCGCTATTACAAACACTTCCTGCGTACAGGATTCATGTCGATGGACCCGATGACCGGATATGTGAAGGCGTATGTTGGAGGACCGAATTATACATATTTCCAATATGACATGGCAATGGTGGGACGCCGTCAGGTAGGTTCTACTATCAAGCCGTATCTGTATACACTGGCGATGGAGAACGGATTTTCACCTTGTGATCAGGTGCGTCATGTAGAACAAACGCTGATTACCGAAACAGGAGAGGCATGGACTCCCCGAAACGCCAATAATAAACGTTATGGTGAAATGGTGACTCTGAAATGGGGACTGGCCAATTCGGATAACTGGATTTCGGCTTACCTGATGGGTAAACTGAATCCTTATAACCTTGTAAGGCTGATTCATAGTTTTGGTGTACGAAACAAGGCGATCGACCCTGTTGTTTCACTTTGTTTGGGTCCCTGCGAAATTTCTGTCGGTGAAATGGTAAGCGCATATACAGCTTTTGCCAATAAGGGGATTCGGGTAGCTCCGTTATTCGTCACCCGCATTGAAGATAGTGACGGCAATGTGCTTTCTACGTTTGCACCGCAGATGGAAGAAGTTATCAGTGTTTCGAGCGCATACAAGATGTTGGTAATGCTTCGTTCCGTTATCAATGAAGGAACAGGCGGACGTGTTCGCCGTTACGGAATTACGGCCGATATGGGCGGTAAAACAGGTACGACCAATGATAACTCGGATAGCTGGTTTATGGGCTTTACTCCATCATTGGTGTCCGGTTGCTGGGTAGGAGGTGATGAACGTGACATCCACTTTGGTACAATGACTTATGGACAAGGGGCTGCCGCCGCATTGCCTATCTGGGCAACTTATATGAAGAAAGTCTACGATGACCCGACTTTGGGATACAGCCAGACGGAAACGTTTAAACTGCCCGAAGGTTTTGACCCTTGTGCCGGTTCGGAAACACCGGACGGAGAAGTCTTCGAAGAAACGGGACTGGACGATTTGTTTAATTAAACCTCTCATCGTGCATAAATGTATCATTTGTATCGGAAGTAACTACAACCGGAAAGAGAATCTTCTTCTGGCTCGCAGGAGACTGGTGGATTTGTTTCCTACCATCCGCTTTACGTCTGAACAGGAGACACGCCCTTTGTTTTTCAGAAGTCCGGCATTGTTCTCCAATCAGGTGGCGATGTTCTTCTCGGAAGCGGAGGAGGAAAGAGTGCGCAAGGAGCTGAAAGCTATCGAGCAGTCCGCCGGGCGTCGTCCGGAGGATAAGAAGGAAGAAAAAATCAGTCTGGATATTGATTTGCTCTCTTTCGATGACCGGGTGTTGAAGCCGGAAGACCTGAAAAGAGAGTATGTTGTGAAAGGATTAGAAGAATTAAAATACAATCAGATATGAAATTTCTGGGAATAATACCTGCCCGCTACGCATCCACTCGTTTCCCTGCGAAACCATTGGCTATGCTGGGGGGGAAGACGGTGATACAGCGTGTATACGAACAAGTAGCGGGCATCTTGGATGATGCTTATGTGGCTACCGATGACGAACGTATTGAAGCTGCCGTAAAAGCATTCGGAGGAAAAGTTGTCATGACTTCCATTGATCATAAAAGTGGTACCGACCGCTGCTATGAGGCGTGCACAAAGATCGGGGGCGACTTTGATGTGGTAGTCAATATACAGGGGGACGAACCTTTCATCCAGCCTTCCCAGCTGAATGCTGTAAAGGCTTGTTTCGAAGACCCTACCACGCAGATTGCTACGTTGGTGAAGCCTTTCACAGCCGATGAACCGTTTGCCGTACTGGAGAATGTCAACTCCCCGAAAGTGGTGCTCAACAAGAATTGGAACGCACTTTATTTCAGCCGTTCCATCATACCTTTTCAGCGCAATGCCGATAAGGAAGACTGGCTGAAGGGACATACCTATTACAAACATATCGGTCTGTACGCTTATCGCACGGAAGTATTGAAGGAGATCACCGCTCTACCGCAATCCTCTCTGGAGTTGGCAGAATCACTCGAACAGTTGCGCTGGCTGGAGAATGGATATAAAATAAAGGTAGGCATCAGTGACGTGGAAACGATCGGTATCGACACACCGCAGGATCTGGAACATGCAGAAGAATTTTTGAAGAACAGAAGCTGATTTATGGATCGTACGATACAACCTGAAATACAAGCCCTGAAAAATTTCCATATCCTTTCTCCCGTCCGGACTACTTTGCCGAACGGTGTCCCGTTGACGGTTGTCAATGCCGGTGAACAGGAGGTGGTCCGTATGGATATTCTTTTTGCCGGAGGGCGCTGGCAACAGTCGCAGAAGTTGCAGGCGCTGTTTACAAACCGGATGCTACGCGAAGGCACGCAGAAGTATACGGCGGCAACCATTGCAGAGAAACTGGATTATTATGGTTCATGGCTCGAACTGTCCAGTTCGTCGGAGTATGCTTATATCACTGTCTACTCGTTGAACAAGTATCTGGCAAAAACGCTGGAAGTCGTGGAATCCATGATTAAGGAACCTGTGTTTCCGGAGAAAGAACTGCATACCATCCTGGATACGAATATCCAGCAATATCTGGTCAATACTTCTAAAGTAGACTTCCTTGCACACCGTGGCCTGTTACAGGCGCTTTACGGGACACAGCATCCATGTGGGCAAATTGTAGTGGAGGAGGATTATCATGCCATTACACCGGAAGTACTCCGTGACTTCTACGGACGGCATTATCATTCGGGCAACTGTTCCATTTTCCTGTCGGGTAAGGTGACGGAAGATATCATCCGCCGGGTGACCGGTGCTTTCGGGACTCCTTTCGGACAATATCAGCTGAAAGCATCAAAACCGATATTTTCATTCGTTGCCGTTCCCGAAAAACGAATATTCATAGAGCGTGAAGACGCTTTGCAAAGTGCGGTGAAGATGGGATGTACCACCATTACCCGTCAGAATCCTGACTATCTGAAATTACGCGTACTGATGACGCTGTTCGGAGGATACTTTGGCAGCCGTCTGATGTCTAATATCCGTGAAGAGAAAGGATATACTTATGGGATTTCTGCCGGAATTATGTTCTATCCGGATAGTGGTTTGCTGGGAATCTCGACCGAAACGGATAATGAATACGTGGAACCGCTGATACAGGAAGTATATAATGAGATAGACAAACTACACCGGGAGCCTGTTCCTATGGAAGAACTGACGATGGTGCGCAACTATATGCTGGGCGAAATGTGCCGGAGCTACGAATCGCCTTTCTCGCTGGCGGATGCGTGGATTTTTATTGCTACTTCGGGGCTGGATGACCAGTATTTCTCCCGTTCTTTGCAGGCTGTAAATGAGGTGACACCTCAGGAAATACAGGAATTGGCACAGCGCTATTTGTGCAAAGAGACATTAAAAGAGGTCATTGCTGGTAAAAAGTTGTCATAATTTGCTTTCCGGTATGGCACTTTTTGGGAGAGAAGTTGTATCTTTGTCCAAACTGTAATTTTAATGAGTAACGAGTAAAACTAATGAGGAAATATCTATATACTACACTTTTTTTGACTCTTCTTGCACAGGGAGGAGTGATGGCACAAGATAACAATACCAGCAAAGGTGGGTTCTTCGGAAAGTTGAAAGACACATTCTCTACAGAAATAAAAATCGGAAATTATACTTTCAAAGATGGTAGCGTCTATACAGGAGAGATGAAAGGACGCAAACCGAACGGAAAAGGGAAAACGGTCTTTAAAAATGGGGATGTCTACGAAGGGGAATATATCAAAGGAAAACGTGAAGGCTACGGAATCTATTCTTTTCCGGATGGAGAGAAGTACGAAGGTCAGTGGTTCCAGGATCAGCAACACGGAAAAGGAATCTATTATTTTATGAATAATAACCGTTATGACGGTATGTGGTTCCAGGATTATCAGCATGGTGCAGGAACGATGTATTATCATAATGGCGACTTATACGTGGGCAACTGGGCGAACGACAAGCGTGAGGGCGAAGGTACTTATACGTGGGCGAATGGTGCTAAATACAGCGGTCACTGGAAGAATGACAAGAAGAACGGCAAAGGCACCATGAACTGGGACGATGGCTGCAAGTACGACGGTGACTGGAAAGATGATGTACGTCACGGAAAAGGCGTATTCGAATATACTAACGGAGATAAGTACGATGGTGACTGGGCAGATGACATCCAGCACGGAAAAGGTACTTATTTTTTCCATACGGGAGATCGCTACGAAGGTTCTTATCTTTTGGGAGAACGTACCGGAGAAGGCGTTTACTATCATGCCAATGGAGATAAATATGTAGGAAATTTCAAAGACGGTATGCAGGATGGAAAAGGTACCTTCACGTGGGCAAACGGTGCTGTATATGAAGGTGACTGGAAAAACAATAAACGCGAAGGCAAAGGTATCTATAAATGGAGTAACGGGGATGTTTACGAAGGAGACTGGAAAAATAATCGTCCTCACGGTCAGGGCTCTCTGAAAACCGTTGCCGGTATGCAATATAAAGGTGGTTTCGTAGACGGACTGGAAGACGGACAAGGCGTTCAGATCGACAAAGACGGTAACCGCTTCGAAGGCTTCTTCAAACAAGGAAAGAAAGATGGCCCTTTTGTGGAAACAGATAAAGACGGAAAGGTGATCAAAAAAGGAACCTATAAAATGGGAAGACTTCTTTAAAAGAAAGAATTATAGATAAATAAGAAAGCCGGCTAAATTCAAGTTTAGCCGGCTTTCTTTATCTTATCCTTTACTCATCATTCTTCATTTAGATGATATATTGTGAACTGATGGACTCGTTATTCATTACCCGCTTGATTGTTTCTGCAAACATATCAGCGATGCTCAGTTGTTTCACTTTCGCGCATTTCTTAGCGTAAGGGATACTGTCTGTAAATACCATTTCAGTCAATCCGGATTCCTGCACACGGAAAGAAGCAGGGTCAGACATTACACAGTGGCTGGCAATAGCGCGTACGGATTTGGCTCCGGCTTCCATCATGATATTGGCAGCTTTGGTGATGGTGCCTGCTGTATCTACGATGTCATCGATCAATACTACGTTTTTGTCTTTCACATCACCGATGATTTGCATGGAAGCTACTTCATTGGCTTTTTCACGTGACTTGTTGCAGAGTACCAAAGGTACACCAAGGTATTTGGAGAAAGTGCTGGCGCGTTTTGAACCACCTACGTCCGGTGTAGCAATCACCAGGTCTTCCAGTTTCAATGACTGGATATAGGGGAGGAATACGGCTGATGCATACAGGTGATCTACGGGGATATTGAAGAATCCCTGAATCTGGTCTGCATGCAAATCCATGGTAATCAGTCGGTCGATACCTGCTACTGAAAGCAGGTCGGCTACCAATTTAGCTCCGATAGATACACGAGGTTTGTCTTTTCTGTCCTGACGTGCCCATCCGAAATAGGGGATAACAGCTACGACGCTCTTTGCAGATGCACGTTTGGCGGCGTCGATCATCAGGAGAAGTTCCATTAAGTTGTCTGAGTTAGGGAAAGTAGACTGCACAAGGAATACATGTGCGCCACGAATTGATTCTTCGTAAGAAACGGCAAACTCACCATCTGCAAAGTGGGTGATGTTCATGTTTCCCAGAGGACAATTGAGACTTGCGCAGATTTTCTCTGCAAGATATCTCGAGTTAGTTCCCGAGAATACCATAAAGGGTGCTTTTTCGCTCATTTTGTAATAGATGTTACCTATTTGTTAATTTGCCTGCAAAGGTAGGAATTTCTCTTATTATTTAGAAAGACTTATTGTAGAAAAAATAATTTTCTCTCCAACTTATCGGAAATATTTGTAGATTTGCAAGTAAGAACGAAGAACTGAGAATGAAGAATGAAGAATTATGGACGAAAAACAGAAAATGAAGAGCGAAGAATGAAAGATAGTTATCGCCTGTCTTTTTATTCTCCATTTTCCATTTTCCATTCTCCATTATATATAATAGGAGTATTGTTGCTTTCCTCCCTTTTTTCGTGTACCGACATGGTGCCCACAAAAGAAGTGAGGCTTATCGACTCGCTGAATGGAAAAGCGTATGCTTATCGTTACCGTAATCTGGACTCTTCCTACAAATACGCCTATAAAGCATATCGGCAAGTAAACCTGTATAAGTCGGGGAAAGCGGAAGCTTCCAATAATCTGGGGTTCTGTGCTTTCATGAATATGGATTTCGACCGTGCCGAGGCGTATCATAAAGAGGTATACAAACTGACTAAAAATGAGCTTGAGCTGTTGATTGCAGACATCGGACTGATGAAAATCTGCCAGCGGACAGCGCTCAACAAAGAATTTTATGATTACCGGAACAGTGCCCTCCGACGGATGAAGCGTATCCGTGAAGAGAGCGACCTCTTTGCCGACCGTCACGAAGCGCTTCGGCTGGATTACGCATTTACCGAATTTTTTCTCGTTTCCTCCATTTACTATTACTATCTCCAGCAACGGCAGGAAGCGATAACCTCTATCGATAATATTCAGGAAGACGAAGCGTTGAGCGATACCAATCAGCTTCTTTATTATCATTATCTCAAAGGATCGGCTTCTTTGGTCGCAGCGAATACTCCGGAAGAACGGAAACTCCGCGAGTTTGACGAACTTTATTTCACTTGGCGGACAGCCGTGAAGAGCAAGCATCCGTATTTTGAGGGGAATGGAATGCAGGGACTTGCCAATCTGATGGCATCCCCGTCTAATTTTGAGTTTTTCAAGACAAGGCGTACACATGCGTTGGATCAGTTTGATTTTCCGGTAGATTCTTTGTTCCCTTTGCGTTTGGCCCAACTGGCACTGGAGAAATTTCGCGAATATAATGACTTGTATCAGATTGCCGGAGCTTATGTATCTATCGGCAAATACCTGAATGCGCATGGACGTTATCAGGAAGCTTTGGATACATTATCAAAAGCATTGAACTGCGTAAACCATCATCACATGCTTTATTATCATAATGAAGTGGATACGCTTGATAAATTATATACGTTTGCCGAGGGAGATACTACTTATACCGGAGTTCCATGGATTGGACAGGAGAAGGTGAAGACCGTTCCCGAATGGATCTCACGGATAAGGGAGCAGTTAAGCGTTTCATATGCCGGGCTGGGGATGAAGGATGCTTCTGATTATAACCGGAATATCTATCTGGATATTTTGAACTTTACCCGTCAGGATAAGGAGTTGGAAAGCCGTTATTTGTCTTTGGAAGCAGGTTCGCGACAGATGACGGTCGTTCTTTTTCTGGTTATTGTCGGCTTGGTACTGGTGATTATCCTTTGGTGGTTCTTCAACAAACGTTCCAAAATCAGGAATCAGGTGGATGTGGAGCGTCTGCAACGGATTCTCTCTCTTTGTCGGGATATCACTTCTTCCATACCGATGAACGTACCTCTGATTCAGCAAGGCATTGACCAGTTGTTCGGGAAAGGACGTCTGACGCTGGAAATTCCGGAAGAAGGAAAAGCTGCACTGGTACCTTCTTCCCATCGACTGAACCGGGACGAGAAGGCATTGGTGCATGTAGTGGAACCTTATATCGTATGGGCTGCTGAAAATGAACAAATGGTGGCTACGTTGAGCGACGAGCGAAATCAGCTGGAGAAACAGCGGTATATCTACGAGCAGCATATTGCAGGAAACAAATGTCAGAATCTGATAAAGAAGGCTTGTATGGCCATCGTCAACGGGATTAATCCTTATATCGACCGGATTCTGAACGAAGTACATAAGTTGACGGAAAAAGGATATATTGATGACACCAAGATAAAGAAAGAGAAGTACCAGTACATTGATGAACTGGTGACTACCATCAACGAATATAATGATATTCTGGCACTTTGGATCAAGATGAAGCAAGGTACGCTTAGTCTGAACATCGAGACATTCAGTCTGAATGAATTGTTTGATTTGCTGGGAAAAGGACGGCGTGCTTTTGAAATGAAAAAGCAAAAGCTGGAAATCGAACCGACCACCCTGATGGTAAAGGCCGATCGTGCATTGACCTTGTTTATGATTAATACACTGGCTGAAAATGCCCGTAAGTATACGCC
>OGZE01001959.1_pt1 | contig 10366 bp, 5 predicted proteins | sample 1576731 | NCBI WGS metagenome assembly OGZE01 (sample SAMEA3541503, study PRJEB24748) | human gut metagenome | biome: human gut; feature: human-associated habitat; material: faeces | place: China | collected 2012 | reverse complement strand
ATCGTAGCATATCAGCACGCCTATCTTAGCACAGTCCGTATCGAAAGTTTGGATGCTGTCGCCGTGATCGTTACCGTTTTGCCTTTTCCTGCTGCCAGTGTTTTCACAAGTCCTTTGCTGTTCACAGTCGCATATTTCTTATTACTTGTCTTCCACGTTACAGCCCTGTTGCTTGCTTTCGCCGGTGCGACAGTTGTCTTTAACTGCACACTCTTTCCTGCCGCAATTTTCTTCGACAATGCGGAAGTGACTTTCACAGAACTCACTTTGATCTCTGACGGCTTCTGTGTGTTATCGTCCTTCTTGTTATCATCCTTCTTATCGTCGTCTTTTTTATCATCATCTTTCTTTCCGTCATCTGGCTCATCCACATAATCCATCTTCTGATCTGCAAATACATTCAATGCCGGAGCTTCTGTCACATTCTGCTCCCCATTACTGCAAACGGTTCCACCATAAGACCAGTTGCTCTCATCCGAAAGATCAATGATCAGAGACGGACGCACCCCAATATGATTGCGATCCACCAATTCCCCATAATTACGGATAAATCCATAATTGCATACATATGCCGCATAATTCTGGTACTGTCCCGGCGAGCGTGTCCACCAGAGACAGTTGCCGATAAATCCATCCTCATAATTGCTCCACACGCCCATTGCTTTCGCATAAGTGGAGCTCTTGGAGCGACGCGCCTCATCTCTCGCACCCGGATCACCGTCACGATAATTGGAAATAAATCCATGCGTCAGTGCCTGCGCACCGCCGTACACTTCCATTTCCGCAAGCAGAAAAATCCTGTCATTCGTATCAGATCCGCCGACCGTATCATAATGTAAATTTCCCAAATTCTGAAGCGAAGTATTTACAAGCGCTTGCTGCTCTTTTTCCCGGAAAGCTGTATCCTTAAAGTTCTTCTCTTTTTCCTCTCCATATCCATTCAGCCAGCTCCGGATCGATGACTGTTCCCATGTCGTATCTTTTGCTTCTCTATTATATAGCTGGTCATCCAATGAGACATCCGCAAGCAGAAGTGCATTCTTATCTGCTATATTTAACACACGCCAGCGGATCGGTTCATAACGGAAATAGTGATACGTCACACTTCTTGCCCAGAAATAATAATGTGGGATATCCTGTCCGCTTGTTGCAGGAAAAGTGCTGTCTTCCTTTCGGATTCGGCGATATTTTACACCATCTATGACCGTATCTCCATTTTTCGTATATTTAGCGTCTTGCAGTTGTTGATATACTTTATCATTAACTTCATAATCGGATTCTTTACTCCACTTCTGATTCTTCGCCGCACCACACTGCGTCTTCTCCGACACAATCTCCGTCTGTGGATAATATCCATAATAAATCGTATCCCACGTCACCCGCTGTCCGGCTTCCATCGATGTGTCTGTTTCTATCTGCGGCTTCTTAAGTTCCACCGCATCCGCCGCCTGTACGCACAGATTTCCAATAGATGCGGACTTTGCCGGTATACCCGTCATACCGATCATCAGCGCTGCCGCCAGCAAAATACTGATCACTTTCTTTTTCATTTTCTTTTTCCTCCCATTGTAGTCCCCGGCATTTCATTCACCGGCACATTCACTTTGATACTATTATATTTCCTGTGTCACCTATATTCAAATACATAGATTCTATAAATACCCTCATTTATTATAATTATCAATTATGCAATCTACCTATAGAAAGTTATAATAAAAGAGGTCTGTTATAAATTTTTACTAATCTTAAAGAGAGGAAAGGAAAGTTATGAAAAAAAGATTTGCAAAACTTGCCGCAATTCTGCTCTCTTCTGCGATGACGCTGACGATGATTCCAACGAATTTCGTATACGCGAAAGACGTGGATACCACAGCAGTCCAGACAGAGGCAACAGATGACCAGCAGGACGAGTCCGGTAAGATCACAATCCCGGACACAGCAGAATCAGCAACAGACAAAAAAGCTGAAACTGTAACAGAAGACAAAGATCAGAAAGATCAAAAAGACGACGCAAAAGTCGAAAACAAATCTGCTGATAAAAAGGCAGCCAAATCTAAAGCAGTAGAAAAAACAACTGTAAAGAAACAGGCAAAAGCAGCAGATGACACAAAAGATGATGCAAAAGACGACGGCGATAAGAAAGATGATGCTGAAGCAGTTGAGAAAGTAACAATTAATTCTATACCTGTTACTTATGCTGACGGGAAAATGGTAGAAGATGGCGTTACCATAGATTTCTTCAACAGCGAAGACGGCGCGCAATCTTCTTATACAGTAAAAAATGGTTTAATTAAAAATATCGAAATGGTTCCAGGTGTATCTTATAAAGTTACGTTAAGCTGGAATGACTGGGATTATATTGAAGAACATGATATGGCTTACGCACAGGATGGCTTCGTCCGTGTCGCTGTAAATAAAGATTCCAAAACTTTATTACACTACGATATGACAGAGGGCAAGATTACAGACAAAATTGTCCGTAAATTAGTCATCAAAAAATACGACGCAAAAGATCCGGTTAAAGTTACCATTCCTTCTGTTCCGGTTAACTACACAAACGGTAAACCTGTAGAAAACGGACATGTTATTGAAGTCTCTTTCGCCGGTGAATCTTCTTACCCGGATACTTATACTGTGAAGAATGGTAAGATTTACAATGTTGAACTTCTTGCAAATGAACAGTATAAATTTGGTATCAGCCCTGATGATGATGAAGATTTCTGGGCTGATTACGAAATGGCTTATGCTGAAGACGAATTCGTCCGTGCCGGTGTAGATGAAAATTCCAAAACATTATTCTACTATGACACAACCAACAACAAAGTTACCGGAACTCCAATCCGTCAGCTTCTTGTTAAGAAATATGGCGCAGATGATTCAAAACCAGAAAAAGTTACCATTCCTTCTTTACAGGTTACATATGCAGATGGAAAGCCAGTAGAAGACGGACATGTATTTGCTTTCTATAATACAGATGATGCAGCAAATGATACTGTTTCCTACACTACAAAAGATGGTAAACTTTCCAACTTAAAACTGGAAGCCGGTGTTCCGTATAAAGTTTCTATCGATGACTACGAAGATGAAGATTTCTGGACTGATTATGAACTGGCTTACGCACAGGACGGTTTCGTTCGTGTAGCTGCAACCCAGAATTCCAAAACATTGTTACATTATGACAATGAAACCGAGACCATCACAAAGACACCTGTCAGAAAACTTACGGTTAAGGAATATGGCGCAAAAGATCCGGTAAAAGTACCTTACAATAAGGATGTAAACGTTGCTGATATCGACGTTGTATACGAAGACGGTACTCCGGTAGAAGATGGTATGGCATTTGACCTCATCAACATGCAGACCCTTATGGATAGTAATAACTACTCTACACGTTATACGACCAAAGACGGTAAACTCTCCGGTGTAAAGATGAAAGCCGAAGTGCAGTACAAGATTGGTTTTGATGTAGCTAACAAATACTGGCAGACACACAATATCGTAGGTGCTTACAAGAGTGATAAATTAATGCGTATTTACGCACGTTATGACAACCAGGCTCCACTTTATTATGACTATGATGAAGGTATTGATGCTGACGAGCAGGTATGCACTAAGATCGTTGTAAAGAAACTGGACAAGAAACAGGATCCAAGCTGTATCGTTCCGGCTTCTTGCTGGATGAGCTTACTGCTCTCTGACAACGGTTATTACGCAGAAGGCGGATTATCCTTCAAGATGACCCGTCTGGATACAAATAAATCCAAAACTGTCCTGAGCCGTGAAGGTGAAGTTGTTGTTATGGGTGAAAGTTACACCGACTATCTTCTGACTCTGGATAAAAATGATACTTATGAGATTGATTTCGATACAAACCCATTATTCAAGCAGTACAAAGAACTGGGCGGTATTCCATTCCAGTTCCAGCAGGATAAAGCCGGCAAGACACAGGCTGTCCTGAAAGGCTATGATGTGGAAGATATCGAAGGACGTCTGAACTACAACTACCTGGATCTTAAGAGAATCGACGGTAAGGAAAATACAACCGGCAAGAAGTTCTCTGATGATGAATGCGGTGACAGCCAGGAAGTAAAAACACTTTATGCCGCAGACAAAGTTACTTTAAAAGATATGAAAGTAAATGAATACAATGAAGCTACAGAGAGCTCTGCTCCACTGGACAAAGATATTACATTTGTATTCTACAATTGCTCAACACAGACCATTGAAACTACTGTTAAATCTCACAACGGAGTACTTCCGGATGTAGAAATGTTCAAAGATCATCACTACATCGTATATGCTGAGGATTCCGAATACGAGATGCCAAATCATTACATCACTCTGTCTAAGACAGGTGACAAACCACTTTGCTATAAATGCAATGAAAATGAAAGCAGCTTTGATCTCACAAAGAGACAGACAGCTCTGGAAGATCCAAAAGATGCTGCACGTGTCAATGTAAGCCTTCCAGTATACTATGTAGACAAAGAAGGTAACATGAACACAGTTCCGGATGTTAACGTAAAACTGGTAAGCCCTTACGAAACTGTAAATGGTGTCAGTGATGCAGAAGGAAACCTCAACGTAAGCCTGATGGAAGATTACAACTACATGGTACAGGTAGAAAGCGACAAATACGGCGTAGAATCCTTCCCATTAACTGTAAAAGACAAATCCGAATATGGAGCAGGAAAATACACATTCAACCACTTCAGCTGCGGAAGCGTCGGAGGCATTTACCTCGTAGATAAAGGAACAGAACATGACCGTGACGTTGTTATGGTTGGCTCTTCAAACAACACAACAGTTACAGGTCTGAACTTCGGTAAAGGAAGCTACTACATCAACGATCGCGTATTAGAAGATTACAAAGTTGATGAATTAGAAGGCAAAGATTATGAAGTTGTTGATATCGATGCAATCAACATGTACAGAACTGAGATTTCCAAACTGGCAGCCGGTGATTTCGTAATCACAAGAGTGGTTCCGGAAGGAAAAGCTGTAAAAAATGTTTACTACATCGACAAAAACGGTAAACTCCAGAGACTGAACTTCACAGAAAGCAACGGAATCGTTACTTTCAAGATGGGATCCATCTCTATGTACAACAATGTTATTGAATACAAATCTGCAGATGAAACAACTCCGGATAAACCGAATCAGGATAAGCCTGCTAAGAAAACGGCTGTAAAATCCAACCAGGTTTCCTTAAGCAAAGTACGTTATACTTACAATGGAAAATCCATCAAACCGGCTGTAAAAGTTACTGTAAAAGGTAAGAAGCTGAAAAACGGCACGGATTATACTGTAAAATATTCTTCTAATAAAAAAGTCGGAAGAGCAAAAGCAGTTGTAACATTCAAAGGAAACTACACAGGAAAGATCACTAAATCATTCAAGATCAGCCCGGTAGCAACTTCTCTGAAATCTGTAAAAGCTGGCAAAAAAGCATTCAAGGCAACCTGGAAAAAACAGACCAAGCAGGTTACCGGTTATCAGATTCAGTATTCTGTTAAGAAAGGATTTGGTTCCAAAGTAAAAACTGTTACAATTTCTAAGAACAAAGTTACTTCTAAGACAATTAAGAACTTAAAGAAGAACAAGAAATATTATGTAAGAATCAGAACTTACAAGAAAGTCGGAGCGAAAAACTTCCACTCTGACTGGTCAAAAGTAAAATCTTTAAAAACAAAATAAGATGATACAATGGAAAAGGGATTCCGGCATTATGCCGGGATTTCTTTTTTATATAGTCATACATACGCATGTATGATATACTCATTTTATAAAATATTTATTCATCGGAGGAAAAGCTATGAAAAACAAATGGTTCAAGCGACTTGCCTGCGCAGCACTTTCTGCCGCTCTCGTAGTAGAGCTTACATGCTTCGCCGGCCCAACCACTTCTTATGCCAAGGCACCGTCAACCGGTAAGATTTCCCTTACTGTAACCCAGGATTACAAGCAGGCACAGGCTATTTTAAAGTATGTGAACAAATATCGTAAGAAAAAACATCTGAAAGCTCTGAAACTGGATAAGGATCTTACAAAAGCTGCAATCACCCGTGGCGCGGAACTGAATATTTACACACCGCAGACCAGCCCACACCGCAGACCGAACGGGAAACTTACCAAGACGTTGAATAAACGTATTTGCTATGAAGACTGTCTGGAAATCGGCGGAAGTTACTACATGGAGCCTTCCGAATTTGGTGCTTCAGGCAGCATAACCAGTGCAAAAGCAGTTGTTGATTCCTGGATTGCTTCTCCGCCTCACCGCAAAGGATTACTGCTCTCCAAGGCAAAGTGCGCCGGTATCGCCGCTACTTACACAACAACAGAGTACGGCTATATCACTTCCGTAACATACTCTATTGAGTTCAGTAATACCAAAGTTAAAAAAGTAGAGAAGTCCAAATCCAAGGTAAAATACACGAAAAATGTAGACACCAAGAATGAATATCTGAAAAAGAAATATTTTTCAATACGCTCCTCCATCGATCAGCTCTACAATGAAAATCCTTCCATGCGACTGTATACCGACTACAACAGTCCATACATGTATGCACGCCCAATTCTTAATCCATCCAGCTTTACCTGGACCAGCAGCAATAAAGATATCGCTACTGTCAATAAGAACGGAATTGTGAAGAAAGGCTCCAAAACCGGTAAGGTGAAGATCACTGCTAAATTGAAAACCGGTACGAAGGTAAGTTTCTCCAAGACACTTACAGTGAAATAAACTGCAATAACATAATTTACTATATCAAAAACGACGGTCGTAAGTGGCTGTCGTTTTCTATTATTAAAAAGCACATCCTAACGCTTCTCATCTTTGCATCAGAATGTGCTTCTTATTTTTTACAATCTCAAATTTTCTATCCAGGCATTTTATATTATGCTTCTGCTGTTTCTCCGTCTTCAGCTTCTTCATCATCTGCTGATGCATGAACTTCTGTTACACTTACGATCAGTGCTTCCGGATCCGTAGATAATGTAACCTCCGGATTCTTGGCAATATCCAGATCTTTTACTTTGATTGTATCACCTGCATGCATATCACCTACATTGACTTCAATCTTATCTACAAGGTCTTTCGGTAATGCCTTAAATGCTACTTCTTCCAGATGTTCTTCCAATACGCCTGTTGTTACTTTCTCGGCATCAACTAATACGATCTCAGCTACAGAGTGAACTGCTTCGTTGCTTACCAATGCCTGAAAATCTACTTCGTTGATCTGTTTTTTAATCGGATCAAACTGAATATCCTTAATCAGTACGTTATGTTTTGTTCCGTCAACATCAAGCATAACCTGACTTCCTTTATTATTCTTCTTCAGAAGGCTTTCTACTTCTTTTTTGTCCATTTTTACCGGAACAGATTCTTTCATCTCGCGGCCAAATACATTGCCCGTAACAAATCCTTCTCTTCTTAATTTCTTTGCTTTGATGTCCATGCTTCTTTTTTCAGCTTTTAAAGTATTCATTTATCTTTTCCTCCAAAAATCTGATATGCTTAGCATCCTTCGACTTTGTCTTACAATACAAAGAGGTGTGTTAAGTAGGTTTTCTTGTTACGGTCTTATTATATCTCTTCTATAACAAACAGATTAACCAAATATACACTTTTTTTGAGGTGTTTTTTTGTGATTTTTTCAATTTTTCTAAATTATATAGCAATAAAGCCGGCGCCCCCGGAAACGGGAAGCGCCAGCCATGAAGATCTCTATCTCTGTTAAATTGCTCTTGTGTATTTCTCAAGCCATGCTTTCTCGTCGTCATTCAGATATGGCGAAATCACTTCGTATACTCTCGCATGATAATCATTGAGCAGCTTCTTGTCTTCTGCTGTCATGATATCCGGGTTGATGGCATCTAAGTCCATCGGAATCAGTGTAATCGCTTCAAAATACATGAACTGTCCATATTCGTTCAGAGTTCCTTTCTTTGTCAGAAGTTCGTTTTCCAGACGGATACCGTGGGACCCTTCAATATAGATTCCCGGCTCATCTGTGATGATCATGCCTTCTGCAAGCGGCTCAGTCTCGCCCGGGCGGTATTTCCAGCGAAATCCGGTCGGTCCTTCGTGGATATTAAGCAGATAACCAACTCCATGTCCTGTTCCGTGATTGAAGTTCAAATCTCTGTCCCAGAAAGGCTTTCTTGCAAGGATATCCAGAACCATACCTGTAGATCCCTCTAAGAATTTTGCATTGCCAAGCTGCAAGTTACTGATCGCAACCAATGTAAAATGGTCTTTCATGATCTGCGGCACTTCGCCTAATGCATAAGTTCTTGTTACATCTGTAGATCCTTCATAAAATCCGGCGCCTGTATCTGTTAAGAACAGCTGTCCCTCTTTCAGCTCAACGTCTGTCTCCGGAGATGATGTATAATGCACAATTGCTCCATGCTCTCCAAAGGAAGAGATTGGCTCAAAGCTCGGGCGGATGAAATTGCCCATCTCTGCGCGGAACTCATCCAGCTTGTCTGACGCACTCATCTCTGTGATCTTCATCTTTCCGACATTCTCTTTCAGCCATTTCATAAATCTGACATGAGCTACACTGTCTTTGATCTGGGCTTTGCGGATGTTCTTGATCTCTACCGGGTTCTTCATTGCTTTCATAAGAATTGCCGGATTTCTCTGCTCAATTGTTTTCACATTTTCCGGAATATTATTGAAAATTGCATAGTTCAGTTTGCCTGGATCAACCATCACAACTGTATCTTCCGCAAACTTTTTCACATCTTCATAAATGTCATTGTACGGATGAAGTTTCACACCATCTGCTGCCAGCTTTGCTTTCAACGCATCATCCAGTTTACGTTCATCAATATACAGCTCTACGCCATCTATTGTAACGATCGCATAAGATAATACCATCGGGAAGAAATCAATATCATTTCCACGGATATTGAGCATCCAGCAGATATCATCCAGTGTTGTCATTACATGTGTATTCGCTCCTGCATCCTTCATCTCTTTACGGATTCTTGCAAGTTTGTCAGCAACCGTCTCTCCTGCATATTTCACATCCAGATCAAATGCCGGTTCTTCTGACATTGCCGGGCGGTCACTCCAGATCTCATCGATCAGGTCTTCCTGGTAATTCACATGTGCGTCTTTCTTTGCTGCAATGTCCGCATAGCCCTGACCTTCTCCGACAGATACTACTCTTCCGTCAAATCCAAGTGTTTCCCCTGCCTGTAACACTTTCTCGATGTAAGCATTCATCTCCGGCACACCCGGTTCTCCCATCTTCATCAGCTCTACTGTAGATTCTTCCAACTGCTTTGCAGCCTGGATGAAATAACGTCCGTCCGTCCACAGTCTTGCCTCTGTCTTTGTGATGACTGCTGTCCCTGCGGAACCAGAAAATCCTGTGATGAACTTTCTCGCCTTGAAATGTTCCCCAACATATTCACTTTGATGGAAATCAGCGGTTGGCACTACATAAACATCAATCTTCTTCTCCTCCATCCGTTTGCGAAGTGCTTCGAGTCTCTCTGGTACTGTCATTTGTTGTTCCTTCTTTCTTATTAGATTTGTTACCCCTCTGCAATTACCATACCAATCCGTAATGCAGTCTTTTGGAAACTGTTTATAGTTTACAATAATCCTCTAATATTTGTCAAAAAATATTTTGTTATGTTATTATAAATATAACAAAAATAATCATAGTATAACTATTGATTTTCGTCATTTTGTCAGATACACTAGATATGATACTAGGGTTCAAAAGTCTAAATCCATATGAGCTTGCTCATATATGGATGACAAACTTTGGAACCCGCCACGATATGCAAACAGAATTTTTTCACTGAGGATAATTTACAATGAACATACCGATAAAGAAATCATGTTTTTACAGTGCAGTCATTATTATTCTCTCACAGCTTAGCATCAGCTTGTTCACCCGGAACTTTCAGCTATCTGTTGCTGTGATTTTTTTGTCTGCCATGACATTTCTGATCCAGGATTTTCCACTGATTCCGGTGACAGTGCTTTCAGCAGTCGGCGTCTGTTCACTCCGTATGCTGCTTGCATGGATCGTAACAGATACTACAGCACCGATTTCCCGGTATTTTCCTGAAATGACATTCTATCTTTGCTACGGGTTTCTTCTATATATATATGTTAAAAATATAACATCATGGAAATCTTCCGGCAAAAGCTTTTTCAGAAAACTGACGCAGCGAAAAGATGTGAACACAACTGCATTTTCAGAATATCCGAACCGAAATCACACACTACTCGTTCTGACCGTAATTGACTATGTGGCAAACTTTCTGGAACTGCTTGTACGTCTGGATATTTCCGCATTTCATATCCGCCTGCAGACAGGTATTTTCCTGACAGCTT
>OGZE01001957.1_pt1 | contig 10387 bp, 5 predicted proteins | sample 1576731 | NCBI WGS metagenome assembly OGZE01 (sample SAMEA3541503, study PRJEB24748) | human gut metagenome | biome: human gut; feature: human-associated habitat; material: faeces | place: China | collected 2012 | reverse complement strand
CGGCCACCAGCGTGAGGCGCCCCTTCACGTCCTCGCGTCGCTCCCTGAAGCTTGCCTCATCGTGAGGCCAGGGTTCGGCAAGCGCCGTTGCCTCGAGCGCGCAGTCGACGACGGAAGTCGACAGCGTGTCCGCGCTCTCGAAGAGTCTGGACAGTCCTGGCACCGTCTGAGCCTGCATCTGCACGCGGCCAAGATCTCGAAGCGTTCTTTCAACGAACTTCACCTGCTCGCGAAGAGCGAGCCTGAAGAGACGCAGAAGCCCCTTTCTGTGCTCTCGACGGGCCTCCAGCGGATCATCGTAGACCTCGATTGCACAGTCGGTTCCGCGATCCGTAAGCGCAGGATGACCGATCAGGGTCTGCCCCCTGCGGGAAATCTCCATGAGCTCAGGAAGCTCGCCGAAGGTCCAGTCGGTGATGCCGTCCTCAAGATCCTTTGCTACAGCCGCATCCTCCTGAGCGACGTGGCGGAAAGTCTCCTGTGCCGCCTCGCCGAACTCGGCGCGCAGCTGTGCAAGATTGCGCCCCATGCCGATCTGGCGACCATGCTCGTCCAGCACCTTGAAGTTCATGATGAGATGCGGCGGCAGCTGCTCGAGCTTGAAGTCTCCGACAGTGCAGGGAACGCCAGTCTGGGACCGCACGTCGTCGGCAAGCGCTTCAAGGAAGCCCTTCGCCTGCGGCTCTCCCTCCTTCGTTCGCGTGAAGAAGCCGCCCGCAAAATCGGCAATCGGCACGCAGTGGCGCCTGATCTTCTGCGGGAGCGACTTGAGCAGCGTCTGAGCCTTCTCCTTCACCATGCCCGGCACGAGCCATTCGGCGCGTACGGCGTCGAGCTGGTTGAGGGCGTAGAGCGGCACCGCAAGCGTCAGACCGTCCCGGGGACTGCCGGGCTCGAAGTGGTAGTTGAGTGCCATCGAAATACCCGCCATCTCCATCGTCTTCGGGAAATAGCGGTTGGTGACGCCTGATGCGTCATGACGCATCAGCTCGTCACGGGACATGAAGAGCGCCTTCGGATCGTCGCGGGAGGTTGCCTTGAGCCACTTCAACAGCGTCGGCGTGGAGACGACATCTGCCGGAATCCTCTCATCGTAGAAGGCGAACATCAGCTCGTCGTCCACAAGCACGTCGGGGCGGCGAGTCTTGTGCTCGAGATCCTGAATCTCCCTGACCAGCCTAGCATTGTGTGCATAGAACTCCGCACGGCCATCCCACTCGCCCTCAACGAGCGCTTGACGGATGAAGAGTTCGCGTGCGAGCTTCGGATCGTGCGGCGCAAAGCTCACCCTACGCTGCTGGTAGATCGTGAGACCGTAGAGCGTGCCGCGCTCGAATGCAACAACCTCCCCTCGGCTCTTCTCCCAATGGGGCTCGGTCCAATTCCTGCGAAGCAGATCGCCTGCAGCCGCCTCGATCCATTCGGGCTCGATGTCTGCCACGCAGCGCGCGAACATGCGGGACGTTTCGACGATTTCGGCAGCCAGAATCCAGCGACCCGCCTTCTTGGCGCGCGCCGATCCAGGCCAGATCCAGAACTTGATGCCGCGAGCGCCAAGGTAGGGAGGCACACGAAAGTCGCTTTCGACGGCCTTAGAGCCGATGTTGCCCAGAAGACCCGTCAGCAGGGCGCGGTGCACCTGCTCGAAGGTGGCGGGCGACGTGTTCCTGCGCCAGCCGAGCTCGTCGGTGAGCTGCACGAGCTGACGGCGAACATCGCGCCATTCGCGCAGGCGCCTCACCGAAAGGTAGCGCCTGTGAAGCTCGGCCTCAAGCTTGCGGTTGCTTTCCTTCTCGGCATTGGCCTTTTCATACCAGTTCCAGAGCTTGACGTAGGAAAGGAAGTCAGACTTTTCGTCCGCAAGCTTCCTGTGCGCCTCATCCGCCGCCTGCTGTGCATCGGCGGGACGCTCTCTCGGATCCTGAATGGAGAGCCCTGCGCAGATCGTCAGCAGCTCTTCAAGGCTGCCCTGTTCGGAGCCTGCAAGCAGCATGCGGCCGAGACGCGGGTCGACGGGAAGCCTAGCGAGCTCCCTGCCCACGCGCGTGAGTTCGCCTTCCTCCGTGACGGCGTTGAGCTCCTGCAGAATGGCAAAACCGTCCGCAATCGCGCGGGGCGGCGGCGTCTGAACGAACGGAAATTCGCGCACGTCGCCCAGCTTGAGCGAAATGGCGCGCAGGATGACGGCGGCAAGGTTCGAGCGCAGAATTTCGGGATCCGTAAAGGCGGGGCGGCGTGCAAAGTCATCCTCGCTGTACAGTCGGATGCAGATGCCGTCGGCCACGCGGCCGCATCGGCCGGCGCGTTGATTGGCGGAGGCCTGACTCACGGGTTCGATCTGAAGCTGCTCGACCTTGTTGCGATAGGAGTAGCGCTTGACGCGGGCAAGCCCCGTGTCCACGACGAACCTGATGCCAGGCACCGTGATGGAGGTTTCCGCCACATTGGTGGAGAGCACGATTCGCCTCGCTCCGGAGGGGCGGAACACGCGCTCCTGCTCTGCAGCCGTCAGGCGCGCAAAAAGCGGAAGAATCTCCGTTGTCGAGGGACGCGACTTGCGAAGAACGTCCGCGGCCTCGCGGATTTCGCGCTCGCCCGGCAGGAACACCAGAATGTCCCCGCGTCCCGAAGCCTCGAGTTCGCCCACCGCATCGTCAATCGCGCCGACGAGGGTCTTGTCGTCGGCCTCATCCATGTTCTCGATCGGACGATAGCGAACCTCGACGGGATAGGTGCGGCCCGAGATCGTCAGAATCGGAGCGGGACGCCCGTCGATCTCAAAATGTCGGGCAAATCGCTCGGCGTCGATCGTGGCCGAAGTGACGATCACCTTGAGGTCGCGCCGCTTCGAAAGCAGGCGCTTCAGATAGCCGAGCAGGAAGTCGATGTTGATCGATCTCTCGTGCGCTTCGTCGATGATCACCGTGTCATAGGCGCGAAGCATCGGATCATTCTGAGTCTCGGCAAGCAGAATGCCGTCCGTCATCAGCTTGATGGTGGCGCCCGGCGACATCGTGTCGGTGAAGCGCACCTTGTAGCCCACGACTTCGCCGGGCTCGGTCTTGAGCTCCTCGGCGATGCGCTTGGCGATCGAGCTCGCCGCGATGCGGCGGGGCTGAGTGTGCGCGATCATCCCGTGAACGCCGCGCCCCGCCATCATGGCGATTTTCGGCAACTGCGTCGTCTTGCCCGAGCCGGTTTCGCCGCAGACGATCACAACCCTGTTCTCGCGGATGGCCTTCGCAACCTCCTCGCCACGCTCGGAAACGGGAAGCCCCGGCATGAGCGTAAAGGGCGGGACGGGATTGCGGCGCTCTTCATAGGAAAGACGGCGCTTCGGGGCCTCGGAGGACACCGTCTTCTGACGATCAGCTCCCTCGCGCGAATGCGTGCGCCCGCTTTGCCTTGCGGTGCCTTCGGAACGCTCGTTCCTGATGCCTGCCTGCTCACCGGAAGGCCTGCGGCCTGCTCGATCCGCTTTGGCATCGTGTCGTTTTCCCTGCGCCTCCTTCGCCTTCGTGGAAGGGGACATCTGCGCATGCTTTCGCACTGCCGACGGCTCCGCCTTCGGCGCCGTCACGGGCTGTCCGCCCCGCGACTTTGCGGGGGCCGCCATGCGGAAGGATGCACCCGACGACTTCGCCGCGTCTGCGAGCGCCACGCCGAAGCCCCCCGTTGCGCTGAAGGCCGAAGCGCTGATGCTCGCGGTGCCCGCCTCGGCCCTCCTTGTCTCGGCCGCCTTCACGACGCGAGTCTTTTTGGCCGCACGCGCCTTCTCCTCTTCAGCTCTGGCTCTGGCCTCCCTTTCACGGGTGAGGGACACGGCATCATCAACCTGGGCCTTCACCTTCTGGAAAGCCGCAAACAGCGCACGATCGGACATAGAAAATCTTCGAATAAATGGATGGAGCCTCAGAAAGAGCTCCACGTAGAATTTGACGGACTCGCGCTACAATGTACGAACGCTTCGGGCGGCTTCATGCCGTCCGCCACACATCAATCAAGGAGCAAACAGATGGCCCGCATGGTTAACTGCGTAAAACTCAAGAAGGAAGCCGAAGGGCTCGACTACCCGCCTTTTCCCGGCGCTCTCGGCGCCCGCATCTGGCGTGAGGTGAGCAAGGAGGCATGGGCCGAATGGACGCGCCTTCAGACCATGATGGTCAACGAATACGGCCTCAACCTCGCCGACCTGTCCGCCCGCCAGCATCTGATGCAGCAGTGCGAACGCTACTTCTTCGGTGATGCCGAAGGCGTTCAGGTGCCTGAGAACTTCGTGCCGCCGAAGCCCTGATCCGCGACTGCGGACAGGTCCTCGCCGAAACACGGCCCGAAAAGCCCGCACTTTCCAAGGAAGTGCGGGCTTTTTCCTTGCAGTCGAACGGTCTGTCAGCCTCGTTCGAACGTCTGCACGCCTTCCTGCGTGCCCAAAAGCAGCACGTCGGCGCCGCGGGCGGCGAAAAGGCCCACCGTGACGACGCCGGGCCAGGCATTGATCTCGGCCTCGAGCGCCTTCGGATCCTCGATGCGAAGGCCCGAGGCATCAAGAATGTGGCAGCCGTTGTCGGTGACGAAGTTACGGAGCTTCACGGTCGCGCCGAGCGCCTCGAGCTTCGCCTTCACGGCACGGGCCGCCATCGGAATGACTTCGACGGGGAGCGGGAAGGAACCGAGCACGGGCACCTTCTTCGAGGCGTCCGCAATGCAGACGAAGCGGCCGGAAATGGACGCGACGATCTTTTCGCGCGTAAGCGCGCCCCCGCCTCCCTTGATCATGGAGAAGCCCGGATCTATTTCGTCGGCACCGTCGACGTAGACGCCGATTTCGTCAACCTCGTTCATGTCGAGCACCTTGAAGCCGAGCGCTTCAAGACGCTTCGTGGAGCGCTCGCTCGAGGAGACGCAGGCGGGGATCTTTTCACGAATGCCGGGCAGCTGATCGATGAACTGATCGACGGTGGAGCCGGTTCCGACGCCGAGGATTCGGCCTTCTTCGACATAGGCGAGCGCCGCACGGGCGACCTCGCGCTTGAGTTCCTGCTGGGTAAGAGCCATGGGGGACAATTCCGGTTGGTGGTGAACGGCTCCTATTTTACCGTCCTCGCCGGCCTTTCGACGCCGGCAGCGTACTCCCTTGACCGGTTCCCGCGCCTTTTGCGCCCCTCTCTGCACTACAATGCACCCACAGCACCTTCCCAGACGAAAAACATGGCCATTGACTTCACCGACGAACAAGTCGCGTCGACCTTCCGCAAGCTGAGCGTCTCGCATGACTCGAGCGCCAACTCCCGCGTCGGCATCTACGCCTCGTGGGCCGCGCTCGTGCTCCTCGCCGCCTGCTTCTTTGTTGTCGCGGTCTTCATGATCGACGCCGACCGCCGCGCCGAAAGCGTCCGCCTCCAGCAGTCCACCGACCTCATCGTGCAGGCCGTCGAGTCCCGCCTCATGGGCACGACCGAGCTTCTGCAGAAGTCGAGCATGCGCCTCATCCACATTCCGGGCACTCCCTCGCGCACGGCTGGCGCCGAACTCGCCGCCATGGCCTTCATGCAGGACCGCCGAGAGGTGGTCGACATAGCGCTCGTGGACCGCGACCGCAAGGTGCTTCGCCACTGGGCCTCGACCTCGCAGAGCGCGCTGATGCCCGACTCGCCCGAGCGCCGCATCGACGCCTCGGCCATGTACGAACCCGTACGCTCCGTACTCACGCGCGAGGCGCCCGTCGTCACCTCTCCCTATTCCGTCAAGGATACGCGCCAGGTCTTCTTCGACCTCTTCGTGCCGACTCCTGCTGACGACCAGGTCCTCATGGCGCGCATCAACCTCTCGCGCCTCATCGCCGACGCAGCCAACAGCGTGATCGGCACGACGCCCTACATCTTCTATCTTGAGGCGGACGGCAAGCCCGTCATCGACCGCAAGCAGTTCCGCACATCCGCCCGCTCGCTCACATATTCGACGAACATTCCGCTCCTCAACGATCCGCCGCTCAGGCTCGTGAGCCTCAGCAACGAGCATTCGCTCTTCACGACGGACAACCTGAAGTTCTGGGCCATCATCGCGCTCGCAGGCCTTCTTGCCGTCGCGCTCGGACTTCTCGTGAGCAACCAGCGCCAGCAGCACAAGGCCCACCAGAAGCTCTTTGCCGAGAACTCGCTTCGCGTGGCCATGAGCGACTCGTCCGTGGCAGGCATCCGCGTTACGGACCGCGAGGGCAGAATCCTCTTCGTCAACGAAACCTTTCAGAAGCTCGTCGGCTACCGCACGCAGGAGCTCATCGGCGTCATGCCTCCCTATCCATACTGGGAGGACGACATCTCCGCAACGCTTCAGGACATTCTTGCGCACCCCGAGGACCGTCAGGTGCGCTCGATCGAATTCCGCGTCCGCCGCAAGGACGGCCTGCTCTTTGACGGACAGCTCAACGTTTCTCCGCTGCTCAACGAAAACCGCCGTGTGATCGGCTGGATCGGCGAGCTTTACGACATCACCGAACAAAAGCGCGCCCGCGAGCGAATGAAGGCCGCGCACGAGCGCTTCACGCGCGTCGTGCAGTCGATGAATTCGGCGATCTGCGTGCTGGGCGGCGATCCCGATCGCCCCCGCCTTCTCTTTCGCAACACCCCCTACGAGAAGTTCTTCGGCGGCTCGCCCGACGGCGCGATCCGCCTCGTGAAGCTCATCTCCGAAAAGCACTCGCTGATCGCCCGCGAAGGCGTCTACGACGCCGAGACCAACCGCTGGTTCGACGCCCGCATGCAGTGGCTCACCTGGACGGATGACACGCCCGCACGCATGATCATCGCGACCGACATCACCAACCAGCGAGAGACCGAGCTTGCGCTCGAGGCCCAGATGAAGCGCGCCGAAACAACGCAGCGACTCGTCACGATGGGCGAGATGGCCAGCTCCCTCGCGCACGAGCTCAACCAGCCTCTCGCCGCCATCTCGAACTACGCCTCCGGCGCCAGCATGATGTTGCAGGCAGGCAAGCTCACGCGCGAGGACACGATCGGAGCGCTCGACAAGGTGAATCGTCAGGCCCAGCGCGCAGCGGCCATCATCAAGCGCATCCGCGGCTTCGCCGCCACCAAGAAGACCGAGCCTCAGTTCACGTCGCTCACGCCCGAAAGCGTCGTCAACGAGACGATGGAGCTTGCGCTCATTCAGGCGGAGAAGCTCAATGCACGCATCAACACGACCATCGAGCCGAACCTTCCCGCCATGAACGGCGACTCCGTCATGCTTGAACAATTGCTTCTCAACTTGCTCAAGAACGCCATGGAGGCCGTGCAGCCCTGTCCCAACCACACCATCGATCTGGACGTGAGGCTCCACGAGAGCGGCAGCTTCATCCAGTTCAAGGTGGCCGACCACGGCACGGGCATTCCGGACGACACCAAGACGATGCTCTTCGACGCCTTCTACTCGACGAAGGATGAGGGCATGGGCATGGGCCTCAACATCTGCCGCTCAATCGTCGAAGTCCACCACGGCCGAATCGTCATCTCCGACACGCCGGGCGGCGGCGCCACCTTTACGTTCACCGTCCCCGTGGCTCGTGAACATCCTGATCTGATGTAAAATCAGGGTACTTTTTCTGAGGAGAGATTTCTTTCATGTTTCCCTATGACTACGGTTCCGAAGCCCCTGAAACGCTGGGCACGGTCTATGTCGTCGACGATGACGACGCCGTCCGCGACTCCCTGAAGTGGCTCCTCGAGGCGAGCGACTACCGCGTCGAGCTCTACGACAGCGGCGAGAGCTTCATCGCCAAGTACGACCCGAAGGCCATTGCGGTTCTCGTGCTTGACGTGCGCATGCCGGGCATGAGTGGTCTTGAAGTGCAGGAACACCTTCTGGCCCGCAAGGCCGAGCTGCCCATCATCTTCATCACGGGCCACGGAGACGTGTCCATGGCCGTGAACGCCCTCAAGCGCGGCGCCGTCGACTTCATCGAAAAACCCTTCGAGCAGGCCGCCCTCAAGCAGCTCGTCGAGTGCATGCTCCGCGAAGCCCGTGAACGCCACATGGAGAAGGAACGCCGCAGTCTCAATGAAGCCCTGCTCGCCAAGCTCACGCCGCGCGAGCAGCAGGTTCTCGAGCGCATCATCCACGGCCGTCTCAACAAGCAGATCGCCGACGACCTCGGCATCTCCATCAAGACCGTCGAAGCCCACCGAGCCTCCATCATGGACAAGACCAACTCGGGCACGGTCGCCGACCTCATGCGCGTCGTCATGGGCACGAAGCTGCTCCACTGAGCATCAATTGCCGATACACTGTGGGATGTGCGCCCGAGGATCAGCCGGAAACGGCTCCCGCGGGCGGCCTTCCCGCCATCAAGGCCTCTCCGCCTCAACGGCGCGGGAGGCCCTTTTGTTTTTTGAATTCGACAGAACATTGTCAGCTGTGGACCGGAGGTTTCTTAATGACAGCCAAGATCATTGACGGCAAGGCACTTGCCGCACGCATCCAGGACGAACTCAAGACCCGCGTCGAGGCATGCACCGAACACGGGCACCGTCCCGGACTCGCCGTCGTCCTCGTGGGCGAGGATCCCGCCAGCCAGGTCTACGTCCGCAACAAGGTCCGCGCCTGCGAGCGCACGGGCATCCGCTCTGATGAAATCCGCATGCCCGCCGAAACGACCGAAGCCGAACTCCTCGCCGTCATCGACAGACTGAACCATGACGACGCCGTGGACGGCATCCTCGTGCAGCTTCCGCTTCCGAAGCACCTCTCCTCCGAACTCGTCATCGCCGCCATCTCTCCCGAAAAGGACGTCGACGGCTTCCATGTCGTCTCCGCCGGCTCTCTCCTCACGGGTCGCACTGGTTTTCGTCCGTGTACGCCCTACGGCGTCATGAAGCTTCTTGAGGAAGCGGGGTGCGATCCCGCCGGCAAGCATGCCGTCGTGATCGGCCGCTCCAACATCGTGGGCAAGCCCCAGGCGCTGATGCTTCTCGAAAAGAACGCCTCCGTCACGATCGTGCACAGCCGCACGACAGATCTGGCCGAGCACACCCGCCGCGCCGACATTCTCGTCGCCGCCGTCGGCCGCGCCAAGATGGTCAAGGCCGACATGGTGAAGCCCGGCGCCGTCGTGATCGACGTCGGCATGAACAGGGATGAAAACGGCAAGCTCTGCGGCGACGTCGACTACGAAAACGTCCGCGAAGTCGCATCCGCCATCACTCCCGTCCCGGGCGGCGTGGGTCCCATGACGATCGCCATGCTGATGACCAACACCGTCGAGGCGGTCGAACGCCGCCTCGGTCTCTGATGACAGGGAGACGCACCGCCATGACCGAATCCGTCAATCCCCTGCTCAATGCGTCGGGCCTGATCGACTACGCCTCCGTCCGTCCCGAGCACGTGGCCCCCGCCGTCGAGACGCTCTCGAAGAATCTTGAGGAGACGCTCGCACGCGTCACGGCACCCGAAACGCCCGCCACGTGGGAGGCCGTCGCCGAACCGCTCGAAAAGGCGACACTCGCCTTCACGCGCGGCTGGGGCGTCGTCGGCCACCTGCAGAGCGTCGTCGACACGCCTGCGTTGCGAGACGCCTACAATGCCGCGCTTCCCGCCGTCACGCAGCTCTTCATCGATCTGTCTCAGAACGAGGCGCTCTTCGCCAAGTACAAGGCAATGAAGGCCTCCGACGGCTTCGCCTCTCTCCCGCCCGTCCGACGCCGCATCATCGAGCGTGAACTCCGCGACTTCCGCCTCTCGGGCGCCGAGCTGCCCGAAGTCGAGCGCGCACGCGTCAAGGTCGTCGGCGAAAGGCTCTCCATGCTGAGCCAGAAGTTCAGCGAAAACCTGCTCGACGCCACCAATGCCTGGGAGCTTGTCGTCACGGACGAGACGCGCCTTGCCGGCATTCCCGAGGATGCCAGGGCGCTCTTCGCCGCCAACGCGAAGTCCGCAGGAAAGGAAGGCTGGCGCATTACGCTTCACTTCCCGTCCTACCTGCCCGTCATGCAGTACGCGGATGACCGCTCGCTTCGCGAGACCCTCTACCGAGCCTTCTCGACCCGAGCCTCCGAATTCGACGGCGGCAAGTACGACAACACCCCGCTCATCAGTGAAATCCTCAGGCTTCGCCGTGAAGAGGCGGCTCTTCTGGGCTTTGCCGACTATGCGGAGTCGTCGCTTGCCACCAAGATGGCCGATACCCCTGCCGAAGTCATCGCCTTCCTTCGTGATCTCGCCTCCCGCGCCAAGCCCTTTGCCGAAAAGGACATGGCGGCCCTTCGTGCCTTTGCTGCTGATGAGCTCGACATCGCCGACATGCAGCCGTGGGATCAGGCCTATGCTTCCGAAAAGCTGCGTCAGGCCCGCTACAGCTACTCCGATCAGGAGGTAAAGCAGTACTTCACCGAAC
>OGZE01001954.1_pt1 | contig 10393 bp, 7 predicted proteins | sample 1576731 | NCBI WGS metagenome assembly OGZE01 (sample SAMEA3541503, study PRJEB24748) | human gut metagenome | biome: human gut; feature: human-associated habitat; material: faeces | place: China | collected 2012 | reverse complement strand
GAGATGCAGAAATATCTTGACGGAAATTATCCAGATAATTCTCAGCCAATGAGTACTGGGCAGCAGCGGGTACGGATGCTGCAGGCGCGGCGGCCTGAGCAGCAGCCACGCTCGCCGGTACCGCTGCGTTGGCAACCATGGCCTCCAGACGTGCCACGCGCTCGGCCAATGCCTCAATCGTTAAATCAGCCTCGGGACGTGCCAGACGCGTGCAGGCAATCTCGAGCACCAGACGCACGTCGCTCGCGCCCCTCATCTCCAGTGCGGCATCGTCGAGCACCGTCAGCACGCGGGCCAGGCGGTCGGCAGGATGCTCGCCAAAGGCAGCGGCCTCGGCAGCAAGCGCCTCGGCCTGCTCGGAGCCGCCCTCAAACAGCTCGGCACGGGCGCCGGCAACGCATGCCACGTACACGTCGCGCACGTGCGCCACCAGGTCGCGCGTCAGCTCCAGCAGATCGTTGCCTTCCTCGACCTGCGCGCGAATAAGCCCATACAGATCGGCGACATCACGATCGGCAATGGCGCGCGCAAACTCGCCCAGAATCTGGTCCGAAACTTCGCCCAAAAGCGAGCGGGCATCGTCCGCATGCACGGTGCCGTTGCCGAAGACGCTCAGCTGTTCCAGCGTGGAGAGCGCGTCGCGCATGCCGCCCTTGGCATGGCGCGCCACGATAGCCAGCGCCTCATCGTCGTAATCGAAGCCCTCCTGCTCGCACACGTAGGACAGGCGATGCTCAATATCCTCGTTGCCGATGCGATGGAAATCGAAACGCTGGCAGCGCGAGAGGATGGTCTCCAGAATCTTTTGCGGGTCGGTAGTGCACAGCACAAAGACCACGTGTGCCGGCGGCTCCTCGAGCGTCTTGAGCAGCGCGTTGAACGCCGCCGTCGTGAGCATGTGGACCTCGTCGATGATATAAATCTTGTACCTGCCACGCACCGGGGCAAAGTTGACGGAGTTGATGATCTCCTCGCGCACGTTGTCCACGCCGGTACGGCTTGCGGCATCGAGCTCGTAGACATCCGGGTGGTTACCCTCGGCAATGAGCTCGCACTCCTCACAGGTGCCGTCGGGCATGCAGCCGCTTGCACCCTCGGCGCGCGCTGCCTCGGCATTGCGGCACAGCAGTGCCTTGGCAAGGATGCGCGCCATGGTGGTCTTGCCCGTGCCGCGCGGTCCGCAGAACAGGTAGGCGTGGGACAGGCGCCCCTCGGTGATGGCGTGCTCGAGCGTCGAGACGATATGCTGCTGGCCCACCACGGAGTCGAAGGTGAGCGGGCGATACTTTCGGTACAACGATTCCATGGGTGCTCCCCCGGGTATACTGAGTCTTGTTGCCGCGACGGCCATGCGGTCGCACGGCATACTGCATTCATAATAACCCGTACGGCGAGCCCGCCGCGATAGGAGTCCAAAGAGCATGGCAGACGCAGAGAGTAACCTCGTTCCCTCCGAAGCAGCCGACCAGATCGAGGTCGCGCTCGAGGAGCAGGCAGCAGCCGATGACGGCATCCTGTACCTCAACGAGTACCAGTACGAAAACGACCTCGTCACCGACTTCGCCCGTCTGGTCGCCTCGCCCAGGCGTCGCGGCTCGCTGTATGTCGCCGCGGCAATTGCCGCGCTGCTGGGCGTTGGCATGCTGGTGGCCGGCGGCAACTGGATCAAGTTTGGCGTCGTCCTGATCGTGTTCGGCGCCTTTTTGGCCTGGTGGAGCAAAAACCTGCACCACACGCTCGCCCGCGACTTTATTGATGCCGTCGAGGCCGACGAGTCCATGGGCGGCCGCTATCGCCGCGTCGCCGCCAACGAAGACGGCCTGATGGTCTGGGGCAAGAGCGGCAAGTCGCAGTTCTTCCCGTTTGAGAAGCTCGACCACGTACTCGACGGCGAGCGCATCTTTGTGGCCATGTTCGCCGACCAGGGCGTGACGATCCCCAAGGACACCTTTGTTCGCGGCGACGCCGAGCAGTTTGGCCCCTTCCTGAAGGCGCGCATCAACAAAAAGCTCCGCATCGAGACCAAGAAGAAGAAAATGAAGGCCGAGAAGGCTGCCGCCGAGGCCAAGCAGGGCGACAAGACCGACAAGCCCCAGGGCGACAAGGGCAAGCAGCGCAAGCAGAAGAAGAGCAAGAAGAGGCGCTAGGTTGGCCGACACCGAAGGTGCCTCGTCCCGCGCCCGATTCCGGGTCGGGGCGCCTGAAATCGGGCGCGCGTACTGCCGATGGACCCGTTTTGCCTAACTCTCGAGCTATTTCACTTCAAACCTTAAGAGCCTTCGCTCCGGCAGATCGGTCATCTTCATCGTGTAAGTCCCGGGAAATGCTTTCTCAAAACGGACGGTTTCGTAATCTTCGAAATAGTCGTTGGTGTTTTGCATCATAAATGGGACGAGCAACTCGTTTTCTGCCCCAACCTCCACGGCAAACGCAGCAGAGCCGCCAAGGACCGGCATGGCTTGCGTTATCAGATCGGTATTGACTACAAAATCATAGTTTGGCGCAGACTCCGGAACCAGATGCCAAACATACGCTTTGATTCCACCGTCGATATTATCCCTATTTCTGACACGCATCTTTACGGCGATAACGCACGTGATGTCGGCATCCTTCAGTCTCGTTTTCGTATCCACGGTGCCATATTTTGAATAATCGTCATGTGCTCGTTTGAGATACTCGCGCGGCGTGAGTAGTTCTGCTCCATCTATGCAAAACGAATACCCATCAGTCACCACATCCTTCGATCCCAGAAACGCTCCATCCATCGAGAGCCATTCGCCCTCCGCGTAATATTTCTCAGGAATGACTGTCCGATTCCTGTTAACGACGCTCACCCTCATGCCCGCAAGGCCGGTAGCAGCACAGCAAAAAAGCGCGAGCGCCGATCTTCTCGTCCACAGGGTCTTCTTCATCGCGCTCACGACCTTTCCCGAACTTCCACAACGGCACCGTCGCGCATGCAGTAAACCCGATCGGCCAGCTCCTCGAGCACCTCTCCGTCATGGCTAGACAGAAGAACCTCGCGACCCGTTGATGCCGCCATCGCCACAACACGCTTGAGCATTTCCACGCCTGCTTCGTCGAGGGCATTCGTTGGTTCATCGAGAACAAGCAACTTCGGCTTTTCCATAATCGCCGCAGCTATCCCCAGACGCTGCTTCATCCCAAGCGAGTATGCTCGGAACTTCTTTTTTTCGTCTGCATCGAGCCCCACGAGCCGCAGGGCGGAGCGAATGTCTTCGTGGGTGGCAACGCCCTTGATTTGAGCTATGAGTTCCAGATTGTCGTAGCCAGACAGATAACCTAAAAAGGAAGGAGCCTCTATCAACATCCCAAGACTCGGCGGAAACGAGATATCCGCCCCAAGTCTTTGACCATCGATAATGATCTCGCCCTCGGTAGGTCTAATCAATCCGCAGACCGCTCGCATAAGCATGGTCTTGCCCGAACCGTTTATCCCCTGAAGCCCGACCACAGTCCCAGGATCAACCTCGATAGACACGTTGCGCACGACATCGTTTTTGCCCATGCGCTTCGATACGTCCCTAACGATCACACTCATATCTTGTCCCTCTTTTCGATAAGGTCGGCCCTTCGAAACCACAGTCCACCCAACGATAGGCATAACGACATAATCACGATTGAAAACAAGCCACTCGAGCCCGTCGCAATTCCTTCTTTGACGATTCCACCCCAGCGCAACAGCATCAAGGCATTTCCCAGCAGCGCCCAATGCCGCGCATATGCCGAACAGATCAGGTAGCTCATTACAACCGCAAATGAAACTGACGGCCCAAGCACAAGCCCAACCGTTGCCTGCACAAACGCAAGCGCCTCAAAAGCAAGAAAGAGACCTGCGAAAAACGGCAGTGCACCTGCTTCGCTCGCCTTGAGAAACCACGGCGCCAAATTAGCCAGCTGAAGCGACTCGCCATGGATGACCGCGCTGAACGAGGCGCTCACCATCAAGCTCCAAATCACAACAGAGCAAACCACTACGAGCAGCGAAAATGCCGTTATCGCCGCCACTGAGATAAAACGCGAGACCCACCAAAGGGTTCTCTCCTGGCATCGGACAAGCGTTTGCAAACCAAACCCGTGCAACGATTCGGCGGGATAATCGAGTGTTGCATAGAGAATAAGCAGAATGAGAAATAGCCATCCTAGCGGAGGCACAAACATGACCCCGGGCCTAGGCTCAAACGGAGCAGATCCGGCAAACACGAGCGCAAGATTGTCCGCAAACCCCAAGGTATCCGTCCTGACCCCATACACAGAAGACAAACCGTAGGCGTACACCAGGTTCGCAACGGTCACTGCCGCAATCGCAATAAAGGTAATGATGTTCTTCTTCAAAACGGTCCTCAGGTCCGCGGTGACCAGCCTAAACAGCATCAGACCACCTCGCGTCTTTTCCACGCCCCAGAAAAAGCCAACGAAGCAAGGGTCAATAATATGATTTCCGCAAAACCGGCTCGAATGTCTGGCCAGTTATTCAGCGATTCCGACCTGATGCTGTTGAGGATATTGCAGTTAAACCCCACACAAGCCATTACGCCGAAGATCCAGCCATTTGCAAAATGCCACGCAACCATTAGCAGATACGGGACAATTATCGCTTTGACTCTGCTACGAAACAAAATTGAGAAGCCAGTTACAGCCATGGATAAAGTCCCGAGCGCGACAGCATCGAACAGCGTGTATGCGAGCACATATGACAAAGGATGCGAATAAAATAGACCGGAGAAGTAGCTATGCAGGTAAAGTCCTACGTAAGTCGACTCATCGACCCGAGGAAGATATGCAGGAAAAAGCATCGAGACGATCAGGAAATTGACGAGCAGAGGAATGGCAGTCACTGTAAACGCGGAGAGGAAAGCAGACAGCATCTTTACGTTCACGTACGCCTTTCTGGAAACGCGCGTGCATATCTGCATGTCATAACCACTCAAACGCTCAAAGAGGCACGACCAAGATCCAGCCAACATTGCAAGCAGGGGCAGTGCATAGAAAAACACCGACGCAGACAGTGGCGCGTTCGCGCTCACAACAATCCAGTTACCAAAGCAACTTTCACGTGTTTGACCGAGATATGTCTGAGACTGCAGACCAATGCCGTAACCAAAAGATAACAGTTGTTTGCGCTCAGTCTCGAGCGTCCACCATGCCTCAATGGCAACCGCCATCGAAATTACAGTCGCCAAAATAAGAGCCAGCGCAAATAAAGGGTTTCCAAATATCTTGGATAACTCGTGTCGTAATAGATTTCCATTCAAGCGACATCACCCTCCTATTGGCCAGGCCGAGCAGCAGCACTCGATCTCGCCCCAATCAAAAGCGGTTAACAATGCGTTGACGCATGGCAACCTTTGCATGAATGGAGAAAGATGTCTGTAAACACTCGCTATTGAGTTGATAATCCAGGCGTTTACACGTTATCCACCTGCGATAACAATGAAATAAGCTCCGCTTTGTTCTTGATCTTCAACTGGCGATAAGATGCTGATCGCAACGCTTGCACCGTAGATGCAGCATAACCTACGTCCTCCGCAATGGTCTTTGTCGTTGCGCCCTCTGCCGTCATCAGCAAAATTTGCGACTGAACATCAGAAAGGGAGCGCGATGTAAGCAAAGCCAGCTGGCGCACGCGAGCCGTTTCGGTGAACCCATTCGCACGGTACTCCAAGACGGCCCTCTCGTTCTCAACCGAGTGGGCGAGCGCGATGTGCGTGACGAACATGGGCACAGACCAGCAGACGACCACCGTTGCCACGACGACATTGACAGCCGAACTATGCCCCAACAGCGACGCAAGGAACAGTGGCTCGAAAACCATCAGATCCTGCGCCATGTTGAGCAAGACGACCCAGACAGGAGCCGTCGCCCCAAAGCAAAGCATCCATACCCCAAGCATTTTGCGCTGCGGACAGCTTCGCAGCACTACATATGTGAGCAGCATCCCCGCCAGCACCACGAACCCATGAATTCGCCCCCTACTGGCCGCATAGATTGAAGCAGCGACACCTATTGACACCAATGGCACGATAGCCCGAGCACGGGCATGCACCTTAAACGGACGCAGCCCAACAGCGAGCGAAGCCGTAGACGCCACGCCGCAAAACAGGACCGGCACAGCCATCAACGGAACGCGTATGCACCTCCATGCCGAGATATAGATAAAAGACCATTCCGCAGCAGACAGTATCGCCCACATGCACGGACCTCCGAGCTCAATCGCCTCACCTGCTCTATCCAGCGCAGCTTCACGATTCGGTTTTCCACCCGCGTAGCGTAGCGACAGAAGCAGTCCGAGACCCAATGCATAGCTTGAGAGAGAAAAGGCGACAGCCCACGAAACACCGGATCCCCAATCGCTATCCGCCATTACCAACGGGCCAGCCGCAAGGAGGATAAAAAATAATGTGAGCAGGTATCGAAACAGCCGGCGCGTTCGAGCTGATGCCAGCATATCGTCAGCATGCCGCTGCGGCAGCTCATGCCCTACAGTATCACCCTCACCCGCAAACAACGCCACGAGCTCGCGTGAGCCCGCAACCGACGCCTTCCCGTATGCTCGGTGAAGCGTTGTTCGCACCGTCGATGGCTTCGTATCCGTCTCCTTGGCAATTTCCGCCGGCGTTTTCCCTTTGAGCAGCAGTCGAACAAACTGCTCTTCTCTAGGCGACAGGGCAGGGGAAAACGCCTCCGCATCGAATGGGTCAGACGCGTGGGCGATATCCGAATTGTTGTCCCGTTTTCTCCTTAGTAACATGCATACGAAGGCAGCGGCGATAGCAGACCCCATCGCAAGCAATGCAATGATCGCGGCATCGCTTGCGAAGTATGCCGCCTCAACAGCCGGAACAAGGCCAATAGGGACTGCCACGAGCACAGAGCGGGCAAACACGTCGCTCTGCCCCCGACCAAAGGCGCGGGAGCAGCGAAACAGCGGGGCCACAGCCAATGCGAGATAGACCAACGGAATTAAAAGCGCAAGGCCAATTGATGCGGCCGAAACAGAGGGTATCCCCCATGGCTCGGGGACAATTCTCCATGAAACTCGACAGCAAAACAGCAGGCAAGACAGGACGGCTATTGTTTCTGTAAAAATCGCGTTCTGCAGGCGACGATTCTCTCTTTCGTCGGTCGGCGTCGCCCCCTGCGTCAAAGGAGAGCCCGCCGTGTCCCAAATAACATATGAGAGGAGCAACGCCCCAGCAAAGCACGAGACGCACGAAACGCCATGCAACAGCCAGATCGGTGCAAACACGAATGGAATAGAATCTCCGCGAGCATAGAAGGCCAAGTCAACCCACTCGGGAACCGTTGCAATAACACCAAGGAAAACACCGATAGCACCGAGATGCCTCGGCCGTCTCATTCCCCCCTTGCATAGCGCAGCACCATGAACAAACGCCGCGAGGCATGCGCCCAGGATAACGAGCCAGGTCATTGCACCTGACGCCAGGCCGATTGAAGATGAAAACCGGTGATAAGGGGTGACCGCCATTACGACAAGCGCAATGGCGCAGGCAGATGTAGCAGAACGGCGGGAAAAAAGCATATGGCCTCCATAGCGTGTCATTATATCGCTCGAGCCGCTCGTTTATCTCTGTTCCCACACCAGCCAGCATCAACGATTCAGGCGAACTCCAATCCGAGCCAGATCACGGTCCAGCTTTTGTCCGCAGTCCCCGCTCCAAAATGGGATGCGGTTTCCTTTTAAGCGCCGGTTCGGAAAGTCCGTCCCGTTCCAGGCCATTATTCTGGGATGCAGCTTCCGCAAGCTGCCCCCTTTGGAAAGCGCATCCCATTATTTGGTTGAAAACCGGTCCCCCACTTTCCGAACGAGCCGAAACGACCCGAACCGATCGGGCCACCTCATCCCCGTTTCCTCGCCATCTGCCCGAGCGTGCTACACTAGCAGCATCTATGCCACCGCGAACGGCTTGGCCCCGCGCCCGCCGCTCGCAAACGAACTTTAAACGCACGAGGGTTGGCCATGCCGCTTTTCTCGCAACATACCGCCCGGTTCTCGCCGGACGTTCCTTTGGAGGGCACCAGCTCTCGCGAGCTGCTCAAGCGGTACCAGCCGCTCGAGACGCTTGCGACCGGCGGTTTTGGCTCCATCGAGATCTGCCGCGACACGCACCTGCGCCGCCGCGTCGCCATTAAGCGCATCCCCCTTATCAACGGTTCCGGCATGCCCGCCAGCGACATCATGGATGTCCTGCGCGAGGCGCACACTGCCGCTATGCTTCAACATCCCAATATCGTGCAGGTTATCGACTTTACGCACGATACAGCCTATGCCTACCTGGTTATGGAGTATGTCGACGGCATGTCGCTGGCCGAGTTTTTGCATCGAGTTGACGGCCATTCGCTCACCTTTGACGAGGCCGCGGCAATTGCCGACGCGCTGGGCCAGGCGCTTACCTTCGCCCATAGCAATGGCGTGCTCCACCTAGACATTAAGCCCGCTAACGTGCTCATCGACCACTCGGGCAATGTAAAGCTCACCGACTTTGGCATGGCGCGGCTGTCGTCCGCCGGTGGCTTTGGCGGCTCGCGCGGCGGCACCATCGGCTACATGCCGCCCGAGCAGCTCGATATCGAGACCGGCACGGTCGACGAACGCGCTGATGTCTTTGCCCTTGCCTGCGTTATCTATGAGGGCTTGTGCGGCAGCGCTCCCTTTATGGCGGCCACGCCCGCCGACTCGCTCGACCGTATCATCGGCGGCGCCACCTATCCCAGCGAGCTGATACCACACTTTCCCCCGGGAGCCGAGAGCGCGCTCATGAGCGCGCTCTCCCCCATGCCGCAGGACCGCCCCAGCAGCATCGAGACATTTTGCGACCAGCTCCTTGCCGGTCTGGGCAGCGTACGCGAGGGCCGTCGCAGCTTGGGGCAAATGGTTGGCGAGCTTTCGGATGACGAGCAGGAGCTCGACGATATCGAGCCGTCGTACTACGAGGACGACGCCATCGAGGTCGACCCCGCACTCGGCTGGGCGGGCACGCGCTGGAGCCATGCGCGCGACTACACCATGCGCGCTATCTCGGCGCTGGCGTGCGGCACCTTTAGCTTTTTGCTGATGCAAACGGCTGGGGTCGCGGCGCTTCCCGGCCTGGTCATTGCGGCTATCGCGATCGGAGCGGCGGCCGGCCTGGCCCCCCAGATTGGCTCGGCCATCTCGGCCGTGGGCTTTTTGGTGCTCATGGCAAACGCCACCATGCAGGCGCAGGGCATCCTGTCGATGTTGCCCGTCGCGGTGATCTTTGCCGCCGCCATGTCCGGTTGGTGGATCGCCTGGGGTCGCACCGAGGCTGCCGCGAGCGCCGCACTCACCTGTGCACTCGTGCTTGGCTGTCTGACCGGCAATACCTTCCTGGCAGCTGGGGTCACCGCCGGCGTCGCGTCATTTTGGCTCGGCCCGGCAAACGCCGCCGCGGCAACGGGCATGGGCGCACTTTTTGCCCGTCTGGCCACGGTCGCGCTTTCAGCCGGAGGCGTGCTGGGGCTCGGTAACGTTGCCGCGGCGCTGGGAGACCCACTCCTTTGGGCTGCCTTTGTGCTGGTAGCGGCAACTGCCGCGGCGTCATCTGCGCTGCTCAATGCCCATGCCAAGCGTGCCGATCAGGGCTCAAACCTTGCCGCAATCGCCGCCATCGCTGTCACCGGCATCGGCTGCGCAGCGGCGTCCTGTCTTGCACACCATATGGAAATTGCCAGCCTTGCAGCCGCGGTCGTCGCCAAGGCGGCGGTTGCGGGAACCCTATCCTCTATAATCGTTGGGATATGCCTATATTTGCTCGGATACCAAAGAACCTATACGGAGAGTGATCTTTCGTGAACTTCCTGAACATCTTCGAGGACCACGTGGCCGGCATCTTCGGTGCCACCCGTGCCCCGTTCTCCTTTAAGAAGCTTGCCAAGCAGGCCGCTCGCGACATGGAGGATCAAACTCTGGTGATCAATGGCGTCAACACGGCGCCGGCACTCTATACCATCCTGATCGCCGCCGACGACGACCCCATGCTCGCCCCGTTCTACCCCGAGCTTTCGCGCGAGGTCCGCGAGTTCGTGAAGGCGCAGGCCGAAAAGCGCCGTTATGTCTTTGTCGGCGAGCCCCTTGTGCGCTTTATGATCGATCCGCAGCTGCGTGCCGGCAAGTTCTCGGTCTTTGCCGAGAACGTCGATGCCCCCACGCTCGGCCGCCTGTACGAAGAAGAGCGCGCCTATCAAAACGGTCTGGGCCAAAACAACTCCGCCGCAAGCCGTGCCGCCAGCGCCCCGCGCGCCGGCCAGCAGCAGTTTGCTGCCCCGCAGCAGCAGCACAATCACAGGAAACAACAATCGTATCTCAATGTATTTCGACACTGAAGAAAGT
>OGZE01001941.1_pt1 | contig 10450 bp, 11 predicted proteins | sample 1576731 | NCBI WGS metagenome assembly OGZE01 (sample SAMEA3541503, study PRJEB24748) | human gut metagenome | biome: human gut; feature: human-associated habitat; material: faeces | place: China | collected 2012 | reverse complement strand
ACACCGCGCTCACCGATAACGGTCTCATACTGTTCATCCATTTTTTCAATAAAACTGCTTGCCTGCGCACTCGCTGCGGCACTCTTTATCTCGTCCATCTGCATCGTGCTGCGGTTACCCATTTTGATATTTTCTTCAATGGTATCCGAGAACAGGAACACATCCTGTAAAACAACGGCAACGCTTCTTCTAAGCTGTCTTAAAGATATTTTTCTGATATCCACACCGTCGAGTCTGACGGATCCTTCCGTTGTGTCATAAAAACGATGCAGCATGTTGATGATCGATGATTTTCCGGAACCTGTCGCCCCCATAATTCCGAGCGTCTTTCCCTCTTTTACCGAAAAACTGATGTCTGATAAAATCTGTTTTCCATCCAGCTTGAAGGAAACATGATCAAACTCAACATTTCCGCTGACATGATCTAACGTTACAACATTCCGGCTATCCTCAATTTCCGGTTTCACCTCATATATCTTTTTGATTTTTTTATATGATGCGACTGCGGAAGACAGGTCATTTGTCAGCCATCCCATCATTTCCATTGGCCAGGTACAGTTTCTGCTGTATTCTACATATGCGACCAGTGCACCTAATGACATATTTCCATTCATCACAGAAATTCCTCCAAGAATGGTAATTGCCACCGGAAGCACTTTTCCGACAAACTGAAACAGCGGATAATACCGCACCAGCACTTTGGACTGTGTGATGTTCAGATTGTAATAGCGTTCATTGTGGGACAAAAATTTTTTGATCTCATAATCTTCCCTTGCAAACGCTTTTACCGTGCGCACACCTGCCAGATTTTCCTCTGCAACAGTGGTCAGCACTGCATTTTCCTCGCTGATATCCTCATAAACTTTATCCAACTTACGCTCCATGATAATTGCCACCACAGCGCAGCAGAGCATGACTGTAACCGGCAAAAATGCCATTTTCCAATTCAGGGAAAACATGCAGTATAAAACAAATACCACATGGATCGTCACCTCGATCAGCAACATTCCCACATAACCTAATGCATTCTGGATTTTATCCACATCATCTTTGACTCTCGCCATCAGTTCTCCTGTATTGGTATCGTCAAAATACCGCATGGACAAGGTCTGAATGTGGTTAAATAAATCTTTCCGCATCTCTGCCCCGATTTTCGAGGACAGAAAATCAAACGTAAACTCCTTACAATAACCAAAAATGCTTCGTCCGATTCCAACGAGCACGATTCCTGCCAACAGCTTTGTCAGAATCTCCATCTGCCCGCCTAAAATAACGTCATCCACAATCTTCTGTGTGATCTTCGGATATAACATATCTAACGCAATAGCAGTGACCATGCTTGCAACGGCAAACACATAACCATACCAGTAACGCCCGATATAACTGCTTAACTTCTTCATAATACCTCCTTGTTTTTTCGAAGAAAAAATGCGACTGCCCATGCAGGAGCAGAGGTATTTATCCTCCCTTGTTTTGCGAACCTCCGGTAAACAAAAAGCGCTCCGCAGTATCTTCACCACGAAGCGCATTTATCCGCTGATCTGTCTTAAAACATAAAAAGTCCGTGGCGAATTACACCACGGACAAAACTTTCCTTCTTAATAACATACTTCTGTTATCTAAGATTCTTACCGAGGTAATTCTGCATATGATTTTGTAATGTTGTGTGAAATGTTGTAAACTGAATCATATCTTTACCTCTCTTTCTTCGTATTTTGCAGTTATAAACGTCACAAATATGACATCCTGATTCCCTGCAATTTAGCTTACTAAACTAATAAATCATAAAATCACTAAATTGTCAACACAATAAAATAAATTTGCTCTCTCCTTCAAGCAAGCTCAGCAGTTATAACTTTTGCAAAACGCTTCTTGAACCACCAAAGTATGAGATTGATATTGCCAATCTGATCGTCATTACCGCATATGCATCCGTGACTGCTTTGAAAAATAAAGGATTTTGATTGTTTTTGTTATTTGTTAATTTCAATTGACTTTTTTTTACCTTTACTGTATTATCTAATTATTAAAGAAACGGGTTTTCACCGTACAGTCTATGACTCAAGCGGGCCATTCGTTTCTTTTTTTATTGTTGTAAAATCATAAAGATATTTTTTTCCATCTTCATCATGTCTTACTAACATAACTGCTCCAAAAATGTTATATCGCTCCAATTCTCCATCATTATTGTACACTGGGATTCCAAAACGCACGTTATATCTATACCACCCATATTTTGCATCTTTTTCGTGTTTTGATTCTTTATTCTGCTGCCAGATTTCTTTTACAGGTGTTGCTATTTGTATTAATTCTGGAATTGCCTGTGCAGCATTTGCCTTCGCAACTCTTCTTGGTCCTTTTAATGTAATTCTACTATCTGAATTGGAATATTCATCTGGGAAATCTGTATCTATAAAAATTTTTTCATAAATCTTCATATTTCTCCTCTATATTTCCGATTTATCGGATATTTTATCATAAAAAACTCAAATTTGCAATCTTAGAACATTCATTTCAGCAACATTCTCCAGATATTTCCAACATATTTTTTCATATGCTGTCAATAATAGAATTAGGACAAACAACAGCGGCTTGCTTCTGAATCGTCAGCAGCAATAACGCTGCTGCACTCCTAAAATAACACAAGGAAAAAATATGGAGGTGAAACCATGAGCGGATCTAATTCAGGTTCTAACACCAGTAAAATGGCTGTACCACAGGCAAAAGAAGCCATGAACCGTTTCAAACAGGAAGTTGCAAGTGAAATTGGAGTACCTTTAAAAGAAGGTTACAATGGAGACTTAACTTCTGCTCAGGCTGGAAGCATTGGTGGTGAAATGGTCAAAAAAATGATCATGAAGCAGGAAGAACAGATGAAAAACTAGCCATTAGGAAAAAGCCACTGCACATCTTCGGTATCTGCCTAAGATCTGCGGTGGCTTTTTTACATAGTAATTATAGTTATGTAAACCTATTATTCGGATCTGCATACCGCACTTTTCACTTATGTTTCTTCTTCAAAATTGCGGTAAACGATTCCTTTTTTCACATGTCCGACAACTTCCTCGTCAAAATCTGTCAGACACTCCACGATTGCTAATCCAAAATCGATCGCAGTTCCCATTCCACGGCTTGTGATAATATTACTGTCCACAACAACTGCATCCTCACTCGTGATCGCACCGGTCAGTTTTTCCTCAAATCCCGGATGGCAGGTGGCATGTCTTCCTTCCAGTAATCCTGCTGCCCCCAAAACACTCGGTGCCGCACAGATTGCTGCAACAATTTTCCCCTCTGCTGCAAATTTTTTTATTATTTTATTCACGATATCGCTTGCTCCGAGATTTAATGTTCCAGGCATTCCTCCCGGAAGAACGATTGCATCAAATCCTTCAAAATCTACTTCTGATGCAAGTGTATCTGTCAAAAATGTAACGTTGTGAGAACTTGTCACTTCTTTTTTATCTGTGATAGAAATGGTTGTCATCTCTAATTTTGCCCTGCGGACAATGTCAACAACGGTCAGACCCTCAATCTCCTCACATCCATCTGCCATAAAAATACCAACTTTTTTCATGCTCGTTTATCCTCCATTTGTTATATCGTGATTTCATCACTCAATAATTTCGCCGTTCGTCAAATACAAATAAATTTGTATTTTCCTCTCTTTCGCTCATTATATCATGTACAAAACCTGCGGTTTTTCCATGCTTGCAGTGCACGCCCGAAAAATCAAAGATTTTCCGGGCTGTCGGACATTCGCCCTCCTCGAATCAAAAGAAACACAATCCTGACTGCCAGCAGTCGAATTGTGTTTCTTCCGCTTCGAGCACTGCTCATTGCTTTCGCACATTGTATCACAAATCCAGTTCCAGCAAAAGCCTAAAAACGTAAATCACTACTTCCTTATTGCAAAATCACTTTTGCTCATCTATGATAGAGTCATAGATAATTACAAAACTCATAGAAAACGTGATGTATGTTTCGCAATACCTATGTGATAGAGTAAAAAGAATGGAGATTTTTATGGAAATTGAACGTAAATATTTGATTGATAAACTTCTGGAAAATTTGGATCAGTATGAATGTAAACACATTGAACAGGGTTATCTGAATACAGATCCCGTTGTCCGCATCCGAAAATCAAATGACAAATATACATTGACTTACAAAGGTGCAGGACTGATGTGCCGTGAAGAATATAACCTTCCATTAAACGCAGAAGCCTTCGCACACTTAAAGGAAAAAATTGACGGAATCCTGATTCAAAAACGCAGATATCTGATCCCGCTTACCGATAAACTTACAATTGAATTGGATGTTTTTGAAGGGGAACTTGCACCTTTACAGCTTGCCGAAGTTGAATTTGAGACAGAAGAAGAGGCAGAACATTTTGTTCCACCCGCATGGTTCGGAGAAGATGTCACTTTTTCCTCCAAATATCACAATAGTACGCTTAGCAAACGCTAGGCGTACTATTTTATTTAGTTTACATAATTTGCAAACATCTTTATCTGAGGCGATTGCTCTCATACCGTTGTCTTGTACGCAGACAACTCTTTAACTGATCGTAACGGTCATCAAGATCCCCTTCCGGAATCACAACGTCCAATGCCACCGCCAATGTGTTGATCATCTGATCGTCTATTTCATCCCGCAGTGCAACCAAAATATTATAACGCTCGTCAAAGTCATCCGAATCTAAAAATTCTAAAACTTTCGGATTGATGCCACCTTCAAAATCGTCCTGCGCACTCAAAGCTGCCTCTTTTCCTTCCACTCTGTCACTCTGCTGCCACTGCGCTTCTGTTATCTGATCTGCACAAACTGGCTTCTGTGCCTGCGATTCCGTGGTCTGATCTGTGTACGCCTGTCTCGGTTCTTGTGCTTCCACCTGATCCATGTACACTTGTTTCTGTTCCTGTGCTCTCACTTCCGCATCTGCACCGGGTTCTACTTTCTCGAAACGATACTTCTGTGTTACTTCCGGATACTTCTCATGATCCACTTCACTGACAAACATTTCCAGTGGTCTTGCATATACGCCATAATCTCCATATAACGCCTGATAAATCACAAGCTGCTCCCCTGTTTCCGAATGTTTTGCCACGGTAACAATCTGATATAATTTATTTTTAAAATGCCGGTAAAATTCTCCGCTTTTCGGTAATTGCCGCACGCTGTTTTCCTCTTTTCTAACGCAATTTATGTAAACTATTTTTCAATGAACTGCATGATCAGAAATCTATAAATTATTTCCAAATTCCTGATAGCTGTTCAACATATCCACGCCTTCTGCAATAAAATCCCTGTCAAATTCCAGATTACCACTATAGCCCATGATCATGAGATCGTTCAATTTCTGCATGATATCACAATCCTCATCAAAACCGGCTCCAATCTGCTGTCCGACAGGCTGTACCCTCTGCATTGCAACTTTTGCACTCGGTGTCAGTATCGGTGTCTCTGCCGCTCCTCTTGCTGCCTCATGCTGCATTCTATCCGCATCTTTCAACAAATCTTCATCATTTTCCTGAACATTCTGTTTTGCACGGCTTAAAATATCCTGATTTTTCTGTGGACGTGACTGCGCCGTTCCTCTATTCGTCTGTGACCAAGGATTTTGCACCGGACGTCCGGACGGCTGTGGTCTGTATGGCTGTGCCTGTCGATTTGACTGTGCCCCTCTGTACGGCTGTGCCTGACGGCTTGACTGTCCTGCACTATAGGTCTGCGGCTGACGGTTCACCTGCCCGGCTCCATAAAGCTGTTGGCGGTTATTCTTTACCGGTTTTCCATTGATATATGTAGTATTGTTTCGATTTGCTCCCTGATTCTGCGCTTTCACCTTTGATACGATCACAGCAATCACGATAATAATAAATATCAGTTCAAACATATTTCACCCTTCTCCTATCCATGACAACATTTGTTACTCATACAAAATATTATAATAGTTTCTATTTTCTTTCACAATACTAAGTTCTTGCAAATCAATTGGTTTATCATACAACCAGCTCGCCGGACACACAACAACAAACTATTACAAAACTAATACTGCTTTCTCCTGAAGTACTTTATAAAGCTTTTCCACATCATAATCCGGCGCATATTGTTCAATCGCATCATAAATCTGTTGAACAAGCGTTGGCGCTTCCTCTAACATATCCGCTGTTTCTTCTGCCGTACAACCTTTTCGATATTTTTTAATCACATTCTCTATAATTTTTTCCGCTGCGCCTTCATTTCTTCCTTTCTCTCTTGACTCACGCAGATCATCCGCAAATAGTTCCCGTAATGCCTCACACATTTTTCGCTCCTCCTTTAATTCTTTCCAGTTGGCACGCATGATCGTATCTGCAAGTGCCTGATATAATTTTGATTCTTTCTTTTTTCCATACTGCTCAATGAAGTTTCGAATTTCGCCACCCGACTTTAAATCATTGCGCAGATTCTTTAACCAATAATTATTTTCCTTCGACAATTTAGGAATGACAATAAGCTGGATTGGAATGGAATCACCTAACAGATAGTAAATACCACTCTCCACATTTTTGATTGTCAAGTTTTTCTCATATTCCAGCTTTTGTAGCATTTTCACCGGATAATGGTAACATACAAATGTAATGCTCAGCTCCGTTGCCGGTATCTCATCTACGCCACCTGTTTCTGATTTATAAAGACATGCGTAACCATAAGTTTTGTAAAAATCATCAATATTTAATTTGTCATCCGGCGATTTGTACTCAATAATATTGTACTGCCGGAAAATCTTTCCAATATTCTTTTGGATTTTTACGTCCTTCCTATTCTTTACCAACACATCAATCTGCATTGGTTTCTTTGAAAGCAAATGTTCCGGCTCAAATTCCAGATACTCCGCTTCATCTTCCAGCTCAATCTGCAATGCTGCGTCAAAGGCTGGATGCCATTGAATTTTGTCATCGTTTGTGTTCAATCATTTTCCCCCTTTATCATAATTGAAATCGTTTTGTTTTTCAATGCATAAGGAATATTTTTATTATGAATGCCCATGCCTTCGAAAAGGCAATTCGATCGTAAAAACAAAAATCTCATGCATTAATATTTCACAAAAAATGTCAATTTCAAAACGACATTTCAATATAATATTGTAAACAGCCAAAGTCAATTAACGCAATATCGCAATCCCAAAAAGCCCAAAGTACCCATAGAATCCCCATAGGTAATATGTTAAAATATCATTAAACAAATCTCAATTGTGTAGGAGAAACGACAGGATGACGAATGTAATCATTAAAGAAGCAACGCCGGCAGATGCGCAACAACTGATAGCATATATGAATATCATTGGTGGTGAAACGAACAATTTGACGTATGGGGCTGAGGGAATGGGTATTTCAATTGAAGCCGAGAGACAGTTCCTTGAAAACCTAGGAAATGATCCGCATAGTGTATTTTACTGCGCTTGGAAGGGCGACGAGTTAATCGGAACTGCTAACTTGAGTGGTATGCCAAGAAGAATGGCACATAGAGCAGAGATTGGTATTTCTGTTTTGAAAGAGGAATGGAATAATGGCATAGGTGCACTGCTAATGCAGCATCTCATTGAATATGCAAAGAATCATGGAATAGAAATCATAAACCTGGAAGTTCGTAGTGATAATGCAGCAGCTATTCACTTATATGAAAAATTTGGATTCCGGAAAACAGGAACAATTCCAGCATTCTTCAAAATCGGCGATGAATATATTGATTTTGATATCATGAGCCTGGATATGCGATAAGCAGGGCACTTATCAGGCTTCTTTCACAAGTCATTCACAGTGTAAAAACAAAGAGTTGCTTTGCAACTCTTTGCGCGCTGATGCGCGCAAGCTTTAGCTTTCATAATTCTTCTGCGCATCAGTCGCATCCTTGCGGAGCATTTTTATGCCACCAATATCGATTTGTGAAAGAACCCAAATTCTACTCCTGATAAATCTTAATGATATCCTTCACCACAGCGATCAGTTTTTCATAACTCATCGAAGAAGTATCCAGACAAAAATCATAATTTCTCGCATCATTCCATGCATTGCCCGTATAGTACTTATAATAGTCTGCGCGGTATTTATCAATCTTTGCGATCTTCTTCTCCGCCTCCTTTGCAGAGATGCCATTCTGGTCAACGACACGCCTGATACAGTCCTCCAATGGTGCGTAGAAAAACAAACGGATCACATCCGGATTATCTTTTAAAACATAATCTGCACAGCGGCCAATGATAATGCACGACTCCTGTGCTGCAAGATCTTTGATGACCTTTGCCTGATAATTGAAAAGATTGTCATCTGATACAAAATCACTGCTTTCCGGTGGAAGTACTCCACCTTTATATGGATTCTTTTTTAAGATATTGAACAGGAGTGGTGACTTTTTCATTTTCTCATCCACTTCGCCAAACAATGCCTCATTGATTCCGCTCTCGTCAGATGCCATTCTTAAGATTTCCCTGCTATAACAGTTAATGCCAAGGTCTTTCGCCAACAAATTGCCAAGTGTCTTACCACCACTGCCGTAGCTTCTCGCAATTGTAATTACAGTTTTTTTCATATCCTGCCCAGCCTTTCTGCAATTCTTTCCTTCAGTATACACCTCTCTGTCCAAAAAGTGTATCTCTTATCCACATTTACATAGTCCGTTATTCGCCAAGATATGCCTTTTTAATGGAATCATTGTTCATCATTTCCTTTGCATCTCCGGACAGCACAATATTGCCGGTCTCTAATACATAGGCACGGTCTGCGATCGCAAGTGCTTTTTTTGCATTCTGCTCTACAAGCAGTACCGTTGTTCCACCCGCAGAAATATCCCGGATAATATGGAAAATCTCCTCCACAAGAATTGGAGAAAGTCCCATGGACGGCTCATCCATTAAAATGATCTTCGGTTTTGACATCAGCGCACGTCCCATGGCAAGCATCTGCTGCTCACCACCGCTCAATGTACCGGCAAGCTGGTTTTTTCGCTCTTCCAGACGTGGAAAGCTCTTGTATACACGGGCTAAAGTCTCCTCGATCTCTTTTTTATCTTTTCTGGTGTATGCACCTAATTTCAGATTTTCATAAACGGATAATTCCGCAAACACACGTCTTCCTTCCGGCACATGTGCCATTCCCATGGATACGATCCTGTGTCCCGGAATTTTGCTGATATCTTTGCCCTCAAAAATAATCTCTCCGGCTTTCGGCTGAAGCATTCCGGTGATGGTCTGTAACGTTGTGGTCTTTCCAGCTCCGTTGGCACCGATCAATGCAATGACTTCGCCCTCATTTACTTCAAAGGAAATACCTTTAATGGCCTGGATCACGCCATAATATACTTCCAGATTTTTTACCTCAAGCATTGCCATAATAACGTCCTCCTATTCACCCAGATATGCCTTGATAACCTGTGGATTATTTAATACATCACTGGTTTTTCCCTGTGCTAACACCTGTCCGAAGTTTAAAACGGTAAGTTCCTCGCAGATTCCCGAAACAAGCTTCATATCATGTTCGATCAGAAGAACCGTCATGTCGAACTCATCCCTTACAAAATGAATGGTTTCCATTAACTCTTTTGTCTCATTTGGATTCATGCCTGCTGCCGGTTCGTCGAGCAATAACAACTTCGGGTTTGTTGCCAGTGCACGGGCGATCTCTAATTTTCTCTGTTTACCATAAGGAAGATTGGATGCAAGAAAACCTGCCTCTTTATCCAGATCAAATACTTTCAAAAGTTCCATTGCTTTCTCATTCATCTCTGTCTCTACTTTACGATACTTTGGAAGGCGTAAAATTCCGGTCAGTGTAGAATATGTCATCTGATTATGTAAACCTATTTTTACATTATCAAGAACCGACTGCTCTTTGAAAAGACGGATGTTCTGGAAGGTTCTTGCGATTCCCTCTTTATTGATCTCTGTCGTCTTTTTGCCTGTGATATCTTTTCCGTCCAATGTAATGGTTCCGTCGGTTGGTGTATACACACCTGTCAGCATATTAAAACAGGTCGTTTTTCCTGCGCCGTTTGGCCCGATCAGACCATATAACTGTCCCTTTTCAATCGTAATGTTGAATCCGTCTACCGCACGAAGTCCACCAAAGGAGATCCCAAGATTTTTTACCTCTAACAATGCCATATTATGCTGCCTCCCTTTTTGCTGACTTTTTGAATTTTGCTGCGATACGCTGTCTCATCTCGATACATTTTGGTGCCCAGTTGAAAAGCATCATTGCGATCAGAACGATGGAATAGATCAACATACGATAATCCTTCAATCCACGGAGCACCTCCGGAAGCAGTGTTAAAATGACTGCTGCAATGATCGATCCACGGAAGCTTCCCATGCCGCCTAATACGACAAATACCAGGATCATGATGGACATGTTGTATCCGAAGTTTGTCGGAGTTGCTGTAACGGTAGAAAGATTATGCGCATAAAGCA
>OGZE01001929.1_pt1 | contig 10522 bp, 6 predicted proteins | sample 1576731 | NCBI WGS metagenome assembly OGZE01 (sample SAMEA3541503, study PRJEB24748) | human gut metagenome | biome: human gut; feature: human-associated habitat; material: faeces | place: China | collected 2012 | reverse complement strand
CCGCCGATGTCTTCACGCCCGACAACGTGGTCATCAGCAGCACGGTCCCCTCGGGAGAGGTGCCGAGTACATCGATCACGATCACGTTTGAGGATCTGTTGCACAACGACATGGACAGGGATGACGCGTCCGTGTCCAAGGACGGCCTGCATATCACGGAGATCACCATAGGCGGCAAGACATATACTTCCCATGATGCTTCCACGGACATCTCGTACAACGAGACGACAAAGATCTCGATCGATTGGCAGAAGGGCACGATTTCGGTTACGAATACCGGAAAGAACAGTGAATCTATCCAGTTCGGCTACGGGGTGGAAGACCGGCACGGCGCGACCGACAGCGCAGACATCACCGTCAACGTGACCGCTACGACCGGCGCGGGCTCCATCGGCGACGACCTCCTGCAAGGCGCGACGACGACGGAAAACGTCGCTATGAGTTACAACATCTCATTTGTGTTGGATAAGTCGGGGTCGATGGGGAGTTCCTACTCTACTGCCAAGGAGGCAGTAGCCAATTACATCGAAAAGCTTTGGGATGACATCCAAAATACCGATGCGATTATCAACATTCAAGTCGTCAAGTTCAGTTCAAGTGTTGGATGGGGCGATAACAATACATTTACGTTGGACAAGTCGACGACCTATAAGGAATTACAGGCGTTCCTCAGTGATCATGTGACTAATAATGATAGGGCGAGCGGGAACACGAACTATGAAGATGCGTTGCTGAAGGCCGAGAGTTGGTTCAACTCTAAGGAAGAAAACGGCTTCGCCAATAGGCTGTACTTTATCTCCGACGGTGAGCCGAATGTACACAACGGAGGATGGGGGGGAAGTGCCGCTGGCAGGGCGGAAACCGTCTATAAGCGTATCGTCGGAGACAGCGTCCACCCGGTCGACGTTCACGCCATAGGCATCCTTGGGAATGGCACAAACAAGCTTGACGTGCTCAACAAGTTCGACAACACGGATGGGGCGGATCAGATCCGGAATGCTGGTGAACTGTATGACGCCATCGCCTCGTCCACGGTGACGAAGCCCGTTTCGGACACCATCTTCGCCAACAAGGGCGATGACGTGGTCTTCGGAGACACCGCGCAGTTCAGCGTGGATGGGGCCACCGTCTCTCTCGCGGAGTATGTGAAGGCGCAGCTCGGCTTCAATCCGAGCACGGCCGACGTTATCGACTACGTCCGCGAGCATCCTGAGGAAATAGGCAGCGCGCTGGTTCCGAACGCCAACGAGGGCAAGCCGGACATGCCCGATGCCCTGATCGGCGGGGAAGGCAATGACGTCATGTATGGGCAGGGCGGCAACGATCTGCTCATCGGCGACGGCAGCAATACTTCAGGCGCGGACGATACCCTGCACCGGCTCGCGCAGGAACTCGGCACTCTTACGGGGGGCTCACACGGGGTCACTCCGGCATCCCTGAGCGATGCCATCCTGAATCTGGGCCACGATAGCGCCAAGCTGTATGAGCTTGCGGACTGGTCGGAAAAGCATCTGGAAAACTCGTCCGACGGTGACGATTGGCTGTTCGGTGGCGAAGGGAACGATGTCCTCTTCGGTCTGGGCGGCAATGACCACTTGTACGGCGGCTCTGGAGACGACGTCCTTTTCGGCGGCAGCGGCAACGATCATCTATACGGAGGTTCCGGGAACGACATCCTTTTTGGCGGCAGCGGAGATGATTACCTCGACGGTGGAGAGGGACGGGATATATTGTTCGGCGGCTCCGGGAACGACATCATCAAGTACGACTCCTCCGACTTCCTTGTGGACGGCGGCGACGGCATCGACTTCCTGATTACCGACAACAAGAACCTGAGCCTCGACGAGCTGCTGCGGAACACCGATCCGAATAATGGCCCAATCGTCCAAAATGTGGAAGTTCTGATTTCCGGGGACCATGCCTTGTCGCTTACGGATACGGCCGCGCTGAAGCAGTACGGCATAGTGCTCGGCCTTGACGGGGACAAGGAAACGCTGACGTTGACCGATGCATGGATACAGCAGGACGACGCCTTCGTGAATGCGGATGCGGGCCTTACCATCCAAGTGCATGGCCTCACGCCGGAAACCGTCACGGACGATCAGGCGATGCTCCATAAGTTCATTCTGGAAAACGCGCAGTAACATACACGCATCCTCCCGGATCGACTATACCGCGCAATCCGGGAGGATGCCCGAAGGGCCTATGCGTATCCTCTTTTTGAATTATACTTTTCCCGGACCTCTGGGGACGATGGCCGCCTCGTTGGCCGCACTGCCGGGCAACGAGGTGCTGTTCGCGTCGGAGTACGGGAGGCGGGATTTCTCGCTCCCTGGCGTCAAGAGGGTTCTTCTGAAGAAGCCCAAGGACAGGAAGAAGGCTGTGGCATCGATATCGACCCCCGCCCTTGACGCCGGGGAACGGGATTGGACCATGGCCTATTTGCGCGGCCGGGCCACGGCTTCGTCGCTCATGGGCGTGCTTGCGGAAGGGTTTGAGCCCGACATGGTGATCCTGTCGGGTTCTATGGGCAACGGTCTGTTTGTGCGGAACCTGTTCCCGGAAGCTTTCCTTGTCGGGTATGCCGACTGGTATTTTCGGGACGAGGCCGAGACCCGCTATCCTCTCAGCACCATGCCCGACATCCCCCTGGCCCCCCGCAATATCCGCAACACGCTGCAAGCGAAAAACTTTTTTGATTGTAACTGCCATTTTACGACGACGGAATGGCAACGGGAGCAATACCCCGAAGGGATGCGCGGGTTCATTTCCGTACTGCGGAAGTGTGTGGACACGGAGTTTTTCGCTCCGGCCCCCGCCAGCCGATTCAGTTTCGGGGACTGCGAACTGACGGAACGGCAAGAGATCGTGACCCTTTCCGTGCGGGACGCCGCCCGGTTGCGGGAGGGTGGTTTCTGGTGCGAGCTGCCGTCCCTGCTCTCGGCGCGGCCGGACTGCCATGTGGTTCTTATCAGCACGGGCAAGGAGGTCCGCCTCGATAGCCTCCGGGAAAGCATGGCGGCGTTTCCCTCCGGCATGAGGGGCCGGATCCACCTGCTGGATTTCCTCCCTCCGGGAGCCTACCGCGACCTGTTGTGTGTCTCCTCGCTGCATCTCTGCAAAGATATTTCCTTTATGCTGCCTTCCGAACTCTTGGAGGCCATGAGCTGCGGGTGCGTCGTGCTCGCGCCCGACACCGGAGCCGTCCGCGAAGTCCTCAGCGACGGCCAGAACGGTTTTCTGTACCCCTCCGGGCGCAGGATGAATTGGGTCATGCTCATAACCCTGTTGCTCGAAAGGCGATCCGAGCTGCTCTCCATACGCCGGAACGCCCGGAAGACCGTTTTTGGGAAACACAATAAAAATACCCTGTTACCAAGGCATATTGCTTTCCTGATGGACCGTTACAGCCATTGGCGCGCCCAACAAATACAACTCGCGGAGGGAAACGATGTATTCGAATCTACCTCTGCCTAAGCTTCTTGAGATCATTTCGCGGATCGTGAACGACAGCGGATGTACGGTCCGCATCGTCGACGAAATACCTGTGCAGGATAGGGAGATCCGTGAGCTCTGCCTCCAGATTTACGAACTGCGCCGGGCCGCGCAATCCATCGCGCACGGGGAACTGGGAGTCCATTTCGAAAACTGCGGCTGTATGGCTACGTATTTGAAGGACATCATGGATAGGCTCAAGGCGGTCGAGCGGGGGATCAAGGAACTCGCGGAGGGCGACACGCCGGAACTTCCCCGCCTGGGGGCCCTCGGGACGTACTTCGAGCTTATCGGCAATACGCTGCAAGAAAACAGAAGGCTCATCGAGAAGTACAGGAACCTGTCCCTGACCGACATGCTGACGGGCCTGCCGAACCGGCGCGGCTTCCTCGCGCTGGCGGAAAAGAGCTTTGCCCGCGCAAGCCGCAAGCGGCAGAGCATTTCCTTTATCATGGCGGACATCGATCATTTCAAGAAGGTCAACGACCGGCACGGCCATGAGGCGGGGGACGAGGTGTTGCGCGTGGTGGCGCAGCGCTTTCTGGACTGCCTCAGGGTTGAAGATATTTGCTGCCGGTATGGCGGGGAAGAGTTCCTCGTCATGCTGTACGATACGGATGTGATCCGGGCGGCATTGGTTGCGGAACGGCTGCGCAAGAGCATCGCGGGAAAACCGATCTCCACCAGAGGGGAGGAGATCCGGGTGGCGATCAGCCTCGGGGTGACGGAAGTCGTCGCTGCCGATTACGCCGGAACGCGGAAATGTCATGCGGAAATACGGCGGGCTGTGCAGGTGTCCGACGCGTTTCTCTACAAAGCCAAGAAAGCGGGCAGGAACAGGGTCGCCGCCAACCTGCCTGAAGAGGATGAGGGGGTGGCGTAGCAAGCCCTCCCGTCTTTCGAAAGGAGAGGGCGCTTGTCGAGGGAAACGCCGATCCGCCTGTGCGCGGTACGGTTTTTTAGGAAAACGCTTGGGGGATGTCCCGAGTGAGCGCGTGGGTGAGTGCCACGCAGGAGGGTGAGTTGCCCTCCGGAGGAGCAAAATATGTACGGTAGAGCCTTTGCGATGATCCTTATGACGGCGGTGCTGTGTCTCGGCGGAATGACGAATGCCCCGGCCGCTCCGACCTCCAACGCCGCCGTGACTTCCGCGCCCGTGCGGGAAAGTGCTGTCACCGTCCGGGAAACCGTGACCGAGACCATCGCCCACCACCGGGGACTCAAGGTCATTCAGGAAAATCTGGATGTGACCCGCTATGAACTGCGCCGGGCAAAGGCCGGATGGGGGCCGAGCGTGGACGCGACCGGGCGCTACGGCGCCAGCCGCCTGAGCGACGATACCACGCGCTCCTACGGTTCGGATAAGGGCATGTATGCGGCGAGCGGCGTGGGCATTACCCTGACCCAGCCCCTGTGGGACGGCTTCGCCACCCGCAGCCGTGTCCGTACTGGAGAAGCCACCGTTGAATCGATGGAATACCGCGTGTTCGACAACGCTACCTCGTTCGGTCTGGATGGCCTCATCGCCCATGTGGACTACCTGCGGCGGCGTGAAATCCTGCGCCTCGCACAGGAAAATGTGGCGCGGCATAAGGAAATCCTCGCTTCGCAGCGCGAGCGCCTGAACCTCGGGGCATCCACGACGGCCGACCTGACCCAGACGGAAGGCCGCCTTTCCCGCGCCATGTCCACCCTGACGGACGCCGAGGCTTCGTTGCGCGAAGCCGAAGCCTCCTATATCCGGCTGACCGGGAAGCCCGTGCCCCCGTCGCTTGCGGAAGTATATGTCCCTGAAGGGATGTTTGCCGACCCCGACGCGGTGATGAAGGCGGCTGAGGAAGGGAACCCCAAGCTGAAGGCGTATCTTGCGGACATCCGGGCGGCACGCGGCGAGAAGGAACTTGCACAGTCGGCCTACCATCCGAAGATCAATCTTGAGGTTGGGCCGAACTATTCGGATCGCGGCGGCAGGGGGAGCAATTGGACGTCGAGTTTCGACGTCATGGCGACCATGCGTTGGAACCTGTTCAACAGCGGTGCGGATAAGGCCGAGACGGAAGCCGCCGAGTCGCGCATCCGTCAGGCGCGTCAGACCGCCTATAACTTCTTTGATGATTTGAATCTCGAAATCGCGGACACGTGGACCCGTTACATGGCCGCCATTGAACAGCGGAAGTATTATCAGGAAGCGGTCGTTTACAACACGCAGACGCGGGATGCTTATCTGGCGCAGTTCAACCTTGGGCAGCGCAGCCTGCTTGACGTGCTGGACGCCGAGAGCGAGCTCTTCAATTCCGCCACGCAGGAAGCCACGGCGCGCGGGAACGAGATCGTCGGAGCCTATCGGCTGTACGCGCTGGCCGGGCAGTTCCTTCCGGTGCTGAACATAGACGACAAGTCCCTTTACGTTTCCCAGCGCGAAAGTGAACCTTCCAAGTAACCCTGTCTGCCCTTTTTCCGGGGCTCTGCCCCGGACCCCGCCGAGGGGCTCTGCCCCTCGGGACCCCGCAAGGGGGCAGCGCCCCCTTGACCCGGCGGCGCGTTTCCTTTGGCGGCAAGGCCGCCAAAGGAAACGCTTGTACGGCGTAATGGAAGGGAGGGGGAGTATCTTTTTTCGTCTTTTATCGGAAACCTGTTGAGTGGGATGTGCCTTGAATCCGTCTCAGTTGTGGTATTCCTACGAGGGAACCATTTCTTTTGGATCCATAAAATGGTTGCAGTCCGGCGTGGGAAGGCACTCCACTCCCGAAGCGTTTCTTGACTTCATCGGTTTTCTATGTGTATTTTTAGAAAGGTGCTTCAAAACACCTTTATTCCTTGGCGGCCCGCCGTCCCGTTAGAGTGGCTTTTTTTACGCCTCCGTTTTGGCGTAACCTTTGCCTTATTCTCCGGGTGTGGGCTAATACAAGACCGGCTTGCCGGGAATATGCCCGCCGTTCCAAGGACGGTTTTGAGCACCCGGAGTTTTCTATTTTGAAGGCTCCAATCAAAAAAATCCTTGGAGTGCATCATGTCAGAAACGCCTTTTCCTGTTTCCGTTCCGGCACGCCGTCCGACGAAGAACACCCCGCGCCTGCGAAGGTAGAGCGAATCCAAGAGGAAATCCGCCATTATCGATTTCCTCCTTTGGCTGTGCGCTGCGAAAAAGAACTGTTGGAAGAGGAAAACGCCGAAGAAATGCGGGAATTGCTGTTCAGAGCGTTCTCTTCGCTTGAAACCTTCGCGGATCTTCTGGAACTGATGAACCCCGAGGCCAAGGTGGAAGGCGTGGTGATGCATACGCTGGCCCGGGAATTGCGGCGTATCGGCAGATTGGTGTTCAAGATCCAAGACGCTTACAGCACCGTGGAGCTTGTGGAAGCATAGCCCGACCACGGCAATACAAATTACCAAACGGATAACCCAAAAGGCCCTTAGCGACAAACCGCCAAGGGCCTTTTTTCAACATACCGGGAAAACGGGTGAATCCCATCCATATCGACGGCGGGGGAGATGCCTTTTCCAACTCCCGCCGGAACGGACTCCTTCTGGGCCGCCCTCCCCACCAGTCAAAAGTCTTGGGAAAGGTGGGGGGTCCGGGGGGAGGGACAACCTTTCTTCAGAAAGGTTTCCCTTCCCCCGGCACGTCGCGCCTTCCCCAAACTACTTGTCCGCAGGTACAGGCTGGAGCAAACCGTCGTCGGGCAGGAAAGGTTCCTCTTCAATGACGGTGGGCTGATCAAGCTCGGCATGGAGGCGTTGCATATCAAGCGCACCTTCCCACTTGGCGACAACGATGGTCGCCACGGAGTTGCCGACGAGGTTGGTCAGCGCGCGGGCTTCGGACATGAAGCGGTCCACGCCGAGGATGAGGGCGATACCGGCCACCGGGATGGTGGGGATGGTCGCCAGCGTAGCGGCGAGGGTGACGAATCCGGAACCCGTGACCCCGGCCGCGCCCTTGGAGGCCAGCAGCAGTACGGCGAGCAGGGTAAGTTCTTCCTTGAGGCTCAGTTCGATGCCGAGGGCCTGCGCGATGAAGATAGCCGCCATCGTCAGATAAATGGAAGTGCCGTCAAGGTTGAACGAGTAGCCGGACGGGACCACGATGCCCACGATGTCCTTGCGCGCGCCCATGTGTTCGAGCTTCGCCATGAGGGTCGGGAGGGCGGATTCGGACGAGGACGTGCCGAGCACGAGCCACAATTCATGGGCGATGTAGCGCAGCAGCTTGACCAGCGAGAACCCGGTGAGGCGGGCGATGATGTTCAGGACGACAAAGACGAACAACAGGCAGGTCAGGTAGAAGCTGCCCATGAGATAGCCGAGGGAGCCGAGCGTGCCGAGGCCGTACTTGCCCACGGTGAAGGCCATAGCGCCGAACGCGCCGAGCGGGGCGAGCTTCATGATGATGTTGATGATGCCGAACAGGGCCGAGGAAGCCTGACGGATGAGCCCGACGATACCGGCGACGCGCTTGCCGAGGGCGGAAAAGGCCGCGCCGCAGAGCAGGGAAATGAGCAGCACCTGGAGGATGTCGCCATTGGCGAACGCGCCTACGATGGTGCCGGGGATGATGTTCATCAGGAAGTCGATGAAGCCGTTGTGTTGGGCCGAAGCGGTGTACTTGGCGATGGCGGCGGTGTCGAGGGACGCGGGATCGACGTGCATTCCCCCACCCGGCTGGAGGGTGTTGACCACCACAAGCCCGATGATAAGGGCCAGGGTCGTCACCGCTTCAAAATAGATGAGCGCTTTGCCGCCGATACGGCCGAGCTTCTTCATGTCTTCCATGCCTGCGACGCCGAGGACCACGGTACAGAAAATGATCGGCGCGATGATCATCTTGATAAGTTTGATGAACCCGTCACCGAACGGCTTCATGGCCTGAGCGGTCTGGGGATAGAAATGCCCAAGGGCAATACCAAGGAGAATGGCACAAATAACCTGAAAATAAAGAGATTTATACAACGGCTTCTTGGGAGCTTCCATGATTTCCTCCTGCGGGCGCCGGGACGAACGGGGAGACCTCCCCCGTTTTCGGGGAGCACGTTCGGCGGGCGCGTGTTTCCGGGTGTCCGCTCGCGGGGAGGACAGAGGATTCTGTCCGTTTCGCGGCGCGGGCGCGACAAGGGCCAAGGGTGGGAGTGTCCTTTGCACGATTGCCGGATGGCGTCATGTGCGGAAAGGCCGTCAGCCGATCATCGCGGGAGGAGGCAGAGGGAATACGACAAGGCCCCGCCAAGAGGGACGGAGAGGGAGGGGGACCACCGCCGGAAGCCCTGCGGACAGGAGCGGCGGGAGCATGGGGGGAGCGGCGCTTTGTCCGGCGTCGTGCACCGGGGCGTCGTTGTCCTTTTGGGAAAGTTCGTGCCCGCGGACGTGCGGGACGCGCACCTCCGTCTGGATCAGCAAGGGCTGGTAGACGTCTTGGATGACCGTTTCGTATTGCGTCGGAGCGTGGCGGAATGCGCCTTTCTCCGGCTCGTGGGCATCGGCGCGCGGGCACCAGCAGCCTGCCGCCAGCAACGTGGCAAACAGGATGAACAGGTGTAGAGGCAGGAAAAGGCGTCTTTTCATGGTCTTTCCGCGCGGCTAAACATGGATAGGTTTTCTTTGATCCTATATCGGCGCTCCCGTTTTGGGTCAAGGGAAAACGGGAAAAAGATGGAGTGAAAAAGAGCACTTGCTGTAAGGCATTTCTGTAACTTGCCTGAATACCATTTGAAAAGAAAACGCTTGCCGGGAAAGAATTTTTCAGGACATTGGAATGGTGTTACAATATGTCCCTTTTTTCAAAAAAAGAGTGTCTATTAAAAGAATGTTACAAAGCGATACTCTCAAAAACCCGGATTTTGCCATGTCCGCAAAGGAACAGCTTTTGAGGGGTGTGCTTGGTTGTTTGGTCAACAAAGAGAAGCGGAAAGGAAAAGGGAAGAAAAATTTGAGGGAGGGGAGAACATGTTCAGAAAGTTCTCCCTCCCTTAAAGGCTTTTACTGTTATCAACTTATTGTTGTTCTTTCTAACGGAAGAGCGGAGCAGAGCGTTTTTTGTTTGAGGGCGGGAGCGGTCAAAGGCATATCGCTCTTTCTTGTTGGGGAAGGAAGGGCGCGGTGCCCTCTCATTGGCTCCCTTTATTCCTCCAGCTTGAGCAGTCGCCCGGCAACGACGAGAAAGGCTTCACGGGCTTGCGCGGCGATAAGCTGGTTGGCGAGGCCGAGGCCGTCACAGTAGTTCCGCCCGAGCCGGGTAGGTTCGATGCCGCCGAGCCCGGTTTCGCCGGAAACAACCACCCATTGGCAACCGGAAGAGCGCATTATGTCGAGCAACGCTTCCGTCTCAAGGCGCACAGCACCCTCGAAAGCGCTGAGATCTTCAGGATCAGGCAGGCTGAACAGGATATTCGATACCCACAAGGTGATGCAGTCCAGCAAAACGGTGGGAGTTCCCGCCGTGTTACGGAATTCCGCAAGGGCGGTGCCAATGTGCTCTCCAAGCTGGAGCGGACATTCGAGCGTCCGCCAGTTTTCCGGGCGGCGGGCACGGTGCCGCCGGATGCGTTCCGTCATCGAAGGATCGTCCGGCCGTGCTTCAGCTGTAGCGACATACAACACCGGACCGTCGGCCCGTTGAAAAACCCGGGCCTCCGCACGTGCGCTTTTGCCGCTCCGCGTGCCGCCGAGATAGAGAGTCAAATCAGGCTTATCCATGATGCTGCCCTTTACGGATCGGGAAGCTCTTCGGAAAAAGGGTTCCCGGTTGCGTCATTTTTTTATACTGGAAAATGTTGCATCGGTGGCTCACCACGCGTCAAACGCAAGCACTTCCCCCATGCGAAGCATTCACTCTTCTGATGTTTTTAATATTTAACTTGTTATTTTAAAATGTTATATTATCACTTTCATTGAAAGTGTGAATGCTTCTTCCATGCTTGAGAAAACGTGTGAAAAGGGATTCGATAAGGCCAAAAGTCTTTGAAGATGGAGGGGTGGGGTTTGGGCCATTTCTTCACGATAGGAGTGGCTCCCATATCTTGCGAAGACTCCT
>OGZE01001928.1_pt1 | contig 10526 bp, 7 predicted proteins | sample 1576731 | NCBI WGS metagenome assembly OGZE01 (sample SAMEA3541503, study PRJEB24748) | human gut metagenome | biome: human gut; feature: human-associated habitat; material: faeces | place: China | collected 2012 | reverse complement strand
CAAAGTTTCTAACAGAGTAACTGCAAAAGAAGTTGAAGAAGAGATCAAAAAAGAACAGGAAAAGAATGCAAGAACAATTGAAGTAGAAGACCGTGCAGTACAGGACGGAGATGAAGTTGTATTAGACTTCGAAGGATTTGTTGATGGTGTTGCATTTGAAGGTGGAAAAGGAGAAAACTATCCGTTAACAATCGGATCAGGATCTTTCATCCCAGGATTTGAAGAGCAGTTAGTAGGTGCTGAAAAAGAAAAAGAAGTAGAAGTAAATGTGACATTCCCAGAAGAATATCATGCAGAAGAATTAGCAGGAAAACCGGCAGTGTTCAAGTGTACAGTACACGAGATCAAAGCAAAAGAACTTCCAGAGTTAGATGATGAATTTGCAGCAGAGGTTTCTGAATTTGATACATTAGACGCTTACAAAGCAGATGTAAAAGCAAAGATCAAAGAGAGAAAGAACACAGAAGGAAGAAGAAAGAAAGAAGATCAGGCAGTAGAAAAAGCAGTTGCAAACGCTACAATGGAGATTCCGGATGCAATGATCGACACTGAGGTAAGACAGATGGCAAATGATTTCTCACAGAGAATCATGCAGCAAGGACTTACTATGGAACAGTACTTCCAGTTCACAGGAATGACAGCAGAGAAGATGCTCGAAGAACTTCGTCCACAGGCTGTAAAACGTATTGAGACAAGATTAGTTCTGGAAGCAATCGCAAAAGCTGAGAACATTGAGATCAGCGATGAAAAATTAGACGAAGAATTAGCTAAAATGGCAGAAGCTTACAAGATGGAAGTAGAAAAACTGAAAGAATTCATGGGAGAAGCTGAGAAGAAACAGATGAAAGCTGATATGGCAGTTCAGGAAGCTGTTACATTCTTAGTAGAATCGGCAGTAGAAGCTTAATTCATTTTGGCATTGCAAAAAAATAGGAGGGATATACATGAGCTTAGTACCTTATGTCATTGAACAAACAAGCCGTGGAGAACGCTCTTACGACATTTATTCAAGACTATTAAAAGACAGAATTATTTTTCTCGGAGAAGAAGTAAACGATGTGTCTGCAAGTGTGATCGTTGCCCAGTTATTATTTTTAGAGGCAGAGGATCCAGAGAAAGATATCCATCTTTACATCAACAGTCCAGGTGGCTCGGTAACGGCAGGAATGGCAATCTATGATACAATGCAGTTTATCAAATGTGACGTATCGACAACATGTATTGGTATGGCGGCAAGTATGGGAGCCTTCTTATTAGCCGGAGGAGCAAAAGGAAAAAGATACGCTCTTCCGAATGCGGAGATCATGATCCACCAGCCGTCAGGCGGTGCACAGGGACAGGCAACAGATATTAAGATCGTAGCTGACCATATCTTAAAGACCCGCACAAAATTAAATAAAATTTTAGCAGAAAATACTGGTCAGGATTTATCTGTGATCGAAGTAGACACAGAGAGAGATAACTATATGTCTGCTGAGGAAGCAAAGGCATATGGGCTGATTGACGAAGTAATTATTAAGCATTAGACTAAGGAGGGGTTGTTCCGGGTGGGCATCCCCTTTCCGTGTAAAAATGAGGTGAGCATATGGCAGGAAAAATGAGCGATGATCTGATAAGATGTTCGTTCTGCAACAAGACACAGGCGCAGGTGCGCAAGCTGATTGCAGGCCCGAATGGGGCATATATCTGTGACGAGTGTATTGATGTATGTGCAGAAATTATAGAAGAAGAATTTGCTTACGAGGACGAGAGTAAATTTAGCGGAATCAATCTGTTAAAGCCGGAAGAGATCAAAGCATTTTTAGATGATTATGTAATCGGACAGGACGAAGCAAAAAAAGTGTTAGCAGTTTCCGTGTACAATCATTACAAAAGAATTATGGCAGAGAAAGACCTGGGAGTGGAGCTGCAGAAGAGTAATATTCTGATGTTAGGACCAACCGGGTGTGGAAAGACATTTCTCGCACAGACGCTTGCAAAGATTCTGAATGTACCGTTTGCGATCGCAGATGCGACTGCGTTGACAGAAGCAGGATATGTAGGAGAAGATGTGGAAAACATTCTTCTGAAGATCATTCAGGCGGCAGATGGAGATATTGAGCGCGCAGAGTATGGAATTATCTATATCGATGAGATTGATAAGATCACGAGAAAATCAGAAAATCCATCGATTACAAGAGACGTATCAGGTGAGGGAGTGCAGCAGGCGCTCTTAAAAATCCTTGAGGGAACGGTTGCCTCTGTTCCGCCACAAGGAGGAAGAAAACATCCTCACCAAGAACTGATCCCAATCGATACGACAAATATTCTGTTTATTTGCGGAGGAGCTTTTGAGGGCATTGAGAAGATCATAGAGTCTCGTGTGGATAAGAAATCAATCGGGTTCAATTCTAAGATGACAGGTGCCAATGAGCATGATAAAGACAAGCTGTTAAGTCAGGTGCTTCCGCAGGATCTTGTGAAATTTGGATTGATTCCAGAACTTGTAGGGCGAGTTCCGGTGACGGTAACTTTAGAACAGCTTGACGAAGATGCGCTGATCCGCATTTTGACGAAGCCAAAGAGTGCGATCGTCAAACAGTATCAGAAGTTGCTAGAACTTGATGGTGTAGATCTTCAATTTGATGAAGATGCACTGAAAGAGATTGCGAAGATTTCTCTTTCTAGAAAGACTGGTGCGAGAGGCCTTCGTGCAATTCTGGAAAATGTCATGATGGACACAATGTTTAAAGTGCCATCAGATGATAAGATCAAGACATGCAGAATTACAGAAAATGTAGTAAAAGGACTGGAAGATCCAGAATATGGATATGAGCGTGTACTTCTTCCAAAGAGGGAGAAAGTGGCATCAGAAAGTGCATAGAAAAGAGAAAGGGACGGGGGAAGCGGATTCTCCTGTCCTGTTTTATAATAGATAACATTTGGAGGAAATATGGAGAAAATACTGGAAAGCCTGCCGATGATTCCGCTTCGCGGCATGACGATCCTTCCAGAGATGGTCGTACATTTTGATATCAGCAGGAAAAAATCGATCGAAGCCGTGCAGGAAGCGATGGTGGGAGATCAGAGAATATTTTTAGTGACACAGCGGGAAGTGGAGACCGAAGAGCCACAGCAAAAAGAATTGTTTGAAATCGGGACGATTGGTACAATCAAGCAAGTGATCAAGCTTCCGAAAAAGATTTTGAGGATTCTTGTAGTAGGAGAAGAGCGGGCAATGCTTCGCAATATTGAGTGCGGGGAGCCATACATGAGGGCGCTTGTGGAAGTAGAGCGTGAAGAAAAAAAAGAGTTGCCAGAGGAGGAAGGAATCCAGGAACAGGATCCGCAGACCGAAGCACTTGTGAGAAATCTGAAAGAAATGTTTGCAGAATTAGGGGTGAAAAGTCCGAAAGTCAGCAAAGAGACCGTTGCACAGATTCTTGATATTGACGATCCCAAAAAGCTGGTCAGACAGATTTGTGCAAATATTCCGCTTCCTTATCGGGAACTTCAGGAACTATTGAATGAAGGAGATCCATGGAAACTTTACGAGCTGCTTAGTTTTAAGTTGGTCAATGAACTTCAGATTATGAATATTAAGGAAGAACTTCAGGTCAAAGTCAAAGAGCGTGTCGATAAGCACCAGAGAGAGTATATTTTAAGAGAACAGTTAAAGCTGATCCGGGAAGAACTCGGTGATGATACGACAATGAGTGATGCTGACGAATTCGAGGCTGCGACAAAGAAACTGGAAGCATCCAAAGAAGTCAAAGAGAAGCTGATGAAAGAAATCAAGCGTTTTAAAAATTCTATGGGAAGTGCGGCAGAGACCTCGGTCATCCGAACTTATATTGAGACTATGCTGGAGATGCCGTGGGATAAGAAGAAAGAAGAAAGTTATGACTTAAGCTACGCAAAAGAGGTTCTGGAAAAAGAACATTATGGATTGGAGGAAGTCAAAGAGCGTGTGTTGGAATATCTTGCAGTCCGTACACTCACACAGAAAGGGAACACACCGATTCTGTGTCTGGTAGGACCTCCGGGAACTGGAAAAACTTCCATTGCACGGTCGCTTGCAAAAGCTCTCCACAAACCATATGTGAGAATTTCGCTCGGCGGCGTCAAAGATGAGGCGGAAATCCGGGGACATAGGAAGACGTATGTCGGTGCAATGCCAGGAAGAATTGCAAATGGGTTGAAGACAGCAGGAGTCAAAAATCCGTTGATGCTGTTAGATGAGATAGACAAAGCAAGTTCCGACTATAAGGGGGATACTTTCTCAGCACTTTTGGAAGTGCTTGACAGTGAGCAGAATTATAAGTTCCGGGATCATTATCTTGAAGTTCCAGTGGATCTTTCGGAAGTATTGTTTGTCACAACTGCAAATTCACTCCAAACTATTCCGAGACCGCTGTTAGACCGTATGGAGATCATTGAAATCAGCAGTTACACAGAAAATGAAAAAGAGCATATTGCAGACAGACACTTGATTCCGAAACAATTGGAACGTCATGGATTATCCGAGGAACAACTTCAGATCAGTAAGAATGCCGTAGGAAAGATAATCCGTTCTTACACGAAAGAAGCAGGGGTGCGTCAATTGGAGCGAAAGATTGGGGCTATTTGCAGGAAATCTGCAAAAGAGATTCTTGAGAAGGACAGAAAGAAAATCCGGGTGACGGAGAAGAATATTGAAAAGTATCTTGGAAAAGAAATCTTCACGTATGAGATGGCAAATGAAACAGACGAAGTCGGAATTGTGCGCGGGCTGGCATGGACAAGTGTCGGAGGGGATACACTTCAGATTGAAGTGAATCTGATGCCGGGAAAAGGGGAATTACTTTTAACCGGACAGCTTGGGGATGTCATGAAAGAGTCGGCGATGGCCGGGATCAGCTATATTCGCTCGATCAGTGAAGAATATGGGATTGAGGCAGATTATTTTGAAAAACATGATTTCCATGTACATATTCCGGAGGGGGCTGTTCCAAAAGACGGACCATCTGCCGGAATCACGATGGCGACGGCAATCTTTTCGGCAATTCTGAATCGAAAAGTGCGCGCAGATGTTGCGATGACAGGAGAAATCACACTGCGTGGAAGAGTGCTTCCGATTGGAGGTCTGAAAGAAAAATTGTTGGCGGCCAAGAATGCCGGGATCAAGAAGGTGCTGATCCCAGCAAGGAACAAAAGAGATGTGGAAGAACTTTCAGCAGAGATTACAAAAGGACTGGAAATCATTCCGGTAGAACAAATGGAAGAAGTGTTAGAACATGCATTTGTTCGGGAATAGGAAGGAAAGGAAAAATTATGATTATCAGAAATATTAATTTAGAGACTGTCTGCGGGATCACAAGTAAGCTGCCGGAAAATGATAAGCCGGAGATTGCGTTTGCAGGGAAATCAAATGTGGGGAAATCTTCGTTGATCAATGCGCTGATGAACCGCAAATCCTATGCAAGAATTTCAGCCACACCAGGAAAGACGCAGACAATTAATTTTTATAATATCAATGAAGAGATGTACCTTGTGGATCTCCCGGGATATGGATATGCAAAAGTGTCGGAGAAAGAGAAAATCCAGTGGGGAAAATTGATTGAAAAATATCTGCATACATCAAAACAGTTACGGGCAGTGTTTCTTCTGATCGACATCCGGCATGAACCATCGGCTAATGATAAGATGATGTATCAGTGGATCGTGGATCAAGGATATAATCCGATTATTATTGCGACAAAATTAGATAAAATCAAGCGCAGCCAGGTGCAAAAACATGTTAAAATGATAAAAGAAGGTCTGCAGCTTGTGCCGGGAACGACAGTTATTCCATTCTCTTCGGAGACAAAACAGGGAAGAGATGAGATTTGGGACCTGGTCGAGCGAGAATTTCTAAATGACGAAGAGACATTACAGGAAACTGAAAACTAAGAAGCAAAGAAAGCTTACTGATTCATAAAAAAGAGGTGGAGCATATGGAAGACAGAAGACCTTACTGGAAAGTAGCGGCAAGTCTTTTGGTCAGTCTGATTGGAACAGTCGTGTTTGTGGTGGTAGGATTTCAACTGATGAGGTATTTTATGCCATTCGTGATTGGGTGGGTAATCGCAATGATTGCCAATCCGGTCGTGCGATGGCTGGAAAAGCGGTTGAAGATCGTAAGAAAGCTGGGATCAGCGATCATTATTGTAATGGTGCTCGGTCTGATCGTGACAGGACTTTACTTTGGATTCAGCAAGGCGTTTACGGAAATCAAAATTTTTATTGACAATTTTCCGGAGATGTATCAGCAGTTCGAGGAAGATTTTCGACAGATCGGAAGAGAATTCCAGGGGATTTTTCATTTGTTGCCAGCAGAACTGCAGGTGGGTTGGGATGAGATGGTCAACAATATGGATCAGGGAATGGCAGATTTGATCACGGGGATCAGCGAGCCGACAGTGACTGCAGCAGGAAACTTTGCAAAGCGTCTTCCATCTATTTTGATTGCAGTAATCGTGACGGTCATTTCTGCTTACATTTTTATTGCGGAACGTGACGAGATCATTGTGTGGAGCAAGAAGATCGCTCCAAGTGCAGTTCAGAAAAAAATGACGATGGTTGTGGACAATTTTAAATGTGCAGTGGGGGGATATTTTAAAGCGCAGTTTAAGATTATGATCGTTGTTGCACTGATCTTGAGTTTGGGCCTGGCATTCCTAAAAGTCAAGTATGTGTTACTCTGTGCAATTTTGATTGCACTGCTTGATTTTCTTCCATTTTTTGGAACCGGGACAGCAATGATACCGTGGGCTGTATTCGAGTTTCTGACAGGGGACTATAAACTTGCAATCGGTCTGATTATTTTATATGCTACCACACAGCTTGTAAGACAGCTGATCCAGCCTAAGCTTGTAGCAGATAGCATGGGGTTGACGCCGCTTGTGACATTGGTTCTGCTTTATGTTGGTTACAAGATGGGAAGTGTATTTGGCATGATACTGGCAGTTCCGGCAGGAATGATCGTTATTAATATGTACAAAGCAGGAGCCTTTGATTATATTTTAGACGATGTGAAAATATTGCTCAAAGGGATTCAAAAGCTCAGAGAGCCTTAAGGGAAACCAATCCGACCGGACGTGTCTGGGAAAGATGGGAATTAGAAAAGGCGATGGAGATTTATAAAGAGAATGACGTCTATGTGATTTCCGATGAAATCTGGTCTGATCTTGTTCTCCATGGAAATCAGCATATTCCGACACAGTCTGTATCTGAAGACGCGAAAAATCGTACAGTAGCTCAGTATGCTCCGTCTAAGACATTTAATCTTGCGGGAATGGTAGGAAGTTACCATATTATCTATAACAAATATATCCGCGAGCGTGTGGAAAAAGAATCTTCCTTATGCCATTACAATTCGATCAACCTCTTATCGATGTATGCGCTGATGGGAGCTTATTGTGAAGAGGGTGCAGAGTGGACAGATGAGCTTCGCGAGGTGCTTGGTGAAAACATAACATACGCATGTGATTTTATTGAAGCACATTTCCCTGGGGTAAAAGTGTCAAGACCGCAGGGAACGTATATGCTGTTTTTAGATTGTACGGAGTGGTGCAAGGAACATGGAACTACGATCGATGAAGTGCAGGCAAAAGGATATGAAGTAGGTGTTGTCTGGCAGGATGGGCGTGCATTCCACGGTCCATGTGCAATTCGTATGAATTTGGCACTTCCATTTAGTCGGGTAAAAGAGGCATTTGACAGACTTGCAGAGTATGTATTTTGTTAAGATAGAAGCGGTGAAAGTTTAGATTTCCTGCTAGTTTGCAGAAGAAAAATGCGACCGTAGAGGAAATTGGGATATGGATCTGTGACAGAATATTCGATTTGAAAGAACAGGACTGCGACCTATCAGGGGGAAATGAGGAACCCAGATAGGTGCGGTCCTTTTGTTATAGGAGTGTTTCTAAAATAAAGGGAAAAGTTAACCGAGTGCTACATCCAGAATCATCATGACACAGAAGCCGACTGCAAATCCGATTGTGGCAATGTTGGAATGTGTTCCTTCACTTGCCTCAGGGATGATCTCTTCTACGATTACATAAATCATAGCTCCTGCCGCAAAACTTAGCAGGTATGGAAGGAGTGGAATCAGAAAATCGGAGAGCAGGATTACTGCGATTGCTCCAAACGGTTCCACCAGACCGGAAAGCGTACCGTAGAGAAATGATTTTCTGCGGCTGATCCCGTCTGATTTCAGTGGCATGGAGATGATTGCCCCTTCTGGGAAATTCTGAATTGCAATCCCGATAGAGAGAGCAAAAGCAGAGGCAAGAGTTACCTCTGTACCGGCATTTTTCAGTCCGGCAAATACGGCACCGACTGCCATCCCTTCCGGCAGATTGTGGATTGCGACTGCAAGAATCATCATAGTTGTTTTTTGAAGACTGCTCTTTGGTCCTTCCGGTTGCGTTTGATTGAGGTGTAGATGTGGAATCAGGCGGTCAAAGAGAAGCAGGAGCAAGATGCCGATCAGAAGACCGGATATTGCTGGGAGGAAGCTGAACTTTCCCATGCCTCTTTCGGTAGACAGATCCATTGCGGGAATCAGCAGAGACCAGACGGATGCGGCCATCATTACCCCGGAAGAAAATCCGAGCAAAGCCTTCTGCAAAAGAGGATGGATTTTGTCTTTCATAAAAAACACCATAGCTGCGCCGAGGGTAGTTCCGACAAATGGGATGGAAACTCCTGCAATTGTATTAAAATCTAACATAGAACCTCCTTGTACTTTTTGATAAAAATGAAATGTTTAATGGAAAAAATTATATTGTTATCATATTGTGAAGTGTGAAAAATGTCAATGGCAATGGGAGAAGAAGAAACAGAACAAACATTCGATTTCTTCTGTACTTTTATTTTATATTCTGATATAATAGCGTAAAAGAAAGAAGATAATAGTATTACTCAGAATCCGGTTATTCGAAAAATTTGAATGACGGTGAGAACATAAAGGAGAAATAATGGAGCACTTTGAGTTAGTATCAGAATATGCCCCAACCGGTGACCAGCCACAAGCCATCGAGCAGCTTGTCAAAGGTTTTCAGGAAGGAAACCAATGCCAGACGCTTCTTGGAGTTACCGGTTCGGGGAAGACATTCACAATGGCGAATGTCATTCAACAATTAAACAAACCAACATTAATTATCGCCCACAATAAAACTTTGGCTGCTCAGTTATACGGCGAATTTAAAGAGTTCTTTCCCAATAATGCGGTAGAATACTTTGTATCCTACTATGACTACTACCAACCAGAAGCCTATGTCCCATCTTCGGACACCTACATTGCAAAGGATTCTGCCATCAATGATGAGATTGATAAGCTTCGACACTCTGCGACAGCTGCACTGTCGGAGCGAAGAGATGTGATTATTGTGGCGAGTGTATCTTGCATCTATGGACTGGGTTCACCGATTGATTATCAAGAGATGGTGATCTCGCTGAGGCCAGGTATGATCAAGGACCGGGATGAGGTCATTGCGAAGTTGATTGAGATTCAATACGATAGAAATGATATGGATTTTAAGCGTGGAACCTTCCGTGTAAGAGGCGATGTACTGGAAATCTTTCCGGCAATCTCGGAAGACTATGCAATCCGAGCAGAGTTTTTTGGAGATGAGATTGAACGGATCACGGAGATTGATCTTCTGACAGGAGAGATTAAGAGCGAACTGAGCCATGTTGCAATTTTTCCGGCATCACACTACGTCGTATCGAAGGAGAGCATTGACCGGGCAACGAAGGCAATCGAGGAAGAACTGGAGGAGCAGGTTCGGTACTTTAAGAGTGAGGACAAGCTGCTGGAGGCACAGAGAATCGCAGAACGGACGAATTTTGATATCGAGATGATGAGAGAAACTGGGTTCTGTTCGGGAATTGAGAATTATTCCAGACACCTGACGGGATTAAAGCCGGGAGAAGCACCCCACACATTGATTGATTATTTTCCGGATGATTTCATCATTATGATCGATGAGTCGCATAAGACAATTCCGCAGATTGGGGGAATGTATGCGGGGGACCGCTCCCGCAAGAAGACTTTGGTGGACTATGGGTTTAGGCTTCCTTCGGCGTTGGATAACCGACCGCTGAATTTTGAAGAATTTGAAAGTAAGGTCAATCAAATGCTGTTTGTCTCTGCTACGCCGGGAGAGTATGAGGAACGCAATGAACTTCTGCGGGCAGAGCAGGTAATCCGTCCGACAGGACTTCTTGATCCGGAGGTGGAAGTACGTCCAGTGGAAGGGCAGATAGACGATCTTGTTGGCGAAGTGAATAAAGAGATTGCGAAGAAAAATAAGGTGCTGATCACAACGCTGACGAAGCGTATGGCAGAGGATCTTACGGATTATATGCGAGAACTTGGAATCCGGGTGAAATACCTTCATTCGGATATCGACACCTTGGAGCGGACAGAGATCATCCGCGATATGCGTATGGATGTGTTCGATGTTCTTGTGGGAATCAACCTTTTGCGAGAAGGGTTGGATATTCCGGAGATCACACTT
>OGZE01001921.1_pt1 | contig 10571 bp, 5 predicted proteins | sample 1576731 | NCBI WGS metagenome assembly OGZE01 (sample SAMEA3541503, study PRJEB24748) | human gut metagenome | biome: human gut; feature: human-associated habitat; material: faeces | place: China | collected 2012 | reverse complement strand
CAGCAGGGGCGGCTCCTCGTCCAGACGTTGCGCGATTGGATGGAGCAGACAGAAAGCAACAGTGGTTGCAGGTGTAATTATGCTCTTACTGGGTACTTTATCCTGTCTGGGATATGGACCGCTTGCGTTTGTAAAGATCATCGGTATGCAGTTCCTGGATTTCTTTGATTTTCTGACAAATTCAGTCATGATGCCGATTGCAGCGCTGATGACAAGTTTATTAGTTTCAAGAGTCGTTGGATCGAGGAAGAGATCAGACATGGGGAAAACAGTTTCCGCAGGAAGAAGATTTTTGTTGTGATGATCAAATACTTATGCCCGATTTTCACTATGATCATTCTGGCAAGTTCGGTTGCAAATGCATTTGGATGGATTTCCATGTAGAAGGAGTGTAAGACGATATGCGATTTTTTCATTTGTCCGATCTTCATATCGGCAAACAGTTACATCATTACAGCCTAAAGGAAGATCAGGAACACATTCTTGGAGAGATTATTGAATATGCCGGGAAATTACATCCGGATGCGGTTGTGATCGCTGGAGATATCTACGATAAGCCGGTGCCGTCTGCAGAGGCAGTAACATTATTTGATGATTTTCTTACAAGATTAGCAAAGATACGTCCGCAGATTCCGGTTATGATCATCAGTGGAAATCATGATTCTGCGGATCGTCTGAGGTATGCAGCAGGTATTTTGAAAGAAGAGAAGATTTACCTGGCTGGCAGTGTGCCGCAGAAGGAAGAAGAGCATATAGAAAAGGTTACATTGAAGGATGAGTGGGGAGAAGTGAACTTCTTCCTGCTCCCTTTTTTAAAACCGGCATATGTGCGCAGATTATTTGAAGAGAATCCACCGGAGACATACAGTGATGCGGTGAACCGTCTGATCAAGAGGGAAAATATTAATTTTAAGGATGAGAGAAATGTGTTGGTATCCCACCAGTTTTATATGGGAAGCTACCTGCCGGAAACCTGTGATTCGGAAACGATTTCGATTGGCGGGCTTGATCAGATAGACATAACAGGCGTGGAGCCGTTTGATTATGTTGCACTGGGACATTTGCATGGAAAGCAGAAAGTAAAAGATGAGCATATCCGTTATTGTGGAACACCTTTAAAATATTCGGTCAGTGAAGCCTCTCATACGAAAACTTTGACAGTTGTAACGCTCGGAGAAAAAGGGAAATCTGTGAAAATAGAAGAGTATCCGCTGCATCCTCTCAGGGATGTCCGTAAGATCACAGGGAAACTTAAGGAGATTTTAAAAGAAGAACACAGCCCGGAAGATTATGTCAGTATTACATTGACTGATGAGACAGATCCCTATCATCCGAAAGAACAGTTAGAAACCGTATTTTCCAAAATACTGGAAGTGAGGATTGATAATACAAGAACCCGAACGAAATGGATGGAAACTGAAGAGCTGGTCCTGAAAACACCGGAAGAAAATTTTGCAGATTTCTTTGAAAAAATGCAGGGAAGAACGATGGATCCGGAAGAGGAAACACTGATCCTGCAGATATTAGAAGAAGCAAGGGAGGATGAGTAAGATGCGTCCGATTACAATAGAAATGTCAGCGTTTGGCTCCTATGCAGGTAAGACAGTGGTTGATTTTACAGGTGTAAGACAAGGGTTATTTTTGATCACAGGAGATACAGGAGCAGGAAAGACGACGGTGTTTGATGCTATTGTGTATGCGCTTTACGGCCAGACCAGCGGTGGCAACAGGGAAGGAAATATGATGCGCAGCCAGTATGCATCCGAAGACGTGGAAACTTATGTCAGACTGGTGTTTGATTATCATGGAGAGAGGTATGAGGTGCGCCGGAATCCGGAGTATATGCGTGCAGGAAAGAGAAAGGCGTCGGACGGTTCTGTACGTCTTGTAAAAGAGAGCGCAAAAGTAGAACTTACAATGCCGGATGGCAGTGTATTCCCGGGAAGAAAGCGTGAGACAGAGCAGAAGATCACAGAGATCATGGGGATGGATGCCGGACAGTTTACGCAGATGGCGATGATCGCGCAGGGCGATTTCCTGAAGTTACTGCTTGCCGATTCCAAAGACCGTAAGAAAATCTTTTCCCGTATTTTCCATACGAAAATATATGCACAGGTACAGGAAATCTTAAGACAGAGAGCGTTGAAAATGCAGCAGGATATGCAGGAGAGCCGGAGAAATCTGCAAATGGAAATGGAACGTGTGAAAGAAGAGTCTCTTGCAGATCTGGCAGGGAAAGAACTTTTCAGTCACTGGAAACTGTTAAAAGGACAGGAATTTCCGGCGCAGGATGAGACGTTACAGGTGTTAAAGGAGATTATTTCCGCAGAGCAGGAAAAGAAGCAAAGTTATACAAAATTGGCGGCTGAGGAAAGAAAAGCAGTGGAGCGGTTAAACAGTGAAGTGAAGAATGCCAAATTTCTGCTTGCGCTTTTTGATGACTGTGAGAAAGCGAAAAAAAAGTCAGAAGAATTAGAAGCGGGAAAAGTACTGTATCATGAAGAAAAAGAACAGACGGAGCACATTCGTGCGGCGGCAAATGTCAGACCGATTTTTGAAAATATGGCAAATGGAACGAAGAGACTTTTAAAGATCAGACAGACAATAGAAATGCTGAAAAAGGAGCTGGAAACCGGCATGGATAGGGTGTCTGAGAAGACAGAGACCGCCAGATCTGCCCTGGAATGTCTGAAGAGAGAAGAACCTGTATTATCGGGAGAGATTGTGAAGCTTACAGAAGGACTGAAACAGTATGAAATGTTGGAAGCCCTTAAGAAAAAGATGGAAGAGACAGAAGCGAAAATCCGTAAGAACGAAGTGCGGAAAGAAAAGACAGAAGCTGTTCATACGGAATTGAAAAAATGGATAGAGAATACGGAGAAAGCAGAGAAATCTATTGCAGGATGGGAAGAAAACGGAAGGCTTCTCGGGCAGTTAAAAGAGCAGAAAACGGAAGAAGAATCCTGGGTGATAACCCTTACGGCACAGATCCCTGAGCTGGATACTCAAAAGAAAGCCTGTGAAGAACTGCAGAAAAAGATGGAGAATGCAGTGAAAAATTACCGATCTGTTTTTGAGGATTATGAACAGAAATATAGCCTGTTTTTTGAAGAGCAGGCAGGAATCCTGGCAGCAGGACTTGAGACAGGAAGACCATGTCCGGTCTGTGGATCTACAGAGCATCCGCATCCAAGGCAGTTATCATTGCATGCAGTATCGGAACAGGAAGTTGAGAGTGCAAAGAAGATGCGTGACAAAGCAGAAAAAGCCAGAGATCAGGCGGCAGATCTGTATCGGGAGAAATGGAATGCATTTGAAAGCAGCTGGTCGGTATTCTGGGATAACTGCAGAAAACTTCTTGGAGAAGATGAGTTCCCGGAAACCGATGTAGTTGACCTGGTGGAAACGGAAAAAATGTTAAAAGAGAAACTGGCCGGAGTCCGGGAAGAACGAAAGAAACTGGAACAGAATGCAGAGCAGAATAAAGAACAGCTTACACATGCAAAGCAGGAGGAGCTGAGAAAAAAAAGCAGGGAACTGGAAGAAACAGAGAAGGAAAAAGCAGCACTGGAGCTTGGGAGACAAAGCTTGAAAGCGGAGTATGAGACGAGAAAAGATGTTTTGCCGTGGGAGTCCGGAGAAACTGCGAAAGAGGAACTTAAGAAAAAGACAGACCGGAAAAACAGATTGCAGGAAGAAGCCGACAGAACAGAGAAAATGCTTCTGGAAGAGATCGCGAACCAGAAACAGCGGGAAGGAAAGCTGGAAAGCGAACTTCAAAATGAGAAAGAGCAGGAAGTGCAATGTCTGGAAAATGAAAAATCATATAGAGAGACATTGGAAAAATACAGTTTGACAGAAGAGCAGTTTTCAGAGTTTTGTACGCAAATAGAAAGGCTTCCGGGCTTGGAGAACAAGCTGCGGGAATACGAAAAACAAGTCAGTGAGAATACAGGGGTATTAAAGAGTCTGCGGGAACGTCTGGAGGGGGAAGAGCGCCCGGATATTTCTGAACTTTTGAAAAAACTGGAAAGCAGACGCAGTGAAGAAGAAAAGCTTACAAAAAAACAGATATTGATAACGAATCTTGTGCAGAGTCACGAGGAAACGAAAAAGCGTCTGGAACATTTTTTTGAAAAAATCGGTGAGCAGCAGAAGAAATACGAGTGGATTTCAAATCTGAGCAAGACTGCGAATGGTACATTGACCGGCAATGTGAAGATGGATTTTGAAACATATGTACAGCGGCAGTATTTTAAACAGATTATTCAGGCGGCGAATCGACGTTTGATTAAGATGACGGATGGCTCTTTTATCCTGCAGTGCAAAGATTTGTCGCATATGGGAAGCCAGGGACAGTCAGGATTGGATCTGGACGTGTACAGCATGGTAAATGACGCAGTGAGAGATGTGCGTACGCTATCCGGTGGAGAATCCTTTATGGCAGCGTTATCGATGGCGTTGGGGCTTGCAGATACAATACAAAGTAGTGTCGGAGGAATCCGTTTGGATACGATGTTTATTGATGAGGGATTTGGCTCTCTCGATGACAGTACAAGAGAACAGGCGGTCCGTGTGCTGGTAGAACTGGCTGGGGAAAACCGGCTTGTAGGAATTATTTCTCATGTCAATGAATTAAAAGAACAGATTGATACGAAGCTTGTCGTAAAGAAAACGGCGAAAGGAAGCAGGATCGACTGGGCATAGAGATAAGATAATAGAGATAAGATAATAGAAAAGAGATAATTAAGAAATGAGTAAATAAAAAAATGTGTAAGTTTCTGAGCATAGAAACTTACACATTTTTACTATATCAGAATATAAAATTATATTCTTTATATATTCACTTATTTATGAAACGCTTGAAGAAACAGGATTATTTTGTAGCCTTATCATCCTGATATTTTAAAGCTGCTTCTACGAAGCCACGGAATAACGGATGCGGTCTGTTCGGTCTGGACTTTAATTCCGGATGCGCCTGTGTTGCGACAAACCAAGGATGTTCCGGAATTTCGATCATCTCGACGATACGTCCGTCCGGTGAGAGACCGGATAATTTCATGCCGTTGGCTGTCAGAGCATCACGATAGTCGTTGTTGACTTCATAACGATGACGATGACGTTCATGAATCTCTTCTGTGCCATATAATTTGTATGCTGTAGAAGTCTTATCAAGAACACATGGATAAGATCCAAGTCTTAAAGTACCACCGATGTCCTCAATGCCAAGCTGTTCCGGCATGATATGGATAACCGGATGTGTTGTATCCGGATCAAGTTCTGCACTGTGTGCATCACGGTAACCGATGACATTTCTTGCAAATTCAACGATTGCAAGCTGCATGCCCAGGCACAGACCGAGGAACGGAATCTTATTGGTACGTGCGTATTTGATAGCTTGCAGTTTTCCGTCAATACCACGCTGTCCGAATCCGCCCGGAACCAAGATACCGCTGACGTCTTTCAACTGCTCATCTACATTTTCAGCAGTAACCGTCTCGGAATCGATCCATTTGATATTTACAGTAGCACGGCTGAAGATACCACCATGTTTTAATGCTTCTACGACACTGATGTAAGCATCATGAAGCTGGATATATTTACCGACAATAGCAACAGTTACTTCTGTATTTGGTGTCTTCAGATAGTCAACCATCTCTGTCCAGTCTTTGAGATCCGGTGTCGGGCAGTCCAGATGAAGTGACTCACATACCACTTCTGCAAGATGTTCTTTCTCCATTGCAAGCGGTGCTTCATAAAGATATTCCACATCCAGATTCTGGAGTACATGGTTAGATGGTACATTACAGAAAAGTGCGATCTTGTCTTTGATGCCGTCATCCAGAGGATGCTCAGAACGACATACGAGGATATCCGGCTGGATTCCCATTCCCTGTAAATCTTTGACACTTGCCTGTGTTGGCTTTGTTTTCATCTCCTGTGAAGCGCGAAGGTAAGGAATTAAAGTTACATGGATCAGAACAACGTTCTCGCGTCCTTTCTCGTGCTGGAACTGACGAATCGCCTCAAGGAAAGGCTGGCTTTCGATATCTCCGACGGTTCCGCCTACTTCAATAATGGCAATTTCTGTATTTTCAGCAGATGGATTGCGATAGAAACGGGACTTGATCTCGTTTGTGATGTGCGGGATAACCTGTACAGTTCCTCCGCCGAAATCTCCACGACGTTCTTTCTGCAATACGGACCAATAGATCTTACCGGTTGTGACGTTGGAATTCTTTGTCAGACTTTCGTCGATAAAACGCTCGTAGTGACCAAGGTCAAGGTCTGTCTCAGCACCATCGTCTGTGACGAAAACTTCTCCGTGCTGTACCGGATTCATAGTACCCGGATCAATATTGATATAAGGATCGAATTTCTGCATGGTCACTGTGTAGCCACGTGCTTTCAGAAGTCTTCCGAGTGATGCGGCTGTAATTCCTTTTCCAAGTCCTGATACTACGCCACCTGTTACAAATACATATTTTACTGCCATAATTTCCTCCTTCACGTTCAAATAAATAAGTATGCTCCAAAAAAATACTTAAAAATTATACACCCTTTTTCGGAAAAAATACAGAATTATTTTCATATTTTGCTTCAAAAGTTGCTTGAACCGAAAGTTTCATAAACTGCTTGCGATCAACATCACCTACCATTACGGAAGTATGAGCCTGGCAGCCCTTCAGATTCGGAAGCTGTTCCAGTGCTTTCTGTGCATCCGGATCGGAAGCTGCACTGACAGACAGCGCAATAAGCACTTCGTCTGTGTGAAGACGTGGGTTCTTGCTTCCAAGATACTGAGTCTTTAAAGTCTGGATCGGTTCAATTGCTGCCGGAGAAATAACCGGACGATCATGTGGAATGCCGGCAAGCTCTTTTAAAGCATTTAAAAGAAGAGCAGCGCATGCGCCGAGCAGATCGGAAGTCTTGCCTGTGACCATACGACCATCATGCAGTTCCATTGCAGCAGCCGGAGCACCTGTTTCTTCGGCACGTTTCATTGCAGCGTCAACAACCGGACGGTCATGAACGGTGATGCCTGCCTGGTTCATCAGCATCTCGATCTTGTATACTTCTTCATCCGAACATGCACCGGCAAGGGCACGTCTTCTGGAATCATAGTAACGGCGGATAATCTCCTGATTGGAAGCTTCTTTGCATGCCTCATCATCACAGATACAGTTACCTGCCATGTTGACGCCCATATCTGTCGGTGATTTGTATGGACTCTTTCCATAGATTCGTTCAAACATCGCATTCAGGACAGGGAAGATCTCCACGTCACGGTTGTAGTTGACGGTTGTCTTTCCATATGCTTCCAGATGGAACGGATCAATCATATTGATGTCGTTGAGATCGGCTGTTGCCGCCTCGTAAGCGAGGTTGACTGGATGCTTGAGCGGGATATTCCAGATTGGAAATGTTTCAAATTTGGCATAACCGGCACAGATCCCGCGTTTGTGTTCGTGGTAGAGCTGTGACAGGCAGACAGCCATCTTGCCACTTCCAGGTCCCGGCGCTGTTACGACGATCAGCGGGCGGGAAGTTTCGATATAATCATTTTTGCCATAGCCTTCGTCACTTACAATGTGTGGAATGTTGGAAGGATAGCCGTCGATCGGATAGTGGTTGTAAACTTTGATGCCGAGTTTTTCCAGTTTGTTCTTAAATAAAGCAGCACTCTGCTGTCCACTGTATTTGGTAATTACGACACTGCCGACATACAGTCCGTGGCCTTTGAAAATAGACATGAGGCGCATAACATCTACATCATAAGTAATGCCAAGGTCTCCGCGGACTTTGTTTTTCTCAATGTCTTCGGCACTGATGACAATGACGATCTCTGCCTGATCGCTTAGCTGCATCAGCATACGCATCTTGGAGTCCGGCTGGAATCCCGGAAGTACACGGGATGCGTGAAAGTCATCAAATAATTTGCCGCCAAATTCCAGGTAAAGTTTGTTGTCGAACTGGGCGATACGTTCCCGGATATGAGCGGACTGCATCTGTAAGTATTTTTCGTTGTCAAATCCTATGTTCATTATTCAATCCTCTTAATAACGTTATATTAAAAATATTTCATAAAAGTGTAAATTTCTGTATGAACTATTTTCTATCCAAGTATACTACAGGATATGGGAAGTTTACAATCTTTTCATAAATCTTTTATTGATTTCCGGGTGGGCTGTCCTTATAATTATGTAATGTAATAGGAGGAAGAATATGGACAACCAGAATAAGAAAAATCAAGATCCTAAAAAGAATAACCGACAGGGCTTTTCATTTGTCATTTTAGTGACTCTGATCACGACGATACTTGTGCTGGCACTTTATCAGTTTCAGGGACAAGGATCCGAGACAGAGATCAGCTACGACAAGTTTTTAAAATATGTCGATGCAGGAAAAGTAGACAAAGTTGAGATCGACAGTGATAAACTGATCATCACAATGAAGAAAGAATCCGGAGACCGGATTGCGAAGAAGTATTATACAGGAGTTGTCAAGGACGATCAGCTGTCTGACAAACTGTATAAAGCGCATGTAGAATATAACGCAAAGATACCGGATACAACATCCGCAGTCATGCTCCAGCTTCTCGGCACATTCCTTCCGGTGGCATGTCTGGTGGCACTGATCATTTGGACGACAAAGCGTATGTCTAAGGGTGGCGGCATGATGGGAATCGGCAAGAGCAATGCCAAGATGTATGTGGAGAAGCAGACCGGAGTTACATTTAAGGATGTAGCAGGACAGGATGAAGCAAAAGAATCTCTGCAGGAAGTCGTAGATTTTCTGCATAATCCGGGAAAATATACAAGTGTTGGTGCGAAACTTCCGAAAGGTGCACTGTTAGTCGGACCTCCGGGAACCGGTAAGACATTACTTGCAAAAGCAGTCGCCGGAGAAGCGAAAGTACCGTTCTTCTCACTCAGCGGTTCGGCTTTTGTTGAGATGTATGTGGGTGTTGGAGCTTCCCGTGTACGAGATCTGTTCAAACAGGCACAGCAGATGGCACCGTGTATCATTTTCATTGATGAGATCGATGCAATCGGTAAGAGCCGTGACAACCAGATGGGAAGTAACGATGAGAGAGAACAGACACTGAACCAGCTCCTTGCAGAGATGGACGGATTTGAGAGCAATAAAGGACTTGTTCTGTTGGCGGCAACGAACCGTCCGGAGATCTTGGATCCGGCGCTGTTAAGACCGGGACGTTTTGACAGACGTATCATTGTTGAAAAACCTGATTTAAAAGGACGTGTGGAAGTATTAAAGGTTCATTCCAAAGATGTCCGTATGGATGAGACGGTTGATCTGGAAGAGATCGCACTGGCAACTTCCGGTGCTGTCGGATCAGATCTTGCCAATATGATCAATGAAGCTGCGATTAATGCAGTCAAACATGGCAGACATGCGGTATCGCAGGCAGATCTGTTTGAGGCTGTAGAAGTTGTACTGGTCGGCAAGGAGAAGAAAGACCGTATTATGAGTCAGGAGGAACGAAGAATCGTTTCCTACCACGAAGTCGGACATGCATTGGTGAGCGCACTTCAGAAGGATGCAGAGCCGGTACAGAAGATTACGATCGTACCACGTACGATGGGAGCACTCGGTTATGTTATGCAGACTCCGGAGGAAGAGAAGTATTTGAATACGAAGAAAGAACTGGAAGCAATGTTAGTTGGTATGCTTGCCGGACGTGCTGCAGAAGAGATTGTATTTGATACGGTTACGACAGGTGCTTCAAACGATATCGAGAAAGCAACACAGGTAGCAAGAGCGATGATCACGCAGTATGGTATGAGTGAGAAGTTCGGACTGATCGGACTGGAATCGGTACAGAACAGATACCTGAACGGAAGACCGGTTTCCAACTGTGGAGCAGAGACAGAATCTGAGATTGATAAAGAAGTCATGAAGATGCTAAAAGAGGCTTACGAGCAGGCGAAGACATTATTACAGGCACACAGAGAAACGTTGGATAAGATTGCTGCATTCCTGATCGAGAAAGAGACCATTACAGGTAAGGAATTTATGAAGATCTTCCGTGAGGTGAAGGGATTGCCGGAGGAGAAGAAGGAAGACGGCGAAGGTATTCCGGATACAGAGCATTTGGAGAAAGAGGATGCAGCTGAAAGTCCGGAGACAGCTGTTGCAGAAGAAAAAGAAAATGAAGCAGGTGCAGAAAATATTGTAGCAGATGCTTCAGAAGAAAAGCCAGACCAGTCTGGGGAAGACCAGCAGGTATAAAACTGAAGATGGATCTGTAGATCAGTGAGGACAGTCAGAAATGGCTGTCCTTTTTGCATAAAAGTCTTGCGAATATAATCTTGGTTTTGTATAATATTATTAAAAATAAGGGGAATATCAGTAATTTTTCTGAAAAGGAGGCACATTTATGGATAATCGTTATGTAAAGATCTTTGCATCGGGAAGTAAGGCACCTCTTAAGGCAACACCGGGACATTTTGCTACCAATCATGCCCATATTAATTATTATCTGGACATGACCACCCTTAAGACAAGACTCAGTGAAGCACAGGAGGTTGCAAAGCACCTGGCAGAGC
>OGZE01001909.1_pt1 | contig 10625 bp, 10 predicted proteins | sample 1576731 | NCBI WGS metagenome assembly OGZE01 (sample SAMEA3541503, study PRJEB24748) | human gut metagenome | biome: human gut; feature: human-associated habitat; material: faeces | place: China | collected 2012 | reverse complement strand
TATATTTTCAAATCTTGTTTCGTTAATACAACAGTTGCATTGGCAAACTTAGTTCCAATATATCTGCATTGCTTCTGAAATTTATGATCAGAAACATTATTGCCATTAGAATGTTCCCATGCAATACATTTTATTTTAGTACCTATCGTAGCCAAAATAGCTACCGGGAAAAATAATGCCCCACAAGCAACTAGGATATCAATTTTTTCTCTTTGTAAAATTTTTTTCAATTTACTTATTATGTTTTTATATAAAAGCGCTTGTGTCATAGAATAATCGTTTTCATAAATGTAATATTGTTTTATTTGATCAGATAATTCATATAATAAGGATTCTCCTGTTTTTCTATATGCTATTGTAGTTAACGAATATTCTTCATCCCTACACAACTCATTAGCTATTAAAGAAGTTACACGTCCTATTCCGCCATTGCTTTGAAATCCATCAAGTAAAAAGCATATATTTTGCAAAATACTTAGCCCCCTATGCAAATTATTGTTTTGCTATGCAATTATACTTTTCGACAGTTTTTTCAATAATATACATATATTCATCTGCTATTTTTTTATAATCAAAATTATTAATTACAAATTCTATACTGTTTTTTTTCATAGCATAAAACTGACACTCAGGCATTTCACAGATTTTCTTTATGCAAGCACGCAATGCTTCCACATTACCTTCTGAAAACATTATTGCATTACCATATGCAGATCTACTTTTATTAATTACATTATCTTCTAAAATAACAGGTAATCCACATGCCTGTACATCAAAAAAACTCAAACTACATTGTTTGGGGAAAATAGCACAATCAGAAGCTTGATAAAGTTTCGGCAAATCTAAATATTTTTGAGTAGGTAAACGCACTATTTTATTACTGCTTCTTTTCAAAAGAGCCTCAACCTTTTCTCCATAATCACCTATAGTATTTCCTGCTATAAGAAAAGTAAGTTTTCTAGAAACTTCTATTTTTTCATATAAAGCTTGGGCAAGTAACATCCCTCCTTTACTCTCATCAAGCTTACCGGCATAAAGCATCACTAATTCATCGTCATTAATATCATATTTTTTTCTGAAAAGTTTTTTCTCTATTTCATTTTGGTAGAATAAAGTTGTATCAGTTCCAACAGAAATAAATGGTGCGTAAGACAATGGTATACCCAAACATTTTTCTACGTATACATCATCTTGAGTTCTAATAATAGGAACATTATTTTTTATAATTATCGGAGTAATAAACTTTCTATAAATATATCTAAACAACTTTCTTAATGGATTCCTCGATGCCATTTCAAGCATATGATTATCCATAATAAGCGGATATTTCATTTTTTTTAAATTTAATAAATACTTTATGCCAGTCCATGTATCATTATCGTGAATAAAAACTGCATCAGGTTCCTCTTTTTCTATCAAATGAAACAATTCATTACTAAAAATTACTCTACCACTAATATACGCTTTCGTAGGAATTCTGACTATTTTTACATCATACTTCCTTTGATATTCTTTGTCCTTTTCATTGATAGAATCTCTTTCAAAAAATCTAGTCAACTCTTCTGGTATTTTATCTAGTTCTGCTGTAATAATAGTCACTTTATGTCCCATTTTAGACATATATTTAGATAAAATATTTAATTGATATCCAGCATCTGGATGAAAAAAATCTTCAACATTAACAATTTTCATTCTTATACACTTCCAGATTTCATAATGTCACTACAGTGTAAATCATCATATTTTACACATGAAGATAGATAATTAACACTTATGTATTCAAATAACATATCCAAGTTGTCCCATAAACCATTCTCCTCTATTTCCCAACTATGTCCCCAAATCAACACTTGTGACATTTCTTTAGTGCTTTCAAAATCAATAATTTTCTTCATTAAATCAAAATAATTTAAATTCATATTTGACAATAATTGTATTAATTCGCCATAACTATTGTGAAGGAGCGCATTAAATATTAATGATTTAATACCTCTGGGATAAAAATGTAGAGAAGGTCTTAATATGTTACAATCGTTATAAAAATTCATTGTTTCTGCAGTTCTAACCGTACTGAAATATTTAAAAACTTTTTTTAAAACTTCACTATTATATTTACCACCGGGCAAACAGAAATGATCAATGCTGTACCCTAGACAATCTTCCAAGTACTTTTTGTTATTTAATATTTCTACATCTACTCCTTCAATACATATATCAGTTAAATATGTATGACGAAATGTATGTCCGCCAAAAAATATATTCTCTGATTTTGCATTTCGCAACATATATGGGGTTAAAACTTTTCTTTCCTCTCTGTTGTAGGTTGGCACAAAAAACATTCCTGGAATACTATATTTCTCATGTAATTCAAAAAGCTTTTGATCTTCTAACGCCCCATCATCCCAACTAAATACTATCTTCACCTAAATTAATCTCCTTATAACATTTCACAAACACTTGAATAAGAACCTATAGATATTATCTTAGAATCAATATTATGTATTGTTTCAGAACATCCACCTGTATTATAAGTTATAACTTTTGTTCCACAGGCCTCAGCTTCAAGATTAACAGTTGGATAATTATCTTCATAAGTAAAATTAACAAAAACATCTGCTGCTGTATAAATTTTTGCTAATTCCTCAGAACTATTGTTTTTTTGTATTCCTAAAATATTATTTGGCAAATTTTTTAGTTGCTTTTTAGTTACACCTACTAATACAATTACATAATTACCATTCAACAATTTACTTAGTTTTATAAAATCATCAAAGCCTTTACGGTCATCCCAAACATTAGCTACTCCTAAAACTATTTTCTTGTTTTTCAGCCCATGCTTTTCTCGAAAATCACTTGGCGTTGGCTTAAAAATTTTATTATCAATACTGTTATAGTGGATCTCCAAAGGATATTCTTTCAAAAAGCTTTTCTGAACTAAATCTGCCAACCATTTAGAAGGTGTAATCAAAGTCATCTTTGAAATGCCTCTAAAAGCCAATAGCTTTCTTATAAAATTCTCATTGCAATTATCTGCAAAACAACTTGCAGGATATCTATGTTTTTGTTCACAACGAAAACAACCTGTTTTCCACTTTTCACAATTCACAAAAGTAAAATGTGTACAATGTCCTGTAAAAGCCCAACAATCATGTAGAGTCCATTTTATCTGTAAATTCGGATGTTTTTTTAACCAAGAAAACAGCATTTCAATATTTATATAATACCCATGAAGATTGTGCAACCATACTAGATTCGGTTCATATTGATCTGCCCATTCAAGAAATTTTTTTGTTGCTTTTTTAGATCCAAAGCCATGTTTATCAAAAAGTCGTGTTTTTAATGCATGAATTTTTACGTCAAAATCGGTTCCAATTCTTACTGCATATTTCTGATATTGCGGAGGCACATATCCTGATCTTCCATAAGCAATCTTTACTTCATGTCCGTCTTTTTCAAATTTTTTCGCTAAATCAGTACATATCCTACCTGTACTCCCTGTACCGCAAACAGCATTGATCAATAGCACTTTCATGTAATAACCTCTCCAAATATCTACTGTTCATCCCAAAATATACTTCGCCATTTCCATCCCTATACAATGAAACCAATACCATCTTGACATACCATGTTTTCGATAAATCTCATATTTAATCTTAGCTCTATACCAAACATCATTTAATTTTTTTTGTGTACTCATTCCACCAAAAGAAAAATTAGAAATTACTTTATCTATCGTTACTATTCTCTTTCCCGAACAATGAGCTGAAGTAATAAAATTAAAATCGTCATACATATTTCTACAAGCATATGGAAATTCTATTAACACGTCTTTCGTAGCAAACATCGCTGGATGACACCATCCTGTGGTTGTCCAAAATCTTCCTAGTTTAGCATGTTTTATCATGTCGCCAGTGTTTTTTTTAATGCGTATACTGCCCCAGGCGGCGTCATAATGCTCTTTTTCATATAATGCGGTCATAATCGTAACTGCTTCAGGTTCATACCAGTCATCTGTATTGATGGAACCTATAATAACCCCTTTGGCAGTTGCAATACCTTTGTTTAAAGCATCATACATTCCTTGATCAGGTTCAGAAATAATTCTTAAGCTTTTGCCCTTTTGTTTCACAAATTGCGGTAAAAATGATTTTGCAATTTCAACTGTATTATCCCTTGACGCTCCATCAATGATAATATATTCAATATTTGGATATGTTTGATAAAGCACTGATTCAATAGTTTTGGCAATGGTAGCTTCACTATTATAGGCAACGCTTACTACAGTTACTAACATCACAACAACTCCCTATTTTCCCCGTACTCCTTCGGTACTGCTTTTAGTGATCAAAACTTTGAATGTTTGAAGCATTATCATCAAATCTGTTTTGACGCTGATGTCTTGTATATATAACAGGTCGTAGATCAGCTTGTCATAAGCGCTGGTATTGTATTTGCCTGCGATTTGAGCCAGGCCTGTAATGCCGGGCTTAACGTTATGCCGATAAGCATATTCTGGCTTTTGGTCAATGAACTGTTCTACAAAGAAGGGGCGTTCCGGTCTGGGGCCGACGATACTCATTTCGCCTTTCAGCACATTGAACAGCTGTGGCAGTTCATCTAACCTGGTTGCCCGCATAAATCGACCAAATTTAGTGATCCTGGCGTCGCCTTCTGCGGCCAGTACCGGCCCGCATTTTGCTTCGGCATCCTGGCGCATACTGCGAAATTTATGCACGTAAAACTTTTGGCCATATAAACCAACACGTTCCTGCGAATAAATAGCCGGGCCTTTGCTGTCCAGCTTGATAAACACTACCGTCAGCAGCATGATTGGTGATAACAGTATAATCGCCAATGCTGACACTATCACATCTAAAGTGCGTTTTAAGACCCGCTGTTCAGCCGTCAACAGCATGCGTGACACTCTCTGCATGGGGATATCGTCTACCAGCAAAAAGCCTGTGTTCTTACAAGCCAGTTCATACAATGTCGGTACAAAAAAGATTTGCTTCTTGGTGCTGCGTGCATAGCGCAGCACCTTTTCTTTATCTGCTATTGGCAGCTCTGCGCCAATAAACACGTAGTAGTTAGCGTCTATCAACTGCTGCCAGTTGTTATTGCTGCAGCCTGGGCAGGTCACCTGTAGTGCCTTTTCCAGGCCGTAGGTTTTTGCCAGTTTGTACTTGATCCTTGCGGCTTCTTCGCCATCAGCAAACAAAACCCCGGTCTGCTGCGGAAAATGCTTCCATTCCCACTGATGGCAGATATACTTCCATACTGCTAAAAAGATGAATGAAAATATGGCAGAATAAATGAGTACGATACGCGAATAATCGAACTGACGAAAGAAGAAGGTCATAGCCATGGCCATGATATAAATATTGGTTACGGCTACCAGCAGGTTCAGAAAGATATCTACCAGTTTTTTTCTGATCAAACTGAAAAGACCGTAGACGTTGAACATAAAAAACATCATGATGACTAGAATAGGCAAAAATTCCAAATGAAAAATAATTTTATCTGTTTGATTTTTACCAAGCTCCAAGGCCATAGCCATACTGGTAGCCAAGTACAAACAAATAACATCACCAAATATTAAAATTATTTTGCGGAACAATGAATTGTATCCCAACTGAATTCACCTATAGTCTATATTTTTATAAAATTACTTATGGTTAAATAAATACCCTAAGACTTCATAATTATTGTACCACAGTAGTACCCCCCCACAAGACATAACCACGTTTTATTTTATATTTAATTCGCGTTATTGCACTTCCTTATACTTTCATCGTATATATGCCATGATTTTTACATTATTCTTTGCCAGCCCCTGATCTGCTGACCCCAAAAAAGCCCGGCCCTATTCGCATAGGGCCGGGCAAAAAATAATACCCTCAACTATATGTTGAGGGTATTATTTTTTATTTAATTCAAACAGTGCCTATCAGCACCCATCTTAAAACCTGTCTTACCATCAAAACGCTGGTACGACAGCGCCATTATATTTTTCTTCGATGAACTTTTTAACTTCAGGGCTGGTCAGTGCTTTGTTCAGCTTTTGCATTTCAGGGCGTTGGTCGTCCCCTTTACGAATAGCCAGGATATTGGCATAGGGGGAATCCTTAGGCTCGGTAAAGAGGGAGTCTTTGACCGGGTTCAATTTAGCTTCCATGGCAAAGTTGGAGTTGATTACAGAAAGGTCAACGTCGTCCATGGAACGCGGCAGCAAGGCTGCTTCGATTTCAATGATCTGCAAATTTTTAGGATTTTCGGTGATATCACTAGGAGTACCGGCGATACCAACGCCGTCACGCAGTTTGAGCAGCTTGGCGCTTTGCAGCAAGGCCAAAGCCCGGCCGCCGTTAGTAGGATCGTTAGGAATAGCAACTTTAGCGCCTTCAGGCACATTGCTCAGGTCTTTCAGTGTTTTGGAATATACGCCCATTGGTTCGATGTGCACTTTGGTATAAGCAACTAAGGGCAATTTACGCTCGGAAGCGAATTTTTCAAGATACGGAGTATGCTGGAAGAAGTTGGCGTCCAGCTCTTTATCAGCCAACGACAGGTTGGGTTTAACATAGTCGCTGAATTCGATGATCTCCAGATCAACGCCTTCTTTAGCCAGCTGAGGTTTGATAAGGTTCAAAATCTCGGCATGTGGCACAGGGGTAGCGCCAACCTTCAATACTACTTTTTTATCGCCGCCCTGAGCGGCAGGTTTGCTGTCGCCGCCGCAACCGGCAACGACCAGAGCGATGCTGAGCACTGCCAGCAAAGCAAGGAATAACTTTTTCATAAACAATCTCTCCTTTAATAATGAATTTAACACAGTACCTATCTCGGCTCGGTCGGCTCAACAAAAAAGCTCTTTCCGAGGAAAGAGCGCTTGATTCTGCTTCTGCTTTCCTCTCATCTATCAAGAATCTTCTTGCAGGATTTAGCACCATAGCTAAGCTTGGTTGCCGGGTTTCACAGGGCCTGTCCCTCCACCGCTCTCGATAAGAGTGTGTTATTCGATTGGCATTATGATAGCTTAACTGCATACGCTTGTCAAGGTTTTTATAAAAAATAAGGGACTGCCTACGCAGCCCCTTGATGATTTGTTAAATTTGTTACTCTTTGCTGTATTTAGCGATGCCAACTTTATAGAAGTCGTTGCCTTTGCTGTCGATGCAAACAATAGCCGGGAAATCTTTGACTTCATAGCGGCGGATAGCTTCCGGACCTAAATCTTCATAAGCGATCATTTCTTCGCCTTTGATAGATTTGGCAATAACGGCTGCCGCACCACCGATAGCTGCAAAATACACTGCGCCGTGCTTAACACAGGCGTCGATAACTTCCTGCGAACGCAGGCCTTTGCCGATCATGCCACGCATACCCTGCTCAATCATGGTCGGGGTATATTTATCCATACGGCCGCTGGTTGTAGGGCCGGCACTGCCGACGACTTCGCCCGGTTTAGTGGGGCTGGGGCCAACGTAATAGATGACCTGGTCGCGCACGTCAAAAGGCAGTTGCTCACCTTTGGCCAAAGCCTCAGTCATGCGCTTATGGGCAGCATCACGGGCGGTATAGATGTAACCGCTGATGCGTACTACGTCGCCTGCCTGCAGGTCTTTGATGGTTTCCGCGCTTAAAGGAGCATTGATATATTTGATAATAGCTTCACTCATCCCAAGCCCTCCTTACAATACCACTTCTGCACGGCGTGCAGCGTGGCAGTTCAGATTTACAGCAATCGGCAGACCACCGATATGGGTCGGCGCATATTCGATATTAACGGCTACGGCAGTAGTGCTGCCGCCCAGGCCGGAAGGGCCTACGCCTGTCATATTTACACGTTTGAGCAGTTCTTTTTCCAGCTCTGCATACTGTGGATTGGCGTTATGCTCGCCCACCCTACGGGTGAGGGAATATTTAGCCAGCAGCGCTGCTTTTTCCATATTGCCGCCGATGCCTACGCCTACAGTAACAGGCGGGCAGGGGTTAGGGCCGGCAGTGCGCACGGTATCAACAACGAATTTGATAACGCCTTCGACGCCGTCAGAAGGTTTGAGCATTTTTAAAGCGCCCATATTTTCGCTGCCACAGCCTTTCGGTGAAACAGTGATCTTTACCTTGTCGCCGGGCACGATAGTTGTATGAATGATAGCCGGCGTGTTATCGCCAGTGTTTTTGCGTACAAATAAAGGATCATCAACCGAGGATTTACGCAGATAGCCGCCTACATAACCGTCGGCGATACCGGCATTGATAGCCTCATACAGGTCGCCATTCACAAAATGTACTTCCTGTCCGATCTCCATAAAAACAACGGTCAGGCCGGTGTCCTGGCAAATTGGCACATCTTTGGCTTTCGCCAGTTCGGCATTCTCAACGATAGTCGTTAATATTTCCTGCCCCAAAGGAGATTCTTCGGTGACGATAGATGCTTTCAATTTTTCCAGCAGCTCTTCCGGCAGGTAATAGCAGGAATCTTTAGAAAGCTTGCTGACAGCAGCAGTTATCTCCTGAACTTTTATCTCGCGCATAATGGCCTCCTTATCTGCCGACACGTTTAGCAGTGTTGGCACGCACTTCTTCGGGATCGACTTTGACGCGGGCAATACCGATTTCCATAGCTACACGAGCCACGGCAGCGGCAACAGCCGGAGCTACACGCGGGTCGAAAGCATCGGGGACCACATAATCAGCACGCAGGTCTTTTTCGTCGATCAGGTCGGAAATAGCATACACAGCGGCAACCTTCATTTCTTCAGTGATCGCTTTCGCACGCACATCCATAGCGCCGCGGAAAACGCCCGGGAATACGGTGACGTTGTTGACCTGGTTGGGGCTGTCACTGCGGCCTGTGCCTGCAACAGCAGCGCCTGCTGCGATAGCGTCGTCGTAAGATGTTTCCGGCACCGGGTTAGCCAGTGCGAAAACGATAGCTTTATCAGCCATGCTGGCAATGATTTCTTTAGTGAAAACGTTAGGAGCGGAAACACCGATCAAAACGTCGGCGCCCTTAGCGATATCAGCCAGGTTGCCTTTTTTATGTTCTTTATTGGTGACGGTAGCCAGATAAGCCTGGATACGGTCCAAATTAGCATCGATGCCTTCATACAAAGCGCCAAAACGGTCGACCATGGTCACATTTTCGGCACCCATGCTGATAAGCAGGCGGCCGATAGCAGAACCGGCAGCACCGCAGCCGTTAACGACGAATTTAGCAGTTTTCATATCTTTCTTAACGAAGCGCAAAGCGCCGATAACTGCTGCTAAACAAGCAATGGCAGTACCGTGCTGGTCGTCGTGGAAGACCGGGATATCGCAGATTTTTTTCAGCTCGCATTCGATATCATAGCATTTAGGAGACGAGATATCTTCCAAATTGATACCGGCAAAGCTGGGCTGCAAAATGCGTACAGTCTCGATGATTTTGGCCGGGTCTTTAGTATCGATACAGATCGGCACAGCGTCTACATCGCCAAAGGTTTTAAACAATGCGGCCTTGCCTTCCATAACAGGCATTGCGGCTTCCGGGCCAATGTCGCCCAGTCCAAGCACACGGGTGCCGTCGCTGACGATAGCGACCATATTGCCGCGGCAGGTATATTCAAAGGACATATCTTTGTTTTCTTTGATCTCTTTACAGGGTTCAGCGACACCTGGGGTATACGCTAAAGCCAAATCTTCGCGGGTCTTGATAGGAACCTTACTCACAACGGCAAGCTTACCGTGGTTTTCCAAATGGAGTTTTAAAGCGTCGTCACGTAATGTCATACATTATTACCCCCGTAATTTCAATTTAGTATATACTAATTATTTTAAATGAAATACACTGCTTTTTCAAGTAGCAAACGTCAGAATTTTAAGTTTTTTTACAATTTAAAAGCTTGCCTGATGCGGTACAGGTAATTTGTACAAATCAGCTTCCGGGCGCTCGCCTTCTTTAACGGTCAGCACTGCAAAAGTAGGCCCCATTTCACTGCGAGGCAGTATTGGGCTGCCGGGATTGACTAGCAGCACATCGCCGAACCATTGTACCAGCGGCACATGCGTATGGCCGAAAACCACGATGTCGGCTTCCAGCTTGCGGGCCCACCAGGCCAGTTCGGCCACTTGATTACCATGCAGGTAACGGTGCCCGTGAGTCAGCCAGATCCGCTGCCCAGCCAGCGTAATAAATTCGTCCACATTCGCCTTGCCGGCGCTGGGATCGGTATTGCCGCACACCGCCAGCAGCGGCAGGCGCGACTCGGTAACTAAAAACCGCCCATCCTGACTGTGATCCCCGGTATGAAACCAATATTCAACAGGCGGCACGGCATGCAGCACTTGTCTTAAAGCCTGATGGCTGCCGTGAGTATCGCCGGTAATACCGATTTTCACTTCATTTTCCCCCAGTTGGCTACTAATTTTTTAATAGCTTTGCCGCGGTGGCTGATTTTATTTTTTTCCTGCATCGTTGTTTCGCCCAAGCCTTTATGCAGCTCAGTCGACCAGAACAGCGGATCGTAGCCAAAACCTTCTGTTCCCAAAGGCTCGTGCAGCAGCATACCATCACAAATACCGTCGCTTTCCAGCAAAATCTTGCCGGTAGGCGCAGCTACAGCCAAAGCGCAGCGGAAACG
>OGZE01001904.1_pt1 | contig 10672 bp, 8 predicted proteins | sample 1576731 | NCBI WGS metagenome assembly OGZE01 (sample SAMEA3541503, study PRJEB24748) | human gut metagenome | biome: human gut; feature: human-associated habitat; material: faeces | place: China | collected 2012 | reverse complement strand
AGGAGTCCGGCCTGTATTACAACCGCCACCGCTATTATGACCCGCTGCAGGGGCGGTATATCACTCAGGATCCGATTGGGCTGAAGGGGGGATGGAATTTTTATCAGTATCCGTTGAATCCGGTCATAAATGTAGATCCGCAAGGTTTGGTTGATATAAATTTATACCCCGAAAGTGATCTTATCCATTCTGTAGCTGATGAGATTAATATCCCAGGCGTTTTCACAATCGGGGGGCATGGTACCCCCACATCTATTGAATCCGCAACGCGCAGTATCATGACAGCTAAAGATCTAGCATATCTAATTAAATTTGATGGGAATTATAAAGATGGGATGACAGTTTGGTTATTTTCTTGTAATACAGGTAAAGGACAAAATTCATTTGCTAGCCAATTAGCTAAAGAGTTACATACAAATGTAATAGGACCTGACACGCTATGGACGTGGTGGGGGCGAGGAACTAATGGTAAGTTAAAAATGGATACAGTGCTAACAGCACCAACGAACCTTAATTCAAATAAGGATCTAATGGCTATAACAACAAAAGACCTTGGTAATTGGATAACATATGGGCCATCTGGGCACCCCATTTCTAATATGCAAGGTACGCCAGAAAAACCCAGTGATATAAGATAGGTTGTAGATGTATGAAAGCATGCTTGTTACTATTTTTTTATTTTTCTCTTATTGGTCAATTGCATGGTGCTGATGTGAAAATAAAAGAAAACGAAAGTGTGATGGGATCTACAGCAATGACCTATGATTTAAGTGAAGAAAAGCTGATGAAACTGAAGTATAAATCACAACATGGTGATTCAGAGGCATCATTTCGACTATATCAATATTACTGCTTTACTAAAAATAACATTTACAAACAATTGCGATTCTTGGAAAGATCAGCATCTCAGGGGAATGTTACAGCGCAGTTTAATTATGGGGTCTTTTTATCAGATACAAATCCAACATTATCAGAATATTATAATTTGAATAGAGCTATTTATTGGATGGAATTCGCTGTAAATAACGGTAATATTGATGCAAAGAGCAAACTTCAAGAGCTCAAAAAGCTAAAGCGAATGGATAGAAGGAAGAATAAGGAGAATCCGTAAAAGCAATAGTTCATCAGACTGCCGCAGCAGTAGTATGATGATGAATCAGGGCTGTACTATAACTATTATCGGTAACATTAACCGCAGCAGGGGCGGTATAACACTCAGGCTCCGATTGGGCTGGAAGGTAGGTGGAATTTTTATCAGTATCCGTTGAACCCGATTTCTGGAATCGATCCCCTTGGGATTAGCCACCTGTTTATACAGCATAACTTTAGGTATGCTTTCGTGTGTTTCAGATATACCATGTGATGATAATTTTTATGATGTGCTTAGTATTCCAGTCGCTTCTGGTAATAATATGCAATGTAAAAATAATCCCCGTTGTACACATTTATAAATAGATGGCCAATACCTCAAGGCCTATGGAGTTGGAATGTTAATGACCCGGGAGCAAGCAATAGAAAACCTGACGGCATACGATTAGTACCGTCAGTTAATACAGGAACTTATAATCGCAATGGATTTTCAATACATAGTTGTTTAAACGCTTTTGGTCCGTCTTTAGGACCTCGATTCTGTTCCGAGGGTTGTATAACTGGTTTATCTAATGACATGCAAAAATTAAATGAGTTAATATTTTCAGAGCCAGATAGCACATTAACAGTTACGGACTAAAAAATATGGCAAGGTTATTAACAATTGTATTTTTTTCTCTATTTCTGCGAGTGCAGTTACTGCAAGACAATTTCAGAGAGAGTTAGATTTGGCAGACAAAGCAATATTATGGGCACTAATATCAGCCAGTACTAAAGAGGGACGAAAAGCGTGTTCACTAAGCTATTTTGCCTGTAAGGCCGCAGAGGCTGAACTCGGACTGGCATATATGGCTGCGAATGATAACAAGGAATTTCTCACATCCTTATCTAATATAATGAGGTACAAAATAGATGCTGGACTTTCCGAATCCTATACATGCTATTTATTAAGTAAGGGAAAGATCATAAGACCATATCTGAAAAATCTAAATCCACTCCAACTTGCCGCTGATTGCATTGAAACAGTAAATAAAATAAAAGATAAGAATAAAAAAATCATTGATATAAATTCAGTTAATATTTGTAGTGATGATAAAAATATAAAATTGAGAGTTAATAGTACTATTATGGCCATTGATGATTCTATAAAGTGCATCGATGAATGATAACTTAATTTTATTTAAAAATATATTAATAACTCACTCTCCAGGAGTTTTTTTAACTTAGTTTTATAATGAATACGATAATTAAAAGTGAAGAAGAAAATAGTTGTATACATATATTCCATGACCCTACATTGTGATCTATAGATTAAATATTTTTTAAATGTGACTGTCATCCTTCAGATAATAAAGCCATCATCGCAATAGATGGAAAAGCACTCCTGCTCTTTTTTGATTAGAGCCGTCGCAGGAGGAACAACTCATATCATCATTGCGATCTCGACGATGTATAGTCTCATCCTGCGGCAGAACAAGACGGATAAAAAATCCAATGAGAGCACACTCATCCAGAACTTATTAACATAATGAATATTAAAGAAAAATCATCGCAGCTAATGAAGTAATATGCAAAAATAATTAGTCCTTACAAGGAGCAAAGTTCCATAATCTCCCCCCTCCCCCTCAATGATCCAAATAAAGATAATGCATCCAGCTGGTCATTCTTAGCAGCACTTTCCGCATCACCGAAACATGGCTGAAATGGTCGGAGTAAACCGCCACCTGGGCGTAGATGCCGTCGGGTAAGGCATCGATATCATCGTTAGGGTCCAGTTCAATGGTTCCCAGCACACCGTCCGTGCCGGGCACGACCGTTAATGATTGCAATACCCCCTGCGCCTGATAAGAACCGCCTGGCACGACAGGTAAAATACTGGTCAGTTTGCCGTGAAACACCTGCCCAGGTAGCGCGTTAAACACCACTTCCGCATCATCGCCGGGTTTCAGACGTAACAGCGAGTTTTGCCGAAATTGGGCGACAATTTGCCGTTTTTGCTCGGGGATGAAGACCATCACCGGACGCAGCGGCAAGGCAGCTGCGTATGTACCTGGGCGGATCAGTACCTGAGTAACGTAGCCATTGCTCGGCGCGCGAATGACAGTCTGCTCAAGGTTATATTTTGCTTCAGTAAGTTGCGCTCTTAAGCTCACAATCTGCGATTGCTCGCCGTTAACCATACTGTCGAGCTGGCTCTGGATCTGCGCCTGCTCCGCCACCGAGCCTTTCACCAGCGCATCCTGCGCGAGGAAATTTTGCCGCGCATCGTCGATGTCACGTTCCGAGAACGGATTCACCGCCGCCTGGCTGCCTTTCAAGTAACGTTGATAATTTTTAAACAGACGGTCGCGCTCCGCTGAAACCTGGGTGGTGTTGGCCTGCGCTTCAGTGAGCTGCGCACGCAGCGTCTTTATATTATGCGTCGCCGTCATCAGGTCAGCCTGAAGTCTGTCAACTCGCGCCTGGTAACGAACCGGGTCGAGCTTAAAAAGCACCTCGCCCTTTTGAATAAGCTGATTATTCTTGTCAGTGACTTCAGTAACAATTCCCGTCACCTGTGGCGTGATAGGGATCGCTATCACTGCCTTTTGCGCGGTAAAAGTGTAAGGGTGGTTGTAGTTCATCAACAAAATCAAACCACTCACCAGAAACACGCCTCCCAGCGCCGCCGTCGCCAGCGTCCACTGATTTACCGGAATGCGGAAGATTTTAAAGACCGCCCACGCCAGCGCCACGTAAGTTAAAACAATCAATAGATCCATAATTAGATCTCCGGGAACGTGGAATAGTCAGTCTTTTTCTCGGCGGCGAGTTGATGCTCCAGCCGGGAAATTCGGTCAGAAAGTGCGGCGATTTCCGGGTCAGTCGCTTTCTCCTGCGACGCAACATGTGACTGCATACCCCAGCCACGCTCCGGTTGATAGAGCGTCGCCCAGATCCACAGAAACGGCCAGATAACATGCAGAGTAAACAGGCTCACCCAGCCCGCCGTATGAATAGCGTCGGCATGGGGATGGTTGCGCTTTTTGGCAATCAGATAAGGGATGTCATGTATCGCGATGATTCCATAAAAAATCACCAGAAAGACGAAGATCAGCACTCCCAACGCGAAATAGTTTAGAAACATATCTGCCTCGGATTCACGTTTATCAGTGTTGTTTTTGGGCTGGCAGCCAGAAGGGAGTCAGGCTGATATTTTGACAATAATCCGGGTTCGCGATTCTCGCCATAACACCAAAGAATAATTTTTAGAGGTGATGAGTTGCTTAGTTACATAACGATTGTATGACGAAGGCATAACATGCTGTAGATCACATCAGGTGAACGCCGTAAGAAAATATCTTGTGATTCAGATCACAAAGATTCAACAAACCATCAAAACAAAAATGTGACACTACTCACATTTAAATGCCATTTTTAGCGAAAATCGCCGCCTTGTTGCTTTTTTACACAAGCGTTTTGTGATGAACGTCACGTCAATTACCTCTCTACCCCCTATATTTATGTGATTGATATCACACAAAAGGCCGTCGACTGGACAGTTAACCGATTCAGTGCCAGATTTCGCAGTATCTACAAGGTCCGGCTACCTCTGCCGCCACATTAACAAAAAACCTCGGGCTTCCAGCCTGCGCGACAGCAAACATAAGAAGGGGTGTTTTTATGTCATCCGATATTAAGATCAAAGTGCAAAGCTTTGGTCGTTTCCTCAGCAACATGGTGATGCCAAATATCGGCGCGTTTATCGCGTGGGGTATCATCACCGCGTTATTTATTCCAACAGGGTGGTTACCGAACGAGACGCTGGCGAAGCTGGTCGGGCCGATGATCACTTATCTCCTGCCGCTGCTGATCGGTTATACCGGTGGTAAGCTGGTAGGCGGCGAACGTGGCGGCGTAGTCGGTGCCATCACCACCATGGGCGTTATCGTCGGCGCAGACATGCCGATGTTCCTCGGTTCTATGATTGCAGGTCCGCTGGGCGGCTGGTGCATTAAGCACTTCGACCGCTGGGTAGACGGTAAGATCAAATCCGGTTTTGAGATGCTGGTGAATAACTTCTCCGCAGGCATCATCGGGATGATCCTCGCTATTCTGGCATTCCTCGGCATTGGCCCGATTGTTGAAGCCCTGTCCAAAATGCTGGCTGCGGGCGTTAACTTCATGGTTGTCCATGACATGCTGCCGCTGGCGTCTATCTTTGTTGAACCGGCGAAAATCCTGTTCCTCAACAACGCCATTAACCACGGTATCTTCTCGCCGCTGGGTATTCAGCAGTCCCATGAACTGGGTAAATCAATCTTCTTCCTGATTGAAGCTAACCCAGGTCCAGGTATGGGCGTGCTGCTGGCGTACATGTTCTTTGGTCGTGGTAGCGCTAAACAGTCTGCGGGCGGTGCGGCAATCATCCACTTCCTGGGTGGTATCCACGAAATCTACTTCCCGTATGTGCTGATGAATCCGCGTCTGATCCTCGCAGTCATCCTCGGCGGTATGACTGGCGTGTTCACGCTGACTATCCTGGGCGGTGGTCTGGTTTCTCCGGCATCTCCGGGTTCTATCCTTGCTGTACTGGCGATGACACCAAAAGGTGCTTACTTCGCTAACATCGCGGGTGTGTGTGCGGCGATGGCTGTCTCCTTCGTTGTCTCTGCTATTTTGCTGAAAACCAGCAAAGTGAAAGAAGAAGATGATATTGAAGCAGCAACTCGTCGTATGCAGGACATGAAAGCTGAGTCTAAAGGCGCATCTCCGCTGTCTGCTGGCGATGTGACTAACGACCTGAGCCACGTACGTAAAATCATCGTTGCCTGTGACGCCGGTATGGGTTCCAGTGCGATGGGCGCAGGCGTGCTGCGTAAGAAAATTCAGGATGCAGGTCTGTCGCAGATTTCTGTTACTAACAGCGCGATCAACAACCTGCCGCCAGATGTGGACCTCGTCATCACTCACCGTGACCTGACCGAACGCGCTATGCGCCAGGTTCCGCAGGCACAGCATATTTCGCTGACCAACTTCCTCGACAGCGGCCTGTACACCAGCCTGACCGAACGTCTGGTTGCTGCCCAACGCCACACGGCAAACGAAGAGAAAGTAAAAGACAGCCTGAAAGACAGCTTTGACGATTCCAGTGCTAACCTGTTCAAGCTAGGCGCGGAGAACATCTTCCTCGGTCGCAAAGCGGCAACCAAAGAAGAAGCGATTCGTTTTGCTGGCGAGCAGCTGGTGAAAGGCGGTTACGTTGAGCCGGAATACGTTCAGGCGATGCTGGATCGTGAAAAACTGACCCCGACTTATCTGGGTGAGTCTATCGCGGTGCCACACGGTACGGTTGAAGCGAAAGATCGCGTACTGAAAACGGGCGTCGTGTTCTGCCAGTACCCGGAAGGCGTGCGCTTCGGTGAAGAAGAAGATGACATTGCCCGTCTGGTGATTGGTATTGCTGCCCGTAACAACGAGCACATTCAGGTTATCACCAGCCTGACCAATGCACTGGATGATGAGTCCGTCATCGAGCGTCTGGCACACACCACCAGCGTGGATGAAGTGCTGGAACTGCTGGCAGGTCGTAAGTAATCCAATCCCACCCTCTCCACATGGAGAAGGTGGGGTTAATTGCCTGATGCGCTACGCTTATCAGGCCTACAGGATGCATCACAATTTGTTGAATTTGCACGTTCTTGTAGGCCGGATAAGGCGCTTACGCCGCATCCGGCGCTGCCCCTCTCCTCACGGAGAGGGTTTGGGTGAGGGAAAAGCCTCACCCCAGCCCTCTCGGGTAAAAACATTGATGAAGGTTAATACTATGAAAGCATTACATTTTGGCGCAGGTAATATCGGTCGTGGCTTTATCGGTAAACTGCTGGCAGACGCGGGTATCCAACTGACGTTTGCCGATGTCAATCAGGTGGTACTTGATGCCCTGAATGCCCGTCATAGCTATCAGGTACATGTGGTTGGTGAAACCGAGCAGGTAGATACCGTTTCCGGCGTCAATGCTGTCAGCAGCATTGGTGATGATGTCGTTGATCTGATTGCTCAGGTTGATTTAGTCACTACCGCCGTTGGCCCGGTTGTGCTGGAACGTATTGCTCCGGCAATCGCCAAAGGGCTGGTGAAACGTAAAGAACAAGGTAATGAATCCCCGCTGAACATCATCGCCTGTGAAAACATGGTACGCGGTACCACGCAGCTGAAAGGCCATGTGATGAACGCCCTGCCGGAAGACGCCAAAGCGTGGGTAGAAGAACACGTTGGCTTTGTCGATTCCGCCGTTGACCGCATCGTACCGCCTTCGGCTTCGGCAACTAACGATCCGCTGGAAGTGACGGTAGAAACCTTCAGCGAATGGATTGTCGATAAAACGCAGTTCAAAGGCGCACTGCCGAACATCCCAGGCATGGAGTTAACCGACAACCTGATGGCATTTGTCGAACGTAAACTCTTCACCCTGAACACGGGTCATGCTATAACCGCGTACCTCGGAAAACTGGCCGGTCATCAGACCATTCGTGACGCGATTCTCGACGAGAAAATCCGCGCGGTGGTAAAAGGTGCGATGGAAGAAAGTGGTGCAGTATTGATCAAGCGCTACGGCTTTGACGCTGACAAGCATGCGGCGTACATCCAGAAAATTCTCGGCCGTTTTGAGAACCCGTATCTGAAAGATGATGTAGAGCGCGTAGGCCGTCAGCCGCTGCGTAAACTGAGTGCTGGCGACCGTCTGATCAAGCCACTGCTCGGTACGCTGGAATATGGTCTGCCACATAAAAACCTGATTGAAGGTATTGCCGCTGCAATGCACTTCCGCAGTGAAGATGATCCGCAGGCTCAGGAACTGGCAGCACTGATCGCTGACAAAGGTCCGCAGGCGGCGCTGGCACAGATTTCCGGTCTTGATGCCAACAGCGAGGTTGTATCCGAGGCGGTAACCGCTTATAAAGCAATGCAATAATGGTGGACCAGGCGCAGGACACCCTGCGCCCGAATAACAGATTGTCAGATATGCAGGCAACAATGGAACAAACCCAGGCCTTTGAAAACCGTGTGCTTGAGCGTCTGAATGCTGGCAAAACCGTGCGAAGCTTTCTGATCACCGCCGTCGAGCTCCTGACCGAGGCGGTAAATCTTCTGGTGCTTCAGGTATTCCGCAAAGACGATTACGCGGTGAAGTATGCTGTAGAACCGTTACTCGACGGCGATGGTCCGCTGGGCGATCTTTCTGTGCGTTTAAAACTCATTTACGGGTTGGGCGTCATTAACCGCCAGGAATACGAAGATGCGGAACTGCTGATGGCATTGCGTGAAGAGCTAAATCACGACGGCAACGAGTACGCCTTTACCGACGACGAAATCCTTGGACCCTTTGGTGAACTGCACTGCGTGGCGGCGTTACCACCGCCGCCACAGTTTGAACCAGCAGACTCCAGTTTGTATGCAATGCAAATTCAGCGCTATCAACAGGCTGTGCGATCAACAATGGTCCTTTCACTGACTGAGCTGATTTCCAAAATCAGCTTAAAAAAAGCCTTTCAAAAGTAAGCAACGTCTGCTTACTGCCCCTCTACCTGCTTCGGCCGATAAAGCCGACGATAATACTCCAGACGTTGTAGATATAACGGCACGCTTTCATCGGGTATTCCGGACGGAATCGCGTTACGGGGAGGAAGTTTTTTCAGATACTCCCGGAACGCCTGGCTTGATGCCATGAAATCTACGGCTTTATCGATAAGAAGCGGAACGTTTTCACCTAATTTGCCCATGATGATATCTCCGTATTACCCCGCGCCGGGAATGCGCGGCCGCCAATTTTAGTTTAGGTTCCCGGTAAAGATGACATTAAGGAAAACGTGCTGAATCCTCAATAATCATCCGCTGCTGTTTATTATCTTTTTTCTATAGATTTCTTAATTAATCAACGAATTGCGTAGTTTTTGAGCATGTTAATGATTACGTTACAGAACTATTACAATGTCATTAGTTGTGAACAAAGCACCTGGTCGCGCATACTAGGGGCTATAAATTTATCTTTATCAGAAGCCATCACATGAAAGAAGTCGAAAAAAACGAAATCAAACGTCTCAGCGATCGCCTGGACGCCATCCGCCACCAGCAGGCCGATCTTTCGCTGGTTGAAGCCGCAGACAAATATGCCGAGCTGGAAAAAGAGAAAGCCACGCTGGAAGCAGAAATTGCTCGCCTGCGTGAGGTTCATAGCCAAAAACTGAGTAAAGAAGCACAAAAACTGATGAAGATGCCGTTTCAGCGCGCAATTACCAAAAAAGAGCAGGCTGATATGGGCAAGCTGAAGAAAAGTGTTCGCGGACTGGTGGTTGTGCACCCAATGACCGCACTGGGCCGTGAAATGGGCCTGGAAGAGATGACCGGGTTTTCAAAGACCGCGTTTTAAGCCCCTCAGACGACTGGTACGATCGTATCAACCCGCATCTGACTTGCGTTAGCTGGTCAATGCGGGGACTCTCCTGTCTACTCGCCTAATGACCAAACAATTCACTCCCCTTACGTCGATTTACCGCTGGTTGATATTCTGAAAATGCATCTTTACCGAAATAACCACCTATAAACAATAAAAATATATAGAAGATATCATTTATTAATTAACAAGCAGTTACGTCTCTTTTTTTCGGATTTAATTGTGAAATTTTAATCATCATATTCATACAATCAATTATCTGTAAAATTTTTCCCATACATGGTTTCTTTCATATTTGACATTTATTAATAATCATCATTAGAATCCACGAAAAATATTATATTCATACAAACACAGACATCTTTTGAAACTAATGATACATTTTTATGATGAATGCTTAAAACAATATTTAATCGACACACATCACTGTCATTAATGTAAAGCAACATAGATCACCAATAATACAATGGACAACTCTACCGGCATTGATCGCTGGTCGGAGGAAATAAGGATTTTTACATGAACTTGAAGAAGATTTTTTTCAGTGCTGTCACTGTTTCAGTTCTCTGCGCATTAACGGGATGTGACTACATTCAAGAAGGCAAGCCAGAAAGTAGTTTACTGAAACAAGAAGAAGAACATAACAATAAAATTGTGCTACTTGAAAAACAACAAGCACAGCTAAAGAGTCAACTCGAAACTATTCAAAAACAACAAACTGGCATAATAAACAGCACAAAGACTTTAACTCACGTAATTAAATCCGTTAAAGACCAACAAAATACTTTTATTTTTACCGAGTTTAACCCAGCAAAAACGAAGTATTTCATCCTGAACAACGGTTCGGTGGCTTTAGCGGGCCGAGTGTTATCCATTGACGCCACAGAGAATGGCAGTGTTATTCATATTTCACTGGTCAACTTATTAAGTATACCAATCTCAAACATTGGCTTTAATGCGACATGGGGTGGTGAAAAACCTGTCGATGCCAAAGAGTTTGCCCGGTGGCAACAATTACTTTTCAACACATCAATGACATCCACATTGAAATTATTACCAGGTCAATGGCAAGACATTAATTTGACACTGAAGGGTCCCTTGTTGTAGCTGCTGTCTAGTGTCAAGCTGCCGTTCATCTTGGTGGCAATC
>OGZE01001903.1_pt1 | contig 10679 bp, 9 predicted proteins | sample 1576731 | NCBI WGS metagenome assembly OGZE01 (sample SAMEA3541503, study PRJEB24748) | human gut metagenome | biome: human gut; feature: human-associated habitat; material: faeces | place: China | collected 2012 | reverse complement strand
GTTTCTTGTTCTTCACAAGGCGAACTACAATTACATTTTGAAACACGAATTTCATTTGCTTTACAGCAATCATTTTGATCATGATAAGCACATGTTGTAACAGAACATCTTACATCCTTTGCCATGATTTCACCTCCATAATTGAGTTTAAACCATTTTCTTTTTTTTATACTTTTTAATCTTCATAAAGGATAAAACAACTAAAAGAATATTCTAGTTCCGCCGAAAAACACATTGCTACTTGGTACTTCATGTCAATAATTCGTTTTCCTTTTTCTAAAAAATCATTGATTTCATCTTGCAAATCCAATTCGTGACTACATTCAATTATTTTTATTTTCATAAAATGATTTTAACAAAAATCATTTAAAAAAATTGTCAACTATTGATTGATTTCAACAGCAAATTGAACATTAAATTCTTTATCAGTATCTAAAGCTACACAGCTTTCTTTTTCTTTAAATTCACCATCAAAATCAACATAATCTGCATGTCCAACCCATGGTTCAATAGCAAGTAAACCACCGACATGTTTTGCTGTCCATAAACCTACATGATCAAATCCTTGCATATGGAAAACAATTGATTTTTGATGATTTAATGATTTGATTGAAATATTTTCCGATTTAAAATCTTTAATAACAATAGCATCATTATTAAATAGTTGTTGTCTTACAAAAAATCTCTTTTCATGATCAAAGAATGGTAATTGTACATGTGACATTCCTCTTTTAGCCACATCAATTACTTTTTGATTACGTGTTTCATATTCAGAAAATTCTACGTAATAATCATTACTTGATTCATTTTTCATAAACGGGCAAGCAAAAGCAGGATGTCCACCTACTTGGAAATAAATTGTTTGATGATCTTTATTTTTTACATTAATAAAACAAGTTAATGTATTTTCTACTAATTTATAAGTCACATTAAGTTCAAATAAAAATGGATATTGTTTAATAATTTCATCATTTGATACAAGTGTAAATGTTACCTCAGTTTGACTTTGATTTTTAATTTCAAATTCACTATGACGGGCAAATCCATGTTGTGTCATATGATATTCTTTTCCATCAATACGACATGTATCATTTTTAATAGCTCCTACAATTGGAAATAAAATAGGTGCACTGTTGGCCCATTGGCAAGCATCTCTTTTCCACATATAGTTAATATGATCTTGATTTCCAACAATAGAAATAATTTCTGCTCCTTTTGGGTGTAAGTTTACTGTTAAATATTGGTTTGATAATTCTACCATGATAATCCTCCTTGTCTATATAAACATTATAGCATAGATTAATTTTAATAAAAAACTTAACTAAAGATAAATGTTGGTAATTGATTAATAAAGATTATTAAAGCTATGTAACTTTACGTATTTATATAAAATTCTTTAATGAATTAAACCAACTTAAAATATTAAAAATGTAGTGTTATTTCTATAATTTACTATAAACAAATAGTTTTCTAGCTTTAGTTACCAACATTTAACTTGGGTAAGGCTTTAATAAAAAAAGAAAAAGACATTAATCGTCTTTTTCATGTAATGAGTTAATAATACTTTCAATTTTATTTCCATATTCTAAAGAAGTATCTAATACAAAATGTAATTCTGGACATTTTCTAATTTTTAGTTTTTTTGCTAAAAGATTACGAATAAATCCTTTTGATCTTTCTAAAGCTTCCATTCCTTTTTCTTGATTATAATTTTTTCCTAAAAAAGTAACATAAATTTTGGAAATAGATAAATCATTTGTTGTTTCAACCGCTGTAATTGTACATAAACGTAAATCACGATCTCTTACTTCGTTTTGTAAGATCAATGAAACTTCTCTTAGAATTTGAGCATTAATTCTTTCTGTTTTTAATGACATAAATCATTCGCTCCTATTTCTTTTCTACTTCTTCCATAACATATCCTTCAATGATATCTCCTTCTTTGATATCATTGTAGTTTTCAATATTTAAACCACATTCAAAACCAGAGTTAACTTCTTTAACATCATCTTTAAAACGTCTAAGTGAAGCAAGTTTTCCTTCATAAACAACGATACCATCACGAATTAAACGGATACCGCTATTTCTTTTAATAGAGCCATCAGTTACATAACATCCTGCGATATTACCTATTTTACTTGCTTTAATTACTTGACGGATTTCAGCTTGTCCAGTAACGACTTCATGATATTCTGGAGCAAGCATACCTTTCATAGCTGTTTCAATTTCTTCTACCATCTTATAGATGACATTGTGTAAACGAATTTCAACATTTTCTTCTTCTGCTTTACTTCTTACTTTTGCATCAGGTCTTACATTGAATCCGTAAATAATTGCTTGTGAAGCACTTGCAAGAATAACATCTGATTCAGAGATTGCTCCAACTGTTGAACGGATTACATTTACACGTACACCATCAACATCAATTTTTTCTAAGGATGCTTTAACTGCTTCTGCCGTACCTTGTACATCTGCTTTAACGATAATATTTAAATCAATAATTTGACCTTCTTTTATTTGTGAATATAAATCATCTAGTGATAAAGCAGCTCCTGAATTACGATCCTTTTCAATCTTAGCTTTCATACGTGTTTCACCAACACTACGTGCTTGTTTTTCAGATTCAAAGACCATAAATTTATCACCGGCAACAGGAACTTCATTTAATCCTGTAATTTCTACTGGTGTACCAGGTAAAGCTTCTTTGATAACACGTCCTTTATCATCTAACATTTGACGTACACGACCAAATGCAGCTCCAACAACGATTGGATCACTTGCTCTTAATGTACCATTTTCAACTAATAAAGTTGCAACAGCACCACGTCCTTTGTCTAATTTACCTTCAACAACACTACCATAAGCATATCTATTTGGATTAGCTTTTAAATCAGCTAATTCAGCAACAACTGTTAATGTTTCTAATAGTTCTTCAATACCAATTTTCTTTTTCGCAGAGATTTCACAATAAACTGTATCTCCACCCCATTCTTCTGGTAATAATCCTTCTTCAGCCATTTCCGCTTTAATTCTTTCTGGATCAGCACCTTCTTTATCAATTTTATTGATTGCAACAACAATTGGTACTCCTGCTGCTTTGGCATGGTCAATAGCTTCTTTTGTTTGAGGCATAACTCCATCATCAGCAGCAACAACAATAATAACAATATCTGTTACTTGAGCTCCACGTGCTCTCATGGCAGTGAATGCTTCGTGACCTGGAGTATCTAAGAAAGTTACTTTTTTACCATTGACTTCTACTTGATAAGCTCCAATATGTTGCGTAATCCCACCAAATTCACCATCAACAACTGCTGATTTACGAATTGTATCTAATAAAGTTGTTTTCCCATGATCGACATGTCCCATGATTGTAACAACAGGACAACGTGGTTGTAAATCTTTTTCATCATCAACTACTTCAATATTTTCAAAATTGATTTCATCTACAGGAATATGTTTTTCACATTCACAACCATATTCTAAACAAATAAGTTCTACTTGTTCATCATTTAATGCCGAATTTATTGTTACCATTGTACCTAATAAAAATAACACTTTAATAACATTTGCAGGGGTTTGTCCTAATTTTTCTGCAAGTTCACCAACTGTAATTCCTTCTTCATAAGAAATTACACCATCTTTTACTTCTACTGTTTCTTTTTTAGTAGGAAAGTTGGATTGTAATTGTTTTTTCTTTGGTGCACCTTTTTTCTTTTTATTTTGTTTTGCCATAAAATCAACCTCCTATCATTTCTTTAATTTTTTTTGCAAATCCTTGATTTGTAATACCTACAGCAACACGATTATGTTTACCGATTGCTTTTGAAATTGTTTCAATATCATCAACTATAAAATAATCAACATGATAAAATTGACATTTATCTGTAATTTTCTTTTTTGTGTTATCACTCGCATCATTTGCAATTAAAACAAGTTCAACTTTATTAGCAGAAATACTTTTAATTAAAGTTTCTCCATTTACAAGCGCTCTTGCTGCATTTGCAAGACCTAACATATTTAAATAGTTTTTATTAATCACAATAAGATTTCAACTCCTCAAATATTTCATCAGGAATTTCAACTTCTAACGAACGACTTAAAAGCTTTTTCTTTTTAGCAATTTCAATTGCTTCAATACTTTTTTTAAGATAAGCACCACGTCCATTCATTTTTCCAGTTGGATCAACAAAAACTTGACCTTCCTTATTTCTTACAACACGAATTAATTCTTTTTTTGGTAATTGTTCATTTGTTGCAAGACATTTTCTAAGCGGTATTTTTTTCATAGAAACCCACCTTAATCTTCATCATAATATTTGTCATATTCATCATAGTCGATATCTTCATCATATTTGCTGTAATCGTCATCTTCGAAGTCTTCAAAATCTTCATCGTAATCATCTTCAACAACTTCTTTAACGTCTGCTTGTTGTTCAACAACAGGTTCTTCTACAGCTTCTTCAACAACTTCTTCATTATTTAACATTTCTTGAGCAAATTCATCTTGGAAATCATCATCAACAGGTGATTCTTCTTTTTGTGCAATGGCATCCATTAAACCAAGTTCTTTTGCTTCTGTTAATGATTTAATATCTATTTTCCATCCAGTAAGTCTTACAGCAAGTCTTGCATTTTGTCCACGTTTACCGATAGCTAATGAAAGTTGATCATCAGGAACGATAACTAAAGCACTGTGTGCTTCTTCATCTACAGAAACTGTTAAAACATCTGATGGTGATAAAGCATGAGAAATATAAACAACTGGGTCATTTGACCATTCAATAATGTCAATCATTTCTCCATTTAATTCATCAACCACATTTTTAACACGTGATCCTTTAGGTCCAACACATGACCCAATTGGATCTAATCCTTCAACAGCTGTATAAACAGCAACTTTACTTCTTTCTCCTGGTTCACGAGAAACAGATTTAATTTCAACAGTACCATCGAATACTTCAGGTACTTCTAATTCAAATAATCTTCTAACAAATTGAGGTTCTGTTCTACTTACAACAATGTGTGTTCCTTTAGTTCCACGATCAACATCACTTACATAAACTTTAACATGTTGCCCTTCACGTAATGTTTCACCTGGAATTTGTTGATTTAATCCTAAGAAAGCTCCTGTTTTTCCAATATTAACGATGGCAAATTTAGGTTCAACACGATCAACGATACCAGTAATGATATCATCTTTTTTATCTGCAAATTCATTATATAATGTTTCTTTTTCAGTTTCTCGTATTTTTTGTCTGAATAATTGTTTTGTTTGAATTGCTGCTAAACGTCCAATATGATCTACGTCAGCTTCTGTTTCAATAATATCACCCACTTGGTAATTCTCATTGATTTCTCTTGCTTCATCTAATGAAACTTCTAAATCTTCATCTTCTAAATCATCAACAACTGTTCTAATTTCAAACAATCTAAATTTTCCTGTTTTTTCATTGATTTCAACACGTACATTTGCTTCAGGAATCATATAGTTTTTCTTATATGCTTTCGCAATTGATTCTTTAAGCATTTCTAAGAAAACATCTTTTTCAATTCCTTTTTCTTCACATAAAAGATTTAATGCATCCATAAATTTTTTACTAGCCACTTTTAATTCCTCCTAAAACTTTACAGCTAATCTAATAAATTGAATATTATCATAATCAACAACAATCTTTTTCTTAATGTTTTTAACAAGATATTCAAATTCTAATTGTTGATCTTCGATTGACTTTAAATATCCTTCTACTTCATGTAAACCAGATTTAGGATTTTTAAATTTTGCATAAACATATTCCCCAATCGATTTTTCTACTTGTTCAAATGTTTTTAAAGGCTTTTCAATACCTGGTGAAGAAACTTCTAAAATGTATTCTTCTTTTATTGGATCAACTTCATCCAATTTATCACTAATTAATTCACTTACAGCAACACATGTATCCATATCTAAATAACCTTCATTCTTTTCAATATAGATACGTAAATACATATCATTACCATCTTTGACATACTCAATGTCATCTAAGTAACAATCATGTTGTTCAATAAAAGGTAATACCATATTTTTAATACTTTCTAATAATTCCATTTTTTCACCCCATTCAATAATAAAGAGTGGGTTCCCCCACTCGTTTCTCTCTATGAAACTATAAATAATATAGCATAAACTGAATAGATAATCAAGTCACTAGAAAAGTGATAATTGATTTTCTTCTTGCATTCCATTAAAGACTCCCATTTTTGTCAGTTGTTTAATATGAGAGTTATTTAATTTTGTACGTTTAATCACATCTTCTTTCGATAAGAACGGTCCTCTTTCTCTTGCTTCAATAACTGTTTTAGCTACAGATTCACCTAGTGAATCAACAGAGCTAAATGGTGGTAATAAACCACTTGGATCATCAGGGTCCAAGATAAAATTACTTGCATCCGATTTTTCTAAATTTAATGGACTGAAGTGGAACCCACGATCAATCATTTCTAAAGCAATTTCAAAAACATCCCATAATCCTTCATCTTTATTTGAAGATTGTCTATTTTCTCTTAACATTTCAATTTCTTTACGTCTTGCAAGAATTGCATCTTTTCCAGCAACAAGCGTATCAATATCAAAGAAATCACAACGCGTTGAAAAATAAACAGCATAATATTCTCTTGGATAATAAAGTTTCCACCAAGCCACACGAATCGCTGAAAGTACATAAGCGACGGCATGGGCTTTAGGGAACATGTACTTGATTTTTTTACACGAATCAATATACCATTGAGGCACATTATATTTTTTCATTAATTCTTCATATTTCTTTTCAGGGAAAACTGCTGGCGATTTTCCTTTACGAACACATTCCATAATATCGAAGGCATCTTTATTTGGCAGTCCTTTTTCAATTAAATAAACCATGATATCATCACGACATCCAATAACTTCTTTTAAGGTGCAAGTTCCATTTTTAATGAGTGTTTCTGCATTTCCAAGATAAACATCCGTTCCATGAGATAATCCTGAAATAATAACTAAATCATTAAAAGTTGTTGGTCGTGTTTGATCAAGCATTCCTCGTACAAAGGTTGTACCAAATTCAGGTAAACCTAACGCTCCACTTTTACAATTAATATAAGATAAATCAATACCTAAAGCTTCACTCGTTGTAAAAAGTGACATCACTTTTGTATCATTTGTAGGAATTGTTTTAGGATCCACACCTGTTAAATCTTGTAACATACGAATAACAGTTGGATCGACGTGTCCTAAAATATCAAATTTTAAGACATTATCATGAATTGCATGGAAGTCGAAGTGAGTCGTACGCCATTCAGCTGATAAATCATCCGCAGGATATTGATAAGGTGTAAAATCAAAAACATCATAATCTCTAGGGATAACAATGATACCACCTGGATGTTGTCCTGTTGTACGTTTAACACCACCACAACCACGAGCAATTCTTTCTAATTCTGCACTTCGCATTTCATTTTCAACCCCAAGTGTTTCAGCATAACCTTTGGCATAACCATAAGCTGTTTTTTCCGCAACGGTTGAAATAGTCCCCGCTCTAAAGACATGGTCTTCACCAAAAATCGTTTTAGTAAAAGCATGAGCATTGGCTTGATAAGCTCCTGAGAAGTTTAAGTCGATATCAGGTACCTTATCGGCATTGAATCCTAGGAAGGTTTCAAATGGAATATTATGTCCTTCCCCTTTCATTGGCTTTCCACAAACAGGACAGATCTTATCTGGAAGATCATACCCATCAGCGACCACACCTTCTTCTAAGAATTCACTATGGCTACAATGTAAACATAAATAATGCGGTGGTAATGGATTAACTTCTGTAATTCCTGACATTGTCGCAACAAAGGATGAACCTACAGAACCACGAGATCCTACAAGGTATCCATCATCGTTGGATTTTTTTACTAACAAGTGAGAGATATAATAAATAACCCCAAATCCATGTTTAATAATATTACTTAATTCTTTTTCTAATCGTTTTTCTACAATTTCAGGTAATTGTTCACCATAAAGACGATGCGCTGTATCATAACAAATTTTTGTTAGATTTTCATCTGCATTATCAATTGTTGGTGTAAATAATTTATCATGAATTGGTCGAATTTCTTCTACCATATCTGTAATTTTATTTGTGTTTGTAACAACATATTCGTAACATTCTTCAGATGTTAAATAATCATAACATTTCAACATTTCATCTGTTGTTCTTAAATATTGTGATGGCGTAAAAGCACGTGGATTTTTACGGTCACATAAAGGATGCGCACGATGTCCAATACCAATTTTTGGTTGAGAAATAAAAACATCTCGATAGATTTTATCTTTTTCATTTAAGAAATGAACATCTCCTGTAGCCACAATAATTTTATCGAGTTTTTTAGCAGCTGTAATCAATCTTTTAATTGAAATAATTAAATCTTCTTTTGATTCAATTTGTCCTCGATCAATCAAATGATAGTAATCGTCAAAAGGTTGAATTTCTACATAATCATAAAACTTTAAGAGTTCTTCTAATTTTTCATCAGAAGAATTTAAAGCCGCTTCAAAAACATCTGAACGGTAACAGCTTGTTCCAAAAAGTAATCCTTTTCGATAATATTCAAGTCTTTCTTTAGGAATACGTGAGCCATCATGGAAATAAGTTGTATTGGCTTCTGATACAATCTTAAACATATTTTTAAGGCCTTCTTTATTTAAAGCAAGAGCTGTCATATGATATGGGAAAACGATTTTATAAGCATCGTCTTTTTGTAATTTATTTAAATCAAGTAAATTATATTGTCCGTTTTGCATGATAGAATGAAGCATTGTCGTAAACACAGAACCTAATACTTCCGCATCATAGTCAGCACGATGGGCAACTTCATCATCATAATTAACACGATAAACACGACAAACATTTCCTAAACGATAGGATTTCATTGGCTTCATAATGGCCCTAGCAAGAGCTAAAGAGTCAATAACTGGATTTTGAATAGGTTCTTGACCTAATCTTTTTAAACTTTCATTTAAAAAACCAATATCGAATTTTGCATTATGGGCCACAAGAATCGAATCTTCGAAAAATTCTAAAATCTTTGGTAAGAATTCTTTAATTGAGGGCGCATCAGCAACCATTTCATTGGTAATACTTGTCAGTTGTGAAACTCTTGTGCCAATCGATTTACCAGGATGTATAAAGCTTTGAAGTCGATCAATAACTTCTCCATTTTTTATTTTTACCGCACCAAATTCAGTAATACCATCATGAATCACAGAAAATCCTGTTGTTTCTAAGTCGAAAGAAACATAAGTTGCATCTTCGATAGACATATCTTTTTCATTAAAAACGATATTGAAATAAGGTTCAATCATATTTAATTCAACCCCATAAATCATTTTAATACCTGCTTTTAAACTTGCAATTTGAGCTTCTGGAAAAGATTGAACATTTCCATGATCTGTGACTGCAATCGCTTTATGTCCCCATTTAGCAACTTGATTGATATAATCAGAAATATTACCGATACCATCCATAGCAGACATTTTCGAATGTGTATGTAATTCTACACGTTTTTCTTTCGCGTTATCTTGTTTTGAAGCAGGTTCTTTAACAATTTCAATAGAACGTGCCATCATGACAGTCTCTCTTGCGTAATTGTCTAAGCGAATTTCGCCAGTAGCTTTGATCCATACTTTTCCTTTATCTAATATTTTAATATCTTCAATATTATTATTTGTATTATTTTCAAAACGTTTTACCATAATGGAATCTGTATAATCTGTTATCCATAAAGTTTGAATATGTTTCCCTGCTCTTGTTTTAATAAGTTCTGTTTTAAAAACATATCCTTGTATCGTACAGTTATTTTCCATTGTTTGACTAGTAATTTCATGAAGTTTTAAAAAAGTTGCTTCTCCTTTTTCACGTCGATAATTGTTTTTATAATCAAACTTTGGTTTAGGTGCTTCTGCTTTTTTTAAGTCAGCCAAATCAATTTGAACGGGTTCATAACTATCCATTTCTTGAAGCAAACTTTCTAATTCTGCTGCATCTTCTTTAATATAGAATTGAAATGATTTATTTAAACCAATTTCTTTAAATAATTGTTTAATCTTATTTTGTAATTGTTGGTATTGTTCTAATTGGATTTCATTTAAAACCCCTATTTTTATAACTTGATTAATTTCAATATCTTCTATCTTTAAAGAGGTAAATAATGGAGATAATAATTTCATTTTTTCAATAATATATCCTAAATAATAAGACCAATCTTGTTCATATGAAAAATTATCTGGATAATTAAAAATAAATTCAATAGGATAAGGAAATTGATCACCTGAATTGATCAATAATTGATATTCTTCAAAAGGAATAAAATCCTTACTTTCAATATAAAAACTATATTCATTATTTTGATGTACAACAACTTTTTTTAAATTAGCATGCATTAAAATACTGACTTGATCTATAATATTCAATTGTTTTAATAAAATAATTAATTTATTCATATTCCACCTCGAAACAGCATTTATTATAACACAAAAAAAGGCAAAAGCCTTTTTTTAAAAGAATTTTCCTATATCATTTACAGTTACAAAAATCATTAATCCAAAAACAAGAATAAGTCCTGCCATTTGTAAAGCACAAGAAATACGTTTCCCATGCTGCAAAGAATATGCGAGA
>OGZE01001866.1_pt1 | contig 10884 bp, 7 predicted proteins | sample 1576731 | NCBI WGS metagenome assembly OGZE01 (sample SAMEA3541503, study PRJEB24748) | human gut metagenome | biome: human gut; feature: human-associated habitat; material: faeces | place: China | collected 2012 | reverse complement strand
ACGAGAATCAACAACCACAAACCGAGGCTTTTGAGCTGAGTGCGGCAGAGCGTGAAGCGATCGAGCACGAGATGCACCACTACGAAGACCCGCGTGCGGCGTCCATTGAAGCGCTGAAAATCGTTCAGAAGCAGCGTGGCTGGGTGCCGGATGGTGCGATCCACGCGATCGCCGATGTGCTGGGTATTCCGGCAAGCGACGTCGAAGGTGTGGCAACGTTCTACAGTCAGATCTTCCGCCAGCCGGTTGGTCGCCATGTGATCCGTTATTGTGACAGCGTGGTCTGTCATATCAACGGTTATCAGGGTATTCAGGCGGCGCTCGAGAAAAAGCTGAACATCAAACCAGGGCAAACGACATTTGACGGTCGCTTTACGCTGCTGCCAACTTGCTGCCTGGGGAACTGTGATAAAGGGCCAAACATGATGATCGATGAGGACACTCACGCGCATCTGACCCCGGAAGCGATCCCTGAACTGCTGGAGCGGTATAAATGAAAAACATTATCCGTACTCCCGAAACGCATCCGCTGACCTGGCGTCTGCGCGATGACAAACAGCCAGTGTGGCTGGACGAATATCGCAGCAAAAACGGTTACGAAGGCGCGCGTAAGGCGCTGACCGGGCTGTCTCCGGACGAAATCGTTAATCAGGTAAAAGACGCTGGTCTGAAAGGGCGCGGTGGCGCGGGCTTTTCTACCGGCCTGAAATGGAGCCTGATGCCGAAAGACGAATCCATGAACATCCGTTACCTGCTGTGTAACGCCGATGAAATGGAGCCGGGCACCTATAAAGACCGCCTGCTGATGGAGCAACTGCCGCACCTGCTGGTGGAAGGTATGCTCATCTCCGCGTTTGCGCTGAAAGCTTACCGTGGCTACATCTTCCTGCGTGGCGAATATATCGAAGCGGCAGTTAATCTGCGCCGTGCCATTGCCGAAGCCACCGAAGCGGGTCTGCTTGGCAAAAACATTATGGGAACAGGTTTCGATTTCGAACTGTTCGTCCATACCGGGGCAGGGCGCTACATCTGCGGGGAAGAAACAGCGTTAATCAACTCCCTGGAAGGGCGTCGTGCTAACCCACGCTCGAAACCCCCCTTCCCGGCAACCTCCGGCGTATGGGGCAAACCGACCTGTGTCAACAACGTCGAAACCCTGTGTAACGTTCCGGCGATCCTCGCTAACGGCGTGGAGTGGTATCAGAACATCTCGAAAAGTAAAGATGCTGGCACCAAGCTGATGGGCTTCTCCGGTCGGGTGAAAAATCCGGGACTGTGGGAACTGCCGTTCGGCACCACCGCACGCGAGATCCTCGAAGATTACGCCGGTGGTATGCGTGATGGTCTGAAATTTAAAGCCTGGCAGCCAGGCGGCGCGGGGACTGACTTCCTGACCGAAGCGCACCTTGATCTGCCGATGGAATTCGAAAGTATCGGTAAAGCGGGCAGCCGTCTGGGTACGGCGCTGGCGATGGCGGTTGACCATGAGATCAACATGGTGTCGCTGGTGCGTAACCTGGAAGAGTTTTTCGCCCGTGAGTCCTGCGGCTGGTGTACGCCGTGCCGCGACGGTCTGCCGTGGAGCGTGAAAATTCTGCGTGCGCTGGAGCGTGGTGAAGGTCAGCCGGGCGATATCGAAACACTTGAGCAACTGTGTCGATTCTTAGGCCCGGGTAAAACTTTCTGTGCCCACGCACCTGGTGCAGTGGAGCCGTTACAGAGCGCCATCAAATATTTCCGCGAAGAATTTGAGGCGGGAATCAAACAGCCGTTCAGCAATACCCATTTGATTAATGGGATTCAGCCGAACCTGCTGAAAGAGCGCTGGTAACCGAATTTCGATTAACGCTCAGTCTCTGACTGAGAAAACTGGAAGCATGCTAATGGCTACAATTCATGTAGACGGCAAAGAATACGAGGTCAACGGAGCGGACAACCTGCTGGAAGCTTGTCTGTCTCTGGGCCTTGATATTCCTTACTTTTGCTGGCATCCGGCGCTGGGAAGTGTCGGTGCTTGCCGCCAGTGTGCGGTGAAGCAATACCAAAACGCGGAAGACACGCGTGGTCGCCTGGTGATGTCCTGTATGACACCGGCTTCCGATGGCACCTTTATTTCCATTGACGACGAAGAAGCGAAACAGTTCCGTGAAAGCGTGGTCGAGTGGTTGATGACCAACCACCCGCACGACTGTCCGGTATGTGAAGAGGGCGGTAACTGCCATCTTCAGGATATGACTGTGATGACCGGACACAGCTTCCGTCGCTACCGTTTCACCAAACGTACCCACCGTAATCAGGATTTGGGGCCATTCATCTCTCACGAAATGAACCGCTGCATCGCCTGCTACCGCTGTGTGCGTTACTACAAAGATTACGCTGACGGTACAGATCTGGGCGTTTACGGTGCGCACGACAACGTCTACTTCGGTCGCCCGGAAGACGGCACGCTGGAAAGCGAATTTTCCGGTAACCTGGTCGAAATTTGCCCGACCGGCGTATTTACCGACAAAACGCACTCCGAGCGTTACAACCGTAAATGGGATATGCAGTTTGCGCCGAGCATCTGCCAGCAATGTTCCATCGGCTGTAACATCAGCCCCGGTGAACGTTACGGCGAACTGCGTCGTATCGAAAACCGTTACAACGGTACGGTAAACCACTACTTCCTCTGCGACCGTGGTCGTTTCGGTTACGGTTACGTCAACCTGAAGGATCGTCCGCGTCAGCCAGTACAGCGTCGTGGCGATGATTTCATTACCCTCAACGCCGAACAGGCAATGCAGGGCGCGGCAGATATTCTGCGTCAGTCGAAGAAAGTGATCGGTATTGGTTCTCCGCGTGCCAGCGTGGAAAGCAACTTTGCGCTGCGTGAACTGGTGGGCGAAGAAAACTTCTACACCGGTATCGCTCACGGTGAGCAGGAACGTCTGCAACTGGCGCTGAAAGTGCTGCGTGAAGGCGGCATTTATACTCCGGCTCTGCGCGAAATCGAATCTTACGATGCGGTACTGGTGCTGGGCGAAGACGTTACCCAGACCGGCGCGCGCGTCGCGCTGGCAGTGCGTCAGGCGGTGAAAGGTAAAGCGCGCGAAATGGCGGCAGCACAGAAAGTGGCTGACTGGCAGATTGCGGCAATCCTCAACATCGGTCAACGTGCGAAGCATCCGCTGTTTGTTACCAACGTTGATGACACCCGTCTGGATGATATCGCGGCGTGGACTTACCGCGCACCGGTTGAAGATCAGGCGCGTTTAGGTTTTGCCATCGCCCATGCGCTGGATAACTCTGCACCAGCGGTTGACGGTATCGAACCTGAGCTGCAAAGCAAAATCGACGTCATCGTGCAGGCACTGGCAGGTGCGAAGAAACCGTTGATTATCTCCGGGACGAACGCCGGTAGCTTAGAGGTGATTCAGGCGGCGGCTAACGTCGCGAAAGCCCTGAAAGGTCGCGGCGCTGACGTCGGTATCACCATGATTGCCCGTTCCGTCAACAGCATGGGGCTGGGCATTATGGGTGGCGGTTCGCTTGAAGAAGCGTTAACCGAACTGGAAACCGGACGCGCCGACGCGGTGGTGGTGTTGGAAAACGATCTGCATCGTCACGCTTCTGCTATCCGCGTGAATGCTGCGCTGGCTAAAGCACCGCTGGTGATGGTGGTTGATCATCAACGCACAGCGATTATGGAAAACGCCCATCTGGTACTTTCTGCTGCCAGCTTTGCTGAAAGCGACGGTACGGTGATCAACAACGAAGGCCGCGCCCAACGTTTCTTCCAGGTTTACGATCCTGCTTATTACGACAGCAAAACTGTCATGCTGGAAAGCTGGCGCTGGTTACACTCGCTGCACAGCACCCTGCTGAGCCGTGAAGTGGACTGGACGCAGCTCGACCATGTGATTGACGCTGTTGTGGCGAAAATCCCGGAACTGGCAGGTATCAAAGATGCTGCGCCGGATGCGACATTCCGTATTCGTGGGCAGAAACTGGCCCGTGAACCGCACCGTTACAGCGGTCGTACCGCCATGCGCGCCAATATCAGCGTTCATGAGCCGCGTCAGCCGCAGGATATTGACACCATGTTCACCTTCTCGATGGAAGGTAACAACCAGCCGACTGCGCACCGTTCGCAAGTGCCGTTTGCCTGGGCGCCGGGCTGGAACTCCCCGCAGGCGTGGAACAAATTCCAGGACGAAGTGGGCGGCAAACTGCGCTTTGGCGATCCGGGCGTGCGTCTGTTTGAAACCAGCGAAAATGGTCTGGATTACTTCACCAGCGTACCGGCACGCTTCCAGCCGCAGGACGGGAAATGGCGTATCGCGCCGTATTACCACCTGTTTGGCAGCGATGAATTGTCACAGCGTGCTCCGGTCTTCCAGAGCCGTATGCCGCAGCCGTACATCAAACTCAACCCAGCGGATGCCGCGAAGTTGGGTGTGAACGCAGGTACACGCGTCTCCTTTAGTTACGATGGCAACACGGTCACGCTGCCGGTTGAAATCGCCGAAGGACTGACGGCAGGGCAGGTGGGCTTGCCGATGGGTATGTCCGGCATTGCTCCGGTGCTGGCTGGCGCGCATCTTGAGGATCTCAAGGAGGCACAACAATGAGTTGGATATCACCGGAACTGATTGAGATCCTGCTGACCATCCTCAAAGCGGTGGTGATCCTGCTGGTGGTTGTCACCTGCGGGGCATTCATGAGCTTTGGCGAACGTCGCCTGCTGGGTCTGTTCCAGAACCGTTACGGACCTAACCGTGTTGGCTGGGGCGGTTCGCTCCAGCTGGTTGCGGACATGATCAAAATGTTCTTTAAAGAAGACTGGATCCCGAAATTCTCGGATCGCGTCATCTTTACCCTGGCACCGATGATTGCCTTTACCTCGCTGCTGCTGGCCTTTGCGATTGTGCCAGTCAGTCCGGGTTGGGTGGTTGCCGACCTGAACATCGGGATTTTGTTCTTCCTGATGATGGCAGGTCTGGCGGTTTACGCGGTGCTGTTTGCGGGCTGGTCAAGTAACAACAAATACTCGTTGCTGGGTGCGATGCGTGCTTCTGCGCAGACCCTGAGCTACGAAGTGTTCCTCGGGCTTTCCCTGATGGGCGTGGTGGCGCAGGCCGGTTCATTCAACATGACCGACATCGTCAACAGCCAGGCGCATGTGTGGAACGTTATCCCGCAATTCTTTGGTTTTATTACCTTTGCCATCGCGGGCGTGGCGGTATGTCACCGTCACCCGTTTGACCAGCCGGAAGCCGAGCAGGAACTGGCGGATGGTTACCACATTGAATATTCCGGTATGAAGTTCGGTCTGTTCTTCGTGGGTGAGTACATCGGGATTGTGACCATCTCTGCATTGATGGTGACGCTGTTCTTCGGTGGCTGGCAAGGCCCGTTGTTACCGCCATTCATCTGGTTCGCGCTGAAAACCGCGTTCTTTATGATGATGTTCATTTTGATTCGTGCGTCGTTACCGCGTCCGCGTTATGACCAGGTAATGTCCTTCGGCTGGAAAATCTGCCTGCCGCTGACGCTGATCAACTTGCTGGTAACGGCGGCTGTCATTCTCTGGCAGGCGCAATAAGGGGCAATAAGACCATGACCTTAAAAGAATTGTTAGTAGGTTTCGGCACCCAGGTTCGTAGTATCTGGATGATCGGCCTGCACGCGTTCGCCAAACGCGAAACGCGAATGTACCCGGAAGAGCCGGTCTATCTGCCGCCCCGTTATCGTGGTCGTATCGTTCTGACCCGCGACCCGGACGGCGAAGAGCGTTGCGTAGCCTGTAACCTCTGCGCGGTAGCCTGCCCGGTCGGCTGTATCTCGCTGCAAAAAGCAGAAACCAAAGACGGTCGCTGGTATCCGGAATTTTTCCGTATCAACTTCTCGCGCTGCATTTTCTGTGGTCTGTGCGAAGAAGCCTGTCCGACCACGGCGATTCAGTTAACCCCGGATTTCGAAATGGGGGAATACAAGCGCCAGGATCTGGTTTACGAGAAAGAGGATCTGCTGATCTCCGGTCCGGGCAAATACCCGGAATATAACTTCTACCGGATGGCAGGTATGGCAATCGACGGCAAAGATAAGGGCGAAGCAGAGAACGAAGCCAAGCCTATCGACGTCAAGAGCCTGTTACCGTAAGGAGAGGGGCAATGGAGTTCGCTTTTTATATCTGTGGCCTGATAGCCATACTTGCGACCTTGCGAGTGATCACCCATACCAATCCGGTACACGCACTGCTGTACCTGATTATTTCGCTGCTGGCGATTTCTGGGGTGTTCTTCTCACTGGGCGCTTACTTCGCCGGTGCGCTGGAAATTATCGTCTACGCGGGTGCCATTATGGTGCTGTTCGTGTTCGTGGTGATGATGCTCAACCTGGGCGGTTCAGAAATCGAACAGGAACGCCAGTGGCTGAAACCGCAGGTGTGGATTGGTCCGGCAATTTTGTCGGCCATCATGCTGGTGGTGATTGTTTACGCCATCCTCGGTGTTAACGATCAGGGTATCGACGGTACGCCAATCAGTGCTAAAGCAGTGGGTATTACGCTGTTCGGGCCTTACGTACTGGCGGTGGAACTGGCTTCTATGCTGCTGCTCGCAGGTCTGGTTGTGGCCTTCCACGTCGGTCGTGAAGAGCGTGCGGGTGAAGTGCTGAGCAATCGTAAAGACGACAGCGCGAAAAGAAAAACGGAGGAGCACGCATGATCCCCTTACAACATGGACTGATCCTCGCGGCAATCTTATTCGTTCTTGGCTTAACCGGTCTGGTTATCCGTCGCAATCTGCTGTTTATGTTGATTGGTCTGGAAATCATGATTAACGCCTCCGCGCTGGCCTTCGTGGTCGCCGGAAGCTACTGGGGCCAGACCGACGGTCAGGTGATGTACATTCTCGCCATCAGCCTCGCGGCGGCAGAAGCGAGTATCGGCCTTGCGCTGCTGCTGCAACTTCACCGTCGTCGCCAGAACCTGAACATCGATTCAGTAAGTGAGATGCGCGGATGAACATGCTTGCCTTAACCATTATTTTGCCATTGATTGGCTTCGTCCTGCTGGCGTTCTCCCGTGGGCGCTGGTCTGAAAACGTTTCGGCGATCGTCGGCGTTGGCTCTGTGGGCCTGGCGGCGCTGGTAACCGCCTTTATCGGCGTTGATTTCTTCGCTAACGGCGAGCAGGCATACAGCCAGCCGCTGTGGACGTGGATGTCGGTAGGCGACTTTAACATCGGTTTTAACCTGGTGCTGGACGGCCTGTCGCTGACCATGCTCTCGGTGGTCACTGGTGTGGGTTTCCTTATTCACATGTACGCCTCCTGGTACATGCGCGGTGAAGAGGGCTACTCTCGCTTCTTCGCCTACACCAACCTGTTCATCGCCAGCATGGTAGTTCTGGTGCTTGCCGACAACCTGCTGCTGATGTACCTCGGCTGGGAAGGCGTGGGCCTGTGCTCCTATCTGCTGATCGGTTTCTATTACACCGATCCGAAGAATGGCGCAGCGGCAATGAAAGCGTTCGTCGTGACCCGTGTGGGTGACGTTTTCCTCGCTTTCGCACTGTTCATTCTTTACAACGAACTGGGCACCCTGAACTTCCGCGAAATGGTGGAACTGGCACCAGCGCACTTTGCTGACGGCAATAACATGCTGATGTGGGCGACGCTGATGCTGCTGGGCGGTGCGGTCGGTAAATCTGCGCAGTTGCCGTTGCAGACATGGCTTGCCGACGCGATGGCGGGCCCGACGCCTGTCTCCGCGCTGATCCACGCCGCAACCATGGTAACCGCGGGTGTCTACCTGATCGCCCGTACCCACGGCCTGTTCCTGATGACGCCGGAAGTTCTGCATCTGGTGGGTATTGTCGGGGCGGTTACGCTGCTGCTGGCCGGTTTTGCCGCGCTGGTACAGACCGACATCAAACGTGTTCTCGCTTACTCTACCATGAGCCAGATTGGCTACATGTTCCTCGCGCTTGGCGTGCAGGCATGGGATGCGGCGATTTTCCACTTGATGACCCACGCGTTCTTTAAAGCGCTGCTGTTCCTGGCATCCGGTTCCGTCATTCTGGCCTGCCATCACGAACAGAACATCTTCAAGATGGGCGGTCTGCGTAAATCTATTCCGCTGGTTTATCTCTGCTTCCTGGTGGGCGGCGCAGCACTGTCGGCACTACCGCTGGTCACTGCGGGCTTCTTCAGTAAGGATGAGATCCTCGCGGGTGCGATGGCGAATGGTCATATCAATCTGATGGTGGCAGGTCTGGTCGGTGCGTTTATGACCTCGCTCTACACCTTCCGTATGATTTTCATCGTCTTCCACGGAAAAGAACAAATTCACGCTCACGCCGTGAAAGGGGTAACTCACAGCCTGCCGCTGATTGTGCTGCTGATCCTTTCCACCTTCGTTGGCGCACTGATTGTACCGCCGCTGCAGGGCGTGCTTCCGCAAACGACGGAACTGGCGCACGGCAGCATGTTGACCCTGGAAATTACCTCTGGCGTGGTCGCGGTGGTCGGCATTCTGCTGGCAGCCTGGCTGTGGCTGGGTAAACGTACTCTGGTGACCTCCATCGCCAACAGTGCGCCGGGCCGTCTGCTGGGCACCTGGTGGTACAACGCCTGGGGATTTGACTGGCTGTATGACAAAGTGTTCGTCAAGCCGTTCCTGGGTATTGCCTGGTTGCTGAAACGCGATCCGCTGAACTCAATGATGAACATCCCGGCTGTCCTTTCCCGCTTTGCAGGTAAAGGTCTGCTGTTAAGTGAGAACGGCTATCTGCGCTGGTATGTGGCATCCATGAGCATCGGTGCGGTCGTGGTGCTGGCACTGTTGATGGTACTGCGTTGAGTTAAGGATTGTGGGATTGCCCCTGGGCATATAAGAACGTAGGTCGGATAAGCCGCCTTCGCGGTGCATCCGACACTACCCCCAGTCCGAAGAGAATTTTCTGTCGTGAGAATTCGTTGAAAATCCGGTCCTGACGGGACTTTTACAAGGAATAAAGATCGCCATGTTACTACCCTGGCTAATATTAATTCCCTTTATTGGCGGCTTCCTGTGCTGGCAGACCGAACGCTTTGGCGTCAAGGTGCCACGCTGGATCGCGCTGATCACCATGGGATTGACGCTGGCGCTGTCGCTGCAACTGTGGTTGCAGGGCGGTTATTCACTGACGCAATCCGCCGGAATTCCGCAGTGGCAGTCTGAATTCGACATGCCGTGGATCCCGCGTTTTGGTATCTCTATTCATCTCGCCATTGACGGGCTGTCGCTGCTGATGGTCGTGCTGACCGGTCTGCTCGGTGTGCTGGCGGTACTATGTTCGTGGAAAGAGATCGAAAAATATCAGGGCTTCTTCCACCTCAACCTGATGTGGATCCTGGGCGGCGTTATCGGCGTGTTCCTTGCCATCGACATGTTCCTGTTCTTCTTCTTCTGGGAAATGATGCTGGTGCCGATGTACTTCCTGATCGCACTGTGGGGGCATAAAGCCTCTGACGGTAAAACGCGTATCACGGCGGCAACCAAGTTCTTCATTTACACCCAGGCGAGTGGCCTGGTGATGTTGATTGCCATCCTGGCGCTGGTTTTTGTTCACTACAATGCGACCGGCGTCTGGACCTTCAACTATGAAGAGCTGCTGAATACGCCAATGTCCAGTGGTGTGGAATACCTGTTAATGCTGGGCTTCTTCATCGCCTTCGCAGTCAAAATGCCGGTGGTTCCGCTGCATGGCTGGCTGCCGGATGCGCACTCCCAGGCTCCGACCGCCGGTTCCGTTGACCTCGCGGGGATCTTGCTGAAAACTGCCGCTTACGGTTTGCTGCGTTTCTCCCTGCCGCTGTTCCCGAACGCGTCGGCAGAGTTCGCGCCAATTGCTATGTGGCTGGGTGTTATCGGCATCTTCTACGGTGCGTGGATGGCCTTCGCCCAGACCGATATCAAACGTCTGATCGCCTACACCTCGGTTTCCCACATGGGCTTCGTGCTGATTGCTATCTACACCGGCAGCCAGTTGGCCTACCAGGGCGCGGTAATCCAGATGATTGCGCACGGTTTGTCGGCGGCGGGTCTGTTTATTCTTTGTGGTCAGCTTTATGAACGTATCCATACCCGCGACATGCGCATGATGGGCGGTCTGTGGAGCAAGATGAAATGGCTGCCAGCACTGTCGCTGTTCTTTGCGGTGGCAACGCTTGGGATGCCTGGCACCGGTAACTTCGTCGGCGAATTTATGATTCTGTTCGGCAGCTTCCAGGTTGTCCCGGTGATTACCGTTATTACCTCTGTTTTGATTCTCCACGAGACCATTACACCGTTGTCTGGGGTGGGCATCGGCTGTACCTTTGTTGGTCTCCTTTTGTCAGAGTACAAAGGCAAGGCGCTCTCTCAGCCAAAACAAAATATGCAGGTATAAAAATAACGTGTCCCAGAAATGCAGGTCTGGGACACGTTGTTTTCCGACGAGATCAAGAGGCCAGATAAGCCCGGTGGAATACCTTCTTTCCTTTCTTGATGACCAGCCCCTCTCCAGAGAGCTGCTCTGCGGTGAAAGCTGCAGAAATCTCTTTTACCTTTTCTCCGGCAACTTCCACGCCCCCTTGCTGTACCAAGCGACGGGCTTCCCCTTTCGAAGGAACCAGACCGCAGCGAAGCATCAAGTCCAAAATGCCGATGGAACCGTCGGTCAGATCTTCGGCGGACAGGGCGGTAGAGGGCATGTTCGCAGTATCCCCTCCTTTGGCAAAGAGACCACGAGCCACTTCCTGGGCTTTGTTGGCCTCTTCCTCCCCGTGGACCAGCTTGGTCAGCTCATAGGCCAAAATCTCCTTGGCGGTATTCAGCTGTGCGCCCTCCCAAGCGTCCATCTTGTCGATCTCTTCCAGC
>OGZE01001865.1_pt1 | contig 10885 bp, 10 predicted proteins | sample 1576731 | NCBI WGS metagenome assembly OGZE01 (sample SAMEA3541503, study PRJEB24748) | human gut metagenome | biome: human gut; feature: human-associated habitat; material: faeces | place: China | collected 2012 | reverse complement strand
TTTTATTATGAAAATCATGAAACAGGTGCGGAATCGGACGGATCAGCTTGTGCAATCGCTTCCAGATGGAGCAGGGTTTGATTTAACATATTCAGCTGTGCCGGTCCGATCGACGTCAGAGCGAATGGAAGCGATGGAATAGCGGAGAAACGCTTCCGAATCTTGATATCGGTATCGCAGCCTGCATATGAAATGCTGAATTTAGTCTCGGTTTCAAAGATATTTCCTAATATACTGGAGGTCTGAAGGCTTTTCCACATTGCAGATACCGCGGTATGATTAGAAAAGTCTAATTCTATATATGGGTGATAGGGATTCTTGCTTTGAATAACGATTGCTAATTTGTCATAGATCGTTTGCCCGGCGGCGTCTTGAGAAATGCCGCCTTTCGTTTTCATTTGCGTATAGGCGTGCTTTGAAGTAATAAGCTGTGCCTGGAGAATATCGGAGTAGGGAAGAGAAAAACACTCAAATGCTTCTAACGGATGGGCATTTGTGCATTGAAGGGCATGTAATTCCGGCAAATCCTTTGTTTTATAGTAGAGTAGTTGCTGATTGGCACTGTCCAGAATAATACCTTGCGAACCGGAAAAGTTGATACGGCATCGATCAATAACAGCATGGGAGGGGCATGCGATTTCTACGCTCCAGTCACATTTGCTGCCTTGTGTCTGCAAATGCTGGTTTAAGGCGGTATAAGCTGCTTCCAACCATTTCGGTAAGTCTTGATTAAACAGATGTACAACATCCTGTCGTGCCGCGTCATGAAGCCACTTATTGGATAGTATGGAACGAAAGGCAGCATAGATTCCCCAGAGTATGAGAGCTATAATCAGACATACTAAGAGCGTTCGTAAGATTACCATGTACAGTCCTCCTGTTATCTTCTTTAGTATAGCTGGAAGAAATATGTATGTCAATTATGAATATCATAATGATATCGTAATATCATCGTGATTGGCATACCCTATAATAAGGTGATTGCATGCTGATTATAGGGGAACGAATTAAAATGCTGCGGGAGAGTCACAACCTCTCACAGGCCGCGCTGGCAAAGCGGCTGGGCATCACACGGTCGAGCGTAAATGCGTGGGAATTGGGCCTGAATGTACCGAGTACACAGTATATTATCGAATTATCTGAGATTTTCAAGGTTTCGACGGACTATCTGCTGTGTGTTGCAAAAACGCAGACGTTGGATTTAACAGGTCTGGACGAGGAGGATATCGCCGTTCTGTATGCGCTGGCGACCCATCTGCGTAGAAAGAACCGCGAAATGAAATTATAAAAATAATTTGAAAGGTGTCTGCTCATGCAGATGCTTTTTATTATCCCATTGTTGAAAACCGAAAATCCTTACTATATAATTGTAAATATCCTGACAGATAACGGAGAAAACACAATGCAGAACGAAAAAACATCCGTTTTGGTGCTCGCGCAGTGCGATTTGACCATGCGCGAGACGTTAAATACCCGATTCGGCACGCAGTGCACGTTCACGTTCGCGGAGAACGGCGAACACCCGACCGCGGAGCAGCTTCGCGCAGCTGCGGTTATTTTCGGCGAACCGAGTGAAGCCCAGCTGGCGCAGACCGAAAACCTGCGTCTGCTGCAGCTGACCTGGGCGGGCGCGGACAAGTACACGCGCATGGAAAACCTGCCGCAGAGCGTGGTGCTGGCGAATGCGTCCGGTGCGTTCGGCACGATCATCGCGGAGTACGCGATTGGCAGTCTGGTGGCGCTGTACCGCTCGTTTGGACGGTACTGGAGCAATAAACAGGCGCATATCTGGCAAAAATACGACCATGCGGAGACGATTTCCGGCAAGACCGCACTTGTACTCGGCATGGGCGACATCGGCGCGAATGTGGCCCGCCGATTGAAAGTCTTCGGCGCAGCTGTGCTTGGCGTGAAGCGCACAGCGGTTTCGGCGGTACCGGCAGACTTCGACGAAGCGCATACACTCGATGCGTTAGACGCTCTGCTCCCGCGGGCGGACATCGTCATTGGCTGCCTTCCGAACACGCGCGAGACCGCGGGTCTGCTGACGGCCGAGCGTCTGCACGCGATGAAAGCAGGCGCGGTGCTGGTCAATGTCGGACGCGGCAGTCTGGCGGGGACGGACGATCTGGTGTCGGCTTTGCAGGACGGCCACCTCGGCGGCGCCGCACTCGATGTGTTCGAGACCGAACCGCTTCCGGCGGACTGTCCGCTGTGGGACATGGAGAACGTGCTGCTCACGCCGCATATCGCAGGCCCGAGCTTCGGCGGCAGCGCGGACGTGCAGAACACGATCTGGCATATCTGCATGGACAATCTGGAGCGGTATTTGACCGGAAACCCGCTGAAAAATGTCGTAAACCGGTCGGAGGGATACTGATACGCGTTTCCCGCAGGTATAGCAACAAAGAGAAAACGAGCCGAAAGCCATGCTGTCGGCTCGTTTTTTTGGTGCTCAGCAGTTTTTGAAAAACCAGATAATAAAGTTGATAACCTCTATGCCGAGGAAAATCAGGGCAACCACGCAGATGACCGCCGCTGCCGTCATAAACTGGATGGACGGTTCGCCCAGGCTTTCAATAATCACGCAGGTCAGCGCAATAAACCAGCTGATCATGCACGCCGTATGCAGCGGATGCTGCAGGATCCACTTGCTGATCTGACCGGATTCGTCGGATTTCGGTGCAGGCTCGGTTGTTTTCTGCTCTGCGGAGACAGGCCGTCGGCCGCCGGACGCATTCGGTGCATTGCGCGCCGCTTCCTGCATGCCCTGCCGGTAGTGCACATAGCCGTCAAGTCCCTTGCCGTAGAAGCCGTAATCGTCTTTTTTCATATGCCATGCCTCCTTTTCATGCTTTGAGTATCGCATATCGGGTGTCCGATAAAACGGACTCAGAAGCGGTTGAACACAAATGTTCCAAATTACTGTTTTTACCATAGCATAACCGGGCGCAAAACACAAGCGGTGAAGATATGTACAAATACTGCCGGTTCCAATTGTGCAAAAGCAATGAAAAAGTTATAATTATGCCAAAACGACACAAAATCGACAAAGTTTTGTGATAAATGGCATTGCAAAAAATGTAAAACGGTGGTATGATGTAGGCAATAAAGCGGCACAAGGGTACCCTTGTGTCTGAGGTACTCGCCCTCAGACACAAAACCTTCCTAAGTACAAATTTTGCAAAGGAACGGCAAAACGGCACCGATTATGCCGGAAAAAACAATTTCGAGGAGGATAAACATGAAAAGAAGATTGTTATCGGCTTTTCTCGCTGTGATGATGGTGCTGACTATGGCGCCGATGGCATTTGCGGCGGAGGGTAGCGAAGTTTCTTCGCCTGTGGAAGTAAGCACTGCTGATGAATTGCAGTCTGCGCTGACGAATGCCAAGGATGGCACAGTTATTAAGTTGACTGACAATATTACTGTATCAAGTCGTGCAAAGTTCAGCGGTCAGAGTATGATTGTAACGCTGGATTTGAACAATTATACTTTGACTGGTTCTGATAGCGATTATGCACTGTCTAATGAAAATGGTGATGGTGCAACCACGGGCAAGTTGATTGTCAAAAATGGTACGATTAAACGTGCAGACGATGTAAAGGGTTCCAATTCGACTGTCCGCAACTACGGTCAGATGGAATTGAACAATGTACAGGTACAAGGTAATTACATTGTAGTTAAGAATGAAGAAACTGCAACGCTTATCATGAATGACTGCACTTTGACTGCACCGGATGTATATGGCAATAATCAGGCACCATCTGGTTTGCAGAACTGGGGTACTGCTACGGCAAATAATTGTTCGATTAAATCTGGTACGGCTGTAATGGCTGCAAGCTGGGCAGATAGCAAACAAAGCTATGATTCTAACACTTCTCTGAATAATTGTACAATTTCTGGTAGTTCTTACGCTGTTTCTTCTGGTCGCGCAGATAAGTCTACTGCAAAGCAGATAGTCACTGTAAATGGCGGTAGTTATACGGGTAATATTAACTCCGGCGCAGGCAGCGACATTACGATTAACGCAGAAATCAAGGGTAAGATGCGCGTAGTTAACGATTTTAGCTACAACTTGGGTTCTGCCAGCTATATTACTTCTGGCCCGAGTAAGGTAACTCTGGCTGAGGGTGGTAGTGTTTCTGGCACGATTAACGCAGCTGCAAAGAATGGTAATACCTACTATTCTACGGTAACAAATGCTGTTGAAGAGGCAACAAACGGAAATACCATTGAACTCGTACAGGATACTACGGAAGATGTTGTTATTCCGGCTGACAAGACCATTACTCTCGACCTGAATGGCAAGAAGCTGACCAATGTTCAGAGCGATACCATTACTGTTACCAAGGGTGCAACTCTGACGGTGCAGGGCAAGGGCATTGTTGATAATGTTACTAATGCGAAAGCTCCTGTTTACAATAATGGTATTACCACTCTGAATGGCGGCAAGTACACTCGTAGCGCAGAAGCGGCGAATACTACTTCCAGCTCGGGCGGCAACAGCTATTATAACATTCTGAACCATGGTGTTATGACCATCAATGGGGGTGTAGAAGTATACTCTTCCGGTCATTTCTCCAGCTTGGTAGCAAATGGCTACTACAATTATTCTGATACGCAAAAGGGCGACAGAACTGCTTATATTGAGGGTGTAGGACATGCTGCACCGGAACTAACTATCAATGACGGTAAATTCTCCGGCGGTATCAACACCATCAAGAATGATGATAACGCAACACTTACCATTAATAACGGCGAGTTCAGCAATGTTACGCAGGCTGTTGTACAGAATAATAATATTGCAACCATCAATGGCGGTACTTTTGATGCAGACGGTTATCATGCACTGGAAAACTGGAAGTACAACAGCAATTATAATGCGGGTAATCTGACCGTTACTAATGGTAAGTTTGCAGGCAGTATTGCAACAAATGCAGCAGTATCGCTCAAAATTTCTGGTGGTCTCTACACTGAGAATCCGTCTAAGTACCTTGCGGATAGCGTCAAGGATAGTTATAAATATGCAGCTGTAAAGCATGCGTCTCCGTACCTTTTTGAGGTAAAGGAAATTCTCGACGAAAATGTTGAGGTAATTCCGAATGTTGGTGCAGCAGAGGCTAAAAGCGCAGCAGGCGTTGTTAATGAAGCTGATGTTGCAAAGGTTGATGCAGCTGCTAAGGTAGTTGCAGCACCGAAGATTAGCGAAGCAGCGGCTGTTGTTGCAGACAAAGTTGATGCTAAGCAGTATACAGAGAAGGCAACAAATATCACAAAGGCAGATCGAGTTGAAGTTCGCGCATATCTGGAAGTAACGCCTAAGGAGTACAGTGCGGATTCCTATAAGCTCAATATTACTCCGAAGTATGATATTGTTGTCGTAGGTACTGGCAATCAGGAACAGAAGTTTACTGGTGATACGCTGCCGGTTTCCAACGAAACTCCGGTATCGGTTCAGCTCCCGGATGGTTTTGTAACTAACACTGATAGTTTGTATGTACAGCATAAGGGTCACGAGTACAATGCAGATGTTTCGGTGAATACCGTAAAGGTAGATGGCGTAAATAAGAATATTTACACTGCAAAGTTTATCAATCCTGACGGTTTCTCTGATTTTACGATTACCAAGACCACGCAGTCTGTTGCTGTAATCGGCAATAATAAGTACACTACCCTGCAGAATGCTATCGATGCAGCACAGACGGGTGCTACTATCGTTCTGCAGAAGAATTGCACTGAAAAGGTTACGGTTGCAGGCAAGAGCCTGACTATCAATCGCAATGGCAAGACTTTTGATGAAGCTAATGTAACGGTTGGCAGCAACTGCACCAAGGAAGTTAAGAACGACACGATTGTTGTTACCTACACCAAGCCGTCCTCCTCCGGTTCCTCCGGCGGCAGCTCCTCCGGCAAGACGACCTACAAGGTAACCACCTCGGCGGTCAACAACGGCGGCGTAAACGCTTCTCCGTCCAACGCGGAAAAGGGCGCTACCATTACCCTTACCCTGTCCCCGGACAAGGGCTACAAGCTGGATAAGCTGACCGTTACCGACGGCTCCGGCAAGTCCGTTTCCACCGTTAAGAAGAGCGACACCGTTTACACCTTCACCATGCCTGCTTCCGCCGTTACCGTTGGCGTAAGCTACGCAAAGGCCACCGAAACCCCGTCCAAGACCACGTTTAACGACGTTTCCGCGAACGACTGGTTCGCTTCCGCGGTTGATTATGTAACCGGCAAGGGCATGATGAACGGCACCGCAGCGAATACCTTCTCTCCGAAGGCTAATACCACCCGCGGCATGCTGATGACGGTTCTGGCACGCCATGCCGGCGAGGACACCACCGGCGGCTCTGTCTGGTACGAAAAGGGCATGAACTGGGCTAAGGCGAACGGCGTATCCGACGGCACCAACCCGCAGGTGAACATCACCCGCGAGCAGTTGGCAGCTATGCTGTACCGTTACGCACAGAACAAGAAGTATGACGTTTCTGTCGGCGAGGATACCAATATCCTCTCCTACACGGACGCGCAGACCATCTCGCAGTACGCAATCCCGGCGATCCAGTGGGCTTGCGGCGCCGGCGTGATGAACGGCAAGTCCGGCAGCAAGCTGGACCCGAAGGGCTACGCGACCCGCGCAGAGGTAGCGGCAATGCTCATGCGTTTCTGTGAAAACGTGGAAAAGTAAGCGAAAATGCAATAAAAACCGCACAGCTTCGGCTGTGCGGTTTTCTTTTGCTTGCCAAAGACGCTTTTCTACTGTAAAATGGGAAATAGAGGAGAAGGGGAAAGAGAAAGAAGGAAATCCTATGCCAATCGGAGTAATTGTCAACTGTATCTCGGTGCTGGCCGGCGGCGTGATCGGTTCCGCACTGGGACACGTCCTGCCGAACAGCCTGAAAGAGCACCTGCCGACGCTGTTCGGCATGTGTTCGATCGCTATCGGTATCAATTCCATCATCAAGGCGGTCAGCATGACAGCGGTCGTGCTGGCGATTCTGGTGGGGTTTACCATCGGGCACCTGCTGCACCTTGAGGATTGGGCAAGCCGGTTTTTTCATCGGCTGGTCAAAACCATGCGCCTCGGCGGGGATAATATTGATATGGAGTTTTACATCACGGCGGTTGCGCTGTTCTGCTGCTCGGGCTTCGGCTGGTACAGCACGCTGACTGAGGGCATCGCGGGCGATCCGAATCTGCTGTTTGCAAAGTCTGTGCTGGACTTGTTCACTGCAATGATCTTCGCGTCTACGCTCGGCAAGGCCATCTGCGTCATCCCGCTGCCGCAGTGCGTGATTCTCTTGTGCGTGTTTACCGCAGGACGGCTGCTGTCCGGTGCGCTCACACCGGAAATGTTCGCGGATTTGTCCGCGTGCGGCGGCGTGCTGACTATGTCGGCCGGTTTTCGTGTCTCCAAGATCAAATCCGTGCCGCTGGTCGATCTCATGCCCGCGCTGATACTCGTCATGCCGTTCAGCGCACTCTGGACCATGCTGATGGGATAAATTTGAAGCAGACTCTTTTACGGGTCTGCTTTTCTTTTACTTGACAATAGTCCTAAATCATACTATAATGGAGTGGTACGATTTAGGACTATTGAGGTGCATTATGGATTTTCGCAGACAAATGAACGACTTGTGCGCATGTATTTTTCGACAGGATGAGCTGTACGACATCTGGGCGAAGCACAGCGGCATGAAACCCAGTACAGTAACGGTGCTGTATATGTTAGATCAGTTTTCAGAGATGACACAAGGAGGAATCGCGCAGATGTGCCTGCTGCCCAAGCAGACAATTCATACGGTGGTGCAGGAGCTGGAGCAGGCCGGTTATCTGGAAAAGGTGAGCGTATCCGGCCGCAAGGAAAAGCCGCTGCGCCTGACCGAATCCGGCAAACGCTACACAGCGGATAAGCTGGGCGGTCTGTATCGCGCAGAGGAACGCGCCGCCGCTGCCATGGGCACTGAGCAGTTCGCCATGATGGTGGAAATGACCCGAAAATTTACCGATTCTTTTGAAAAGGAGATTCGCAATGGAGCAGAATAACGCGCTTGCGCGCAAATTCAACGCCGCATCGCTGCTCCGATTCGCACTGCCGAACATTGCAATGATGATGCTGCTGTCAATGTACACCATCGTGGACGGCATGTTTATTTCGCGGTTTGCCGGCACAACCGCGCTTTCCGCAATCAATATGTCGTATCCGCTCAACTGCCTGCAGATGGCTACCGGCATTATGCTCGGCACGGGCGGCAGCGCTATTATCGCCCGCCGGCAGGGGGAGGGACGCACAGACGAGGCGCGCCGCAACTTCACCATGCTGATTGCAGTTGCGCTGGGTATCGGTCTGATTTTCGCCGTGTTTGGCAATCTGTTTCTGAACCCCATCCTGCGTCTGCTTGGCACGAGTGAGCTGCAGTGGGCAGACTGCCGTATTTACACACGCATTCAGCTGGTGTTTGCACCCATGCTGTTTCTGCAGACTGCCTTTCAGACATTGTTCGTCACCGCAGGCAAGCCGGGCTTGGGTCTGCTGACCTCGGTGGGCGGCGGCATTACAAACGTGGTGCTTGACTGGCTGTTCATGGGCCCGATGAACATGGGCGTTGCCGGTGCGGCGATTGCCACCTGCCTCGGCTATTGCGTGCCGTCCATCGTTGGTTTGGTGTATTTCACTAAAAACCGCACCGGAAGCTTGTACTTTGTGCCCTTCAAATTCGACGGACAGACTCTGCTTGCCGCGTGCGGCAATGGCTCGTCCGAGATGGTCAGCAACATTGCGAACGCCATCACCACATTCGTGTTCAATACGCTGTTCATGCGCTACCGCGGTGAGGACGGCGTAGCCGCCATCACGATTGCAATGTACTTTCAGTTTGTGTTTACGGCGGTGTATTTCGGCTTCTCGATGGGCGTTGCGCCGGTTATCAGTTACAAATTCGGCGAGAAAAATATCCCGCAGCTGAGGCATATCTTCCGCATCTGCATAACGTTCGTGCTGGCGTGCTCGCTCGGCACATATTTGCTCTCGTGGCTGACGCTCGAGCCGGCGCTGACCCTGTTTACGCCGCGCGGCAGCAGTGTGTATGAGATTGCCATGCACGGCTTTCCGATTTATGCGGTCAGCTTCCTGCTCATGGGCACGAGTATTTTCGCGTCCTCGCTGTTTACCGCGCTCTCGGATGGTCTCGTGTCTGCGATCATCTCGTTTTCGCGCACGCTTGTGTTTCTCGTGGCGATGCTGCTGCTCCTGCCGCTGATTTTGCAGGAAACCGGCATCTGGCTGGCTGTTCCGGTAGCAGAGGCGCTCGACGTGATGGTTTCGGTGTTTTTTCTTGTCAAGGGACGGAAAAAGTATCAGTATTAAGGGAAAGAGTGCTGTTGAGGGAACAGCACTCTTTTGTTATATATAGATGAAATATAACAAATTGTATATAAAAGGAGGGTGTAGAGCAAAGGCAAAGCGAAAGGGCCTGCCGCCTGTAATTCACAGGCAGCAAGCCCTTTCGGTCGCTTGAACAATTTTTGTCTGACTTTTAGGGGTCACTTCAAAAAATGCCTTGCTGTTGTATTTGAGGGAATGAAAAGCATTTGGAGCTGCTTTTCTAATTTAGAATAGAGAGAGGAGAAAGAAATTCTAAGAAGAATTACTCGCCGACCTTGACGAACACGCCGCCAGCCTGACAGGACTCGGTAGCAGCCTTAGCCATGAGAACCGGACGCAGGCCATCGATAGCGCCGACAGCAGTCTGGGTATCGTTGTTGATTGCATCAACGAAGGAGATAACCTGGTTGATGAATGCCTGGTTGTAACGCTCGAGGAAGAACCACAGCGGCTTCTCGGAGTGAGCGCCATCCTTGGTCAGTACGGTGGTGGTGTTCAGCAGGTCGTTGGCATCGGAAGCCATGCCCTTAGAACCGAACGCCTCTACGCGCTGGTCGTAGCCGTAAACTGCCTGACGGGAGTTGTTGATGACAGCGATGCAGCCGTTAGCCATCTTCATGGTAACAACAGCGGTGTCAACATCCGGAATACCGGACTCTTCCTGCAGGTTGGGGTTAACGAGGCAGGAACCAACAGCGGAGATCTCAACAGCCTCGGAACCGGTTACATAGCGAACCATATCGAAGTCGTGGATCATCATATCGTAGAAGATACCGCCGGAAACTGCAACGTAGGAAGCCGGGGGCGGCTCCGGGTCACGGGAGGAAACGATAACGATATGCGGATCGCCGATCGTGCCGTCCTTAACTGCGTCTGCAACTGCCTTGTGGTTGTGGTCGAAGCGGCGGTTGAAGCCTACCTGGAACTTCACGCCCTTCTCCTCAACGAGTGCGAGCAGCTTCTTGATCTTGTCGATATCATAGTCGATCGGCTTCTCGCAGAATACGTGCTTGCCAGCCTGAACTGCTGCCATGGAGACATCGCAGTGCGTATCAGTGGAGGAGCAAACGAATACTACGTCTACCTCAGGATTGTTGATAACGTCCATAAAGTCGGTGGAAACGTTGGTGATCTTGCGCTCTGCCAGCCACTCGCGTGCGCCGGACTTATCAAGCATCGGGTCAGCAGCAGCTACTACCTGAACGCCCGGTACGGAGTTGATCAGGTTGTTAATGTGCAGCTTGCCGATTCGGCCGCAGCCTACAACGCCAATTTTCAAAATGCCCATTGGAATTCTCTCCTTTTATATAAGGTGATTCTATTATAAACCACTTGCGGGTGTGCTTCAAGGGTGCAGCGTATTTTTCAGCGCACCGCCCAATTTTGGGGCTTCTGTTTGGTGAAAAATAGCAAAGCGGAGCGCAAAAAAAACGTGCAAAATATCCGTGCATTGTGCTAAAATAGAAAATGCACAGGAAAATGCAACACATTGCA
>OGZE01001857.1_pt1 | contig 10930 bp, 8 predicted proteins | sample 1576731 | NCBI WGS metagenome assembly OGZE01 (sample SAMEA3541503, study PRJEB24748) | human gut metagenome | biome: human gut; feature: human-associated habitat; material: faeces | place: China | collected 2012 | reverse complement strand
AGAGGTATCAAGGGGGTGTTTGGCAGCACCGGGCAATATGAACGTCTGGAGTTTGACCTGCAACACCATATCCCTTTGGGACTGATGCGTAATATCTATTATCGTTTTGGTTTCGGTATGTTTACTAACCAGAAAGAAATGTATTTTGTTGACTTTAATAATTTCACCCGTAGCAATCTTCCTGAAGGTTGGAATGATGAAATTGGCGGAGTATTTCAGCTTCTTGACCGACGTTGGTACAATGCTTCACGCAAGTACATACGGGGGCATTTCACCTATGAAGCTCCTTTTTTACTTCTAAAGCATCTGATCAAGTATACACGCTATGTGCAAAACGAACGGTTGTATGCAAGTATATTATCGGTACCCCATCTTCAGCCTTATATTGAGCTGGGATATGGAATCGGCACTCACATTTTCGATTTCGGCGTTTTCGTAGGAAGTGAGAACTGGAGGTATACCGAGGTTGGCTGTAAATTTACGTTTGAGTTATTCAACCGCTAATTTTATTCTTGTTATTATTTGTCGGGGAGGAGAAAACCTTTATCTTTGCCCGTAAGAGGATGAGATAAAGATTTAGCAAAAAAGAGGTGCAGTCGCCTCGTGAATTCAGGGCCTTTCTGGATTTCTTTATTAAGATACTCATAATAAAGAAAAGTAATTACTCTCATCCTCTTTTTTACTTGCTTCTATATATTAATTAAGGTATAAGGATGGAACTACTTTTAGCTATTGTGATTGTCGTTACCGGTTGGCTGGTTTTTAGTATCATTCGTTCAAGTAAAGGCCAGGAAGGATATAAAAGATGGAAAGCCGGAAACTATGCCGGTGAGAATCCTTATGCTAAAGAGAAGAAGGAAAGTGTTTCGTCCCTGAAGAATATTTTTGGTAGGAAAGTCGTGGCTTTCGGCTCAAAGCGGTTCGATGCCGGAGCTGTCAGTTGGTGTGCCAGTTTACTTGGAGTCAAAGAAGACACGTTGAGAGAGGTGCTGGATTATGTTCCGAGGCAATACACCCAGTTCTATATAAAGAAGAGAAGCGGAGGAGTCCGGATCATTACAGCTCCCCAAGGTCAGTTGCGAGCTATGCAGCAGACCATTTACCAACGAGTTTTATTGTTAGCCAATGTGCATCCTGCTGTTACCGGATTCTGTCCGGGTAAATCTGTATCCGATAATGCACGGGTTCATTTGGGACGAAAAAATGTGTTGAAAGTAGATCTTCATGACTTTTTCCCTTCCATACGTTCGCCCAGAGTGAGGGCGACATTCAGGGAGATGGGATATTCACATCCTATAGCGAAAGTACTGGCGGAACTCTGCTGTTGTAACAGGTATCTTCCGCAGGGTGCGCCTACAAGTCCGGCTCTCAGCAATATTATTGCTTATCCGATGGATAAAAAAATGATGGCGTTAGCTGATGAATACGGGCTGGTCTATACGAGGTATGCCGATGACCTGACCTTTTCGGGAGATTTTCTGCCGAAGGATAAAGTCTTGTCACGGATTGATCAGGTTATCAGGGAGGAAGGGTTTACGATGAATGTGAAGAAAACCCGTTTTCTGCCTGAACATAAACGTAAGATAATCACTGGAGTATCAGTTAGTTCGGGTACGAAGATGACAATTCCTAAAACTAAAAAGAGGGAGATCCGTAAGAATGTGCATTACGTCCTGACAAAAGGATTGGCCAGTCATCAGGAGCATATTGGCTCCACCGATCCGGTTTATCTGAAGCGTTTATTGGGCAATCTGTGTTACTGGCGTTCCATAGAACCGGATAACCGATATGTATCCGATTCTATCGCGGCTTTAAAGAGCTTGATGTGAGACGTACCGATTGTAGCTCTTTTTGATATTTTTTTTGCTATTCTTTTCTAATTCAAGAAAATAGTTCTATCTTTGCGCCCGATTTATATAATCAATATAATGTCTTATTTAATTAAAGAATTACTAAACAATTAATTATTAATGGAAAACTTAAAGAACGTTGCTCCTATTGAAGACTTCAACTGGGATGCGTATGAAAACGGCGAGAGCTTCGCTGGTGCCAGCCACGAAGAACTTGAAAAAGCTTACGACGGTACGCTTAACAAAGTAAATGACCGTGAGGTTGTTGACGGAACTGTAATCGCAATGAACAAACGTGAAGTTGTTGTGAACATCGGTTACAAATCAGACGGTATCATTCCTTTGAATGAATTCCGCTACAATCCTGATCTGAAAGTAGGTGACACTGTAGAAGTATACATCGAAAACCAGGAAGACAAAAAAGGACAGTTGGTTCTGTCTCACAGAAAAGCCCGCGCTACCCGTTCTTGGGATCGCGTTAATGCTGCTCTGGAAAATGAAGAAATTATCAAGGGTTACATCAAGTGCCGCACTAAGGGTGGTATGATTGTTGACGTATTCGGTATCGAAGCATTCTTGCCGGGTTCTCAGATCGATGTGAAACCGATCCGCGACTACGATGTATTCGTTGGCAAAACAATGGAATTCAAAGTTGTTAAAATCAACCAGGAATTCAAAAACGTGGTTGTTTCTCACAAAGCTCTTATCGAAGCTGAACTGGAACAACAGAAGAAAGAAATTATCGGTAAACTTGAAAAAGGACAAGTTCTTGAAGGAACCGTTAAGAATATCACATCTTATGGTGTATTTATTGACCTCGGTGGCGTAGACGGATTGATCCACATCACTGACCTGTCTTGGGGCCGCGTAAGCGATCCGAAGGAAGTGGTTGAGCTGGATCAGAAGTTGAACGTAGTTATCCTCGACTTTGATGACGAGAAGAAACGTATCGCTTTGGGTCTGAAACAACTGACTCCGCACCCATGGGATGCTTTGGATCCGAACCTCCAGGTAGGTGACAAAGTGAAAGGTAAAGTAGTGGTTATGGCTGACTACGGTGCATTTATCGAAATCGCTCCGGGTGTTGAAGGTCTGATCCACGTATCAGAAATGTCATGGTCACAGCACCTGCGTTCTGCACAGGACTTCATGAAAGTCGGTGACGAAGTAGAAGCCGTAGTTCTGACTCTGGATCGTGAAGAACGTAAGATGTCTTTGGGTATCAAACAACTGAAACAAGATCCTTGGGAAACTATCGAAGAAAAATATCCTGTAGGTTCTAAACATACTGCTAAGGTTCGTAACTTCACTAACTTCGGTGTATTCGTAGAAATCGAAGAAGGTGTTGACGGATTGATCCACATCTCTGACCTGTCTTGGACTAAGAAGGTTAAACACCCGTCAGAATTTACTCAGATTGGTGCTGACATTGAAGTTCAGGTACTGGAAATCGATAAAGAAAACCGTCGTCTGAGCCTTGGTCACAAACAACTTGAGGAAAATCCTTGGGATGTATTTGAAACAGTATTTACTGTAGGTTCTGTACATGAAGGTACAATCATCGAAATGTTAGATAAGGGTGCTGTAGTTGCTCTTCCTTACGGCGTTGAAGGTTTCGCTACTCCGAAACACCTCGTTAAAGAAGACGGTTCACAGGCTCAGATGGACGAGAAACTGGAATTCAAAGTAATCGAGTTCAACAAAGACGCTAAGAGAATCATCCTGTCTCATAGCCGCATTTTCGAAGATGTTGCCAAGGCAGAAGAAAGAGCTGAGAAGAAAGCTGCTTCTAACGCAAAGAAATCTTCTAAGAGAGAAGAAACTCCTGCTATCCAAAATCAGGCTGCTTCTACTACTTTGGGTGATATCGATGCTTTGGCTGCTTTGAAAGAACAGCTGGAAGGTAAGAAGTAATTCAAATCTTTCATAGATTGATATAGAAGGGTATCTCATTCAATGAGACAGCCTCTTTTTTGATAACGCATTGTAAATCAAGCGCCGTTATTTGGTAGAAACCCGAATCTGTACATGTAGGGGTACATGGACGAGGTTAATACTGAAAAATTCTGTCCGGCAAATATAGCACTAAAATTCGGATTTTTGCGCTCTTTTTGAGGAGGTTCTGTAAAATCCGTATATACAGAGAAAGATGCTGGATGCAGGAACAGCCTGAAAGACTACACCGGAACTCAAACCATTGTATTTGGTCGGGGTTCCGGTGTGTTGTTTTTGGGGGAAGGCTGTTATTCTTGATTGTTTTCGATATTGGAGCCGGTGCTGGGAACGTCGGGGGTGTCGTCGAAACGAAAGCCTTTGTGAGGGGTGAACTGGATGATTTTTTTGTCGGGGGCGATTTCTTTTTGACCGGTGTTGATGTTGTAATAGGCAGAACCTTTTTTGTGCTTTATGGAAAAACGACCGAACTTGTTCAACTGGATTTCTTCGTTACGGCTCAATGTTTCCATGATTACCTCTAACGCCGGTTCTATGATGGATACTAACTCCCATTTAGGATAACGGATATTTTGCTGTTCCAGTTTGGCGGAAAGAGCGTCTATTAACTGCTTTTTGTTCATTATTCTTCAAGATTTAGAATTACTTTTTCTTATAAGTTTTGGATATATTCCCCAGACTATCACAGTAGGACTATGGGAAGCCTGGGGAAAATACGCATCAGTATGTTTAGTAACCGGGGAGTTCGCTTTCTGCCCTGCAGAAGAGTTATCTCCAATAAAATCTTCGGTATACTAAACGACTACCATTATATACCAATTCTTTTATCTCAAATACGTTTTTATTTACTATGCTATCCACTCTTTTTCTACACTTCTGTGATAGTATAAGTATAATTAAACTTATCTTTATCCAGTTCACGGGTGACCTTATATTTAGAATCCACATAGTTACGACGAGCATAATCTTTAGTAGAATTGATCTTGTCGTCATTTTTCACTTCTCCAGAAGCATCCCCTGCTTTGTCAAATTGAGGAGTAAGCTTTATTCTGGTATTATCTTTTTCAGAAACTAAATCAAAAGAAGCCCAAGGATCAGAATGCCCAGTTTTCAGACATAAATTGTATTCTTGAGTTTCGCCTGAAAGAATCTCTTTACCGGCCATCTGTGTTTCCGGATTTTTTTCCCCTTTCCAGTCAGATTGATCCATAGCTACACCCAGTTCATGATTTTTCATATCTCTTTTAGGAATTAAAAAATTATGCTGAGTGGAATTCTTAATCTTTAATATTATTTCTTTTGACATAATCTTATTTGTTTTTAGAAATTATTAACTCGTATACTTTTGAATTCACATCGATTGTAACATCAATCTCTTTAGGTATAATTCCTTTATCCTTCAAAACATCAATGGTGATATCAACTCCGAAAGATGCAATTTTGCGGGTTACAGTATACCCTGAATCAATGTATATCATCCGGGCATCATCATTTATTGAAAAAACAGTGTCTGAACTTTTCATCTCAGAATTGTTTTTATCATTTTTAAGTTGTACTGTTATGAACAACCGGTCTTTCCTATAATTAGTAAATTCCAAATCAAATGAGAACCAACAAAAGGACGATAATTCTCTTGCATTAAGATAAAAACTTTTTGTCTGATTTGCCTCTATAGTTTTTCCAGACAACTGTGTAACAGGCTGATAGTCATCTCCTGACCAGTCTTGAGCATCCATAGTTACCCCTTGTTCATGTTTACCAGAGTTATGATCCTGAATGGTTGCTGCATATCCGGTAGTATTTTTTATACTGAATTCAAATAGCGTTCCTGCCATAGTACATTATTTTTAATTATTAATAAATTATTTATTATCACATATTTACACCTTTTTTATCCTCCTTTCTTTGTAAGACGCTTCTAAGTTAGTACTCCAATTATCTATGCCGGGGTATTAAGCCGGATAGTATCTTGTTATTTCTTTTATCTACTTTCCTTGATATTAGGATTGTAATCCAACGGAAATACGATATTCCAGTTTTCATCAGGCAATTCCAGATAAGCACACAACTGGTTCAGCCCGTTCGAAAGGGCTTCTTTGCTAAGCATAGCTTTCTTGTAATCCTCTGCAAATGCACTCATATCGGCATATTCAGTGTATTTGTCTTCACTTTTCGGCTTTTCTTTCAAATCCATTTCCTGCTTTTCGTGATGAAGCACCCCATTTTCAAGCGAGAGCTTGTAATCGTAGGACGGGTCATCGTCGAAGTGAACGTAAAATTCCAGTATTTCCTTACTTTTACCGGCTTTTACCCCGTCTACCAGAATACTCATGTATTCGAATGCCTGTTCGGGTTCTAAGGAAGCTATTTGTGCGGCGCTTTTATCGATCCGGATACCTATATCCGACGGTTTATGGTTGTTTTCCCTCAAATCTTTTGCTGCGGTTAGGAAAATATTCCGCCATGTTCCGGACTCGAATCCGTAACCGAGTTGTTCCATTGCATCCGCCTGGAGATAGCGTGCTTGTTGGTATGCTGCTTCTGTTGCCGGGGCGGTACGCGGCAAAAACAAAACCTGTTTCGTCAGTTCGATTGTCCAGCGGTAGTCGCCTTTATTGAAAGAATCCTGTGCTTTTTCCAATACCTTGTCATGTCCGCCCATGCAACCGACAAAGCGCCGGGCAGCTTCATCTTCCGGGTATTTGAAGTAGTTGGCGGGGTTGCCGTCCCACCATCCGACGTAGTATTGGAATACAGCTTTTGTATTGTGGTTGAGCGAACCGTAGTATCCGCGGTTATACCATTTCTGTCCCAGAGATTCGGGCAATTGGAAATGCTCCGCTATTTCTTCCATGTTCATGCCTTTGTTGATGCAGTGGATCACCTGATTGTTGAAGTAAAGGTACATATCGCGCTGTTTTTTCATGATATCCACACATTTGTCGTTGCCCCAAGTGGGCCAGTGATGGGTTCCGATGATCACTTCCAGCGCATTTCCCCATTCTTCGAGCGAGCGTTGTATGGCGCGTGCGAATGCTTTGGGGTTGCGGATTTTGGCTCCCCGGCTGGTGAGCAGGTTGTGCATGGTATGGGAGACGTTTTCGCCGGGACAGAGGGTTTTGTAGTCTTCGAAATAAACGTGGTATTCCGAAGGCGCTTCGCTGTCGGGGGCGTCGAGGAAGGATACCGTCAAGCCGTCGATCAGGAAAGTGCGTACATCGCTGTCGGGGAAATCGATTTCCAGGGAAGGCTTGTAAAGGGCTCCGGTAGCGTCTCCGACGGTTTTGCCCAGTCCGCTGCCCACCTGGGCGCGTTCGTCGTGGGGTAAGGTCCGTCCGTACATATAGGCTGAACGCCGCGTCATGGAATTTCCCAAGTAAAGGTTTTCCGAGATGGCTTCGTCATAGAAGCCGCCGGGGGTGATGTACATGATTTTGTCCGTTCCAGTTGTGATTGTTTCGTATTGCTGCGTATCGTCCGGCGGCGTAATATATGGGCCGTCCGGGGTGTAGAAGGCTTCACCGGCGCATTTGCCGTTTTCTATCAGTCCCGTAATTCCGCGGTAGTGGTCTACATGGCTATGGGTGACGATGACGGCTTTGATAAGATTTTCACCTTTATCGTTGGAAAACAGCGAGCGGAATTGCTCCAATCCTTTCCGTGTGTTTTCTTCGCCGCCGAGCGGGTCGATGACGATCCATCCGTTGTGGCTCTTTACAAAGGTCATCGTGGCCAGGTCGTAGGAGCGGATCTGGAAGATGCACCCCTCGCCGGGTTTGATATTTTCTTCAGCCGGTTTGATGCCGCCTTCCTTGCATACCATGAACAATCCGTTTATGTTGTTGAGTTGCTCGTGATAGAGCAGGTTGCGGTGTATGGTGGCACAATCGCCGTGGCTGAGGCCTTCCAGAAAATCATACGAGCGGATGTCCCACGCCGTTCCTCCGGCGGGGTTGGGTATTTTATCGTTTAATGCCGTGTTTTCGATATACCCGAACCATGCGTTGTCTTCTTCCTCTTTATATTCATCTTCAGACGGCATACAGGAAACGGATGGATTGCCTTGTATTCTTTGTATCAGATGTTTACGATAGAAGTTTCCGTTCATTTGATCTGTTACTCCGATATATACATTTGGTAAAGGCGCATCAGTGTTTAATACATCCGAGGCCTTTATAAAGTATTGCGTACCGGGCGAGAGATTATTCTGTGTAATATACCTGTTTCCAATTCGTTCGGATGCAAGTTCTTCTCCAACAGGATAAATGTGAAAGTACAGGCCAGGAACGGGGTTTTCTTCCTCGTCCATGATATCCCATTTGAGGTAAGGCAGCGTATCTTGTCCGGGAAATAGTTCCGACAGGCTGAAAGGGGCTGATGTCAGGAACGTTGTTCCCTCTATCGTTGTCCTGCTTAATTGTATACGGCTATTTTTTGCTTTCATGATATTATTTTAAGTTGTCGGGCACTTGCTCCCGTCCGGCATAGGAGTGTTTTTTTCTTACATTCCTCCGGGCGTCACGCTACCGTTTCCGAGGTCGGGAAGGGTGTAGGACTGGCCGTAGTAGTCGGAGGCACCGGTGGCGGTGCCGGTACCGAGCCGGGGCGTGAAAATCCACGTGGCGCCGCCGCTCCGGGTGAGGGTGATGGGGGCGGGGGTGCCCTGGTCATTCGCAACCGGGAGGAGGAAGATGTCTCTGGGGGCGGCGGTGGCAGGGAGGTCGAGAGGGGTGGCGGCGGTTTTAATATCCAGGACACCACCAGCCACGCTCCAGCTCGCATAGTATCTGTAATTTCCCATCTGCACGCCGTAGTCGGCGGGGATGCGCAGGCGGGAGCAACGGTAGGTGAAGTCGAGCGTGAGGGGCTGGCTCAAGTCATCGGAAATATAGTCATACGCCTCCATCACTGGGACGGAGGAGCCGCTATCGGGAGCCGGGATAGTGATCAACCCGTTTGCGTCCGGTTTGCTGTTGCCCGTGTAGAAGGCGCGGATGTGTGCCCTCACATATTGGGTACTTCCGTCGGCTTGGTCGTAGATAAGGGTACGGTTGAAGGTGGTTCCGTTAGGGTAAGACTTCAACTCAAAACTGTTGGCTTCGGTCTCGGTGAGGTAGCGCCACGTGGTGCCGATGTATTTCAGGGCGGAATAATAGTGGCGGAACTGGTTGTTCGTATCGTAGAACTTCACATACAGCCACACCACATCCCCCTCTTCCCACTTCGTGGCGTCGTCGGTCTGCACGGCGCGGGTTTCGGGCAGAGTGGTTCCGTCGGCACGGGTCAGGGTGCCGTCGGTGAAGGCGGGCTTCGGGCCCACGGTGATGTTGAGCGAGTGGCGGCCGTCGGTAGGCGCTTCGTCGCCGGGGAGGTTGTCGGTGCAGCTCCATGCACATAGGGCGGAGAGCATTAGTAAAAAGATGTTGCGTATCATATCGATCTATCGTTTTTTAGGTTTGTCATTTTCTTAGTCTTTAAGTTTATAGCTGGCGTCGGAGAATCCAGACCTTATTCCTTTCCGGGATCTCCCGAAAGCAGGAATTTCATCATTGCCAGGCTTTCGGGTTTTCCACGACGGGCTACTTATTCTCGCCGTTCCACTCCATATTGGGAGCGGGCCAGAGGTCTTCGCCGTTGTTCCAGACAGAGTGGTCAAACACCCTTTCAACTATGCTGATGCCGTAGGCGGGCGTGGCGGAGGCATCGTAGACGGTGGTGGAGAAATTATAGCCCCACCAACTATCAGCTACTATCTCTTTTATCTCTCCCTTTAACGGCGTTGTATTATAGGCAATATTGTTATGATTCTCTGCCTCCAGCCCCGATGTCCCTTTGCCTCCGGCTCCCGCACCGAAACATTTCCTTACGGTGCTCGTTCCGCTATTATAGCCGACAATGGCACCGGCAAACCCGGGTATGTTGCCTCCCGTCGTAGCCGTAGCAGTGCCCCGGGCGTAGCTATATTCGAGGTCTCCCATTCTTTCGTTATACCCCACCAGTCCGCCGGCATAGGCGTTCACGGCCTTCGTGCCCGTATGGGTGACCGTGACGTTGCCCGTTGCCTGGCACGCATAGATATCGATTTTGTATGGGCTGTTATCGTTGCTTCCGTTGTATCCGGCTATCCCTCCGGCGCAGAGGGGCAGCGAGGAGGAGGTCGTCGTCCCCGTCCCGGTTAAGCTTACGTCGCCATCGGCCCGGCAGGCAAAGAGGATGTTATTACCATAGCTGCAGATACACCATCCTGCGATTCCTCCCACATGGACGAGGTTTGTCAGCGTCACATCCACCTTGATGTTTACCGTCGTATGGCAACGGTTGATGGAACTGCTATTAACATAGCCCACCAGCCCACCGACCAAAGCGGCACTGCTGGAATCGGTGGAGCCGGTGACTTCTATTGCCCCCTCCGCCGAGCAAAGGGTCACCGCTGCGCTTCTGACCAGGCCGGCGAGCCCGCCAGTGTATCTGCCGATCGTGCCCGTTATCTGCACATCCCGCAGGTGGATACCCGTCAGCAGGGCAGGCGAGTTGACAGAGCCGAAGAGACCGTTATTGCCTGCCCCGTAATTGGATTTGATACGCAGCCCCGAGATGGTATAGCCGTTGCCGCAATAAATGCCTGTGTAGCTGTCGTTGCCTATCGGCTCCCAATCTGCCGCCAGCACCCGCAGCGCGGCATCTTTAGACCCGGCCAGTTCCTGCAAGTCGATGTCCGCCACTTGCAGGGCGTTGAGCCCAGGCTTTGCCGAGCCCGCCGTCACTCCGTCGCCATTCACATCGCGGGCAAAGCGTGCGAGGTCTTCCGCCGTGCGTATCAGGCGGAACTCCTTGCCGTCGATCTTCGTGGTCAGGATGCCGTCCTGCCAGGGCACGTCGCTGTCGGTCACCGTCACTACCAGGCGGTTTTCCTCAACGGTCACGTTGTAAATGTATTCGTGTCCGCCTTCCAGCATGCTGCCGCTCTCCGCCGCATACCCCAGTTCAGTGCCATCGGAGAGCCGGGCACTGATGAAGAGTTTGCCGCTCACGTCCTGCGGGGGCAGCAGGGCTTCGTAGGCCACAGCGTAGCCCGCGGGGGTGGCGGCACAACGGTGAGGGGTGACGGTTTGCGGTTGCAACTGATT
>OGZE01001839.1_pt1 | contig 11093 bp, 7 predicted proteins | sample 1576731 | NCBI WGS metagenome assembly OGZE01 (sample SAMEA3541503, study PRJEB24748) | human gut metagenome | biome: human gut; feature: human-associated habitat; material: faeces | place: China | collected 2012 | reverse complement strand
TCCAGTTCGACAACGGATTGGTCGGCAGTGGTTCATGGTGCTTTGTTGCCCATGATTCCGCCCGTGAAGACCGCATCGAAATTATCGGAGATAAAGGTATGATCTGCTTCTCTGTCTTTACGTACGAGCCGATTGGTCTGCACACCGAACGCGGCCGGGAGGAAATCTGTATCGGTAACCCTGAGCATGTTCAACAACCTCTTATTCAGGCAGTAGTAGATCATCTGCTCGGTAAGTCAGTCTGCTCATGCGACGGAGAAAGTGCTACCTTGACTAACTGGGTAATGGACAAAATATTAGGGAAGCTCTAAGATAAAGCTCCCTCGTTTGTTTCTTAAAATAATTTAATCACTATATTCTATCGTTAGTTTTCTTTATATTTGCGAAAGGTAGCAATAAAAGCAAAACTAACGATATTTATTTTTTATAACTATGACCAAAGAAGAACTAATGAGGAAAGCAATAGAGCTTTCGAAGGAAAATGTTGCTAATGGTGGAGGCCCGTTCGGAGCTGTCATTGCAACAAAAGAAGGAGAAATTATAGCTACAGGAGTCAACAGAGTAACCTCTTCATGTGATCCCACTGCTCATGCCGAAGTTAGCGCCATACGTGCCGCAGCCGCGAAACTGGGAACATTCAACCTCAGCGGATACGAAATCTATACTTCATGCGAACCTTGCCCGATGTGTCTGGGTGCCATCTATTGGGCACGACTGGACAAAATGTATTATGGGAACAACAAAACAGATGCCAAAAACATCGGTTTCGACGATTCCTTTATTTATGATGAGCTGGCTCTAAAACCTGCCGACAGAAAACTTCCCTCGGAAGTATTATTGCACAACGAAGCCATTACAGCCTTCGAAGCCTGGATGTCCAAAGAAGACAAAGTAGAATATTAGCATCTAATCTCACTTAAACTCACTAATACTTAGTAAAATGAAAAGAAAAAACTTTTTGATTCTTCTAGCCGCAGGATGTTTGTTCAGTTGTCAGCAACAGGATGAACTGCAAGAAACAAGTAAAGAAGCAACCAACTTCTCTATCTCTATCGACGACGCTCTCTCTGACCCGCTCACCCGTACCAGCAATGATCTGTTCCCTGCCAGAAATAGCATCACTACAGGAGAAGTTATCTCCATGGCTGCCTCCGGTCAGGACTATACTCCGTTTATTGTTGGCAAAGACAGCCGCGCATGGAACGAAATAGGAACTGCCACAGGCACAGTAACCTTCTACGCCCACTATCCTGCATTGACAGACGAAGCCGCTACCAGATCAGGCGGTAACAAACGCTATTTAAAAGGAGGTCAGGAGCACTTGTTCGGAACAGCGGAAGCAGCTCCGGGCAGCCAGAATGTATCACTGAAATTCAAACGAATGACCGTGCCGGTTATTATACTTGATGAGAACGATCGTCCGTATGAAGGCGAAGCTAAAGTTGAGCTCAGCCTGAAAAACGAAGGTACGCAGGATTTATTGAACGGTACCATAGAAATCAACGAAAATGCGCTGTCAGAGAATATCGAAGTAAAGAAAGTATCCGAAGGCGTTACTACCAATGTTCTCCCGCAAAAGATCAATGCTGGAGAGGAAATAGGAACGATCACTGTCGGAGGAGTCACTCAGAAGATCAGTGCAGTGGAAGATCTTGATTTAAAAGCCGGAAGCACACTTTCTGTCAGATTATCAAAAAAATTCGGAGGCGGTATTATTGATGGTAATGTTCCATTGTACAGATAAGAAGATTGCACTTAAAGACAATCTTGCAGATTATATAAATATAAAGAACGGGATTCGTATGAATCCCGTTCTTTTATTTAGACCTAAAAACTATATAATAAGCCGGTCAGTCCCCAAGAGCCGACCGACTTATTTATAACACTTTATTACTTATCCCACCATACGCGTGATGTCATCTTATCGCCTCCGCTAAGTCTCTTAACGGCATCATTGTAATTAACAGGATTAGCTGTTATTTCACTTGTCGGATAAATGAAACGACGAGGAATCTCTCCATTTGTCACATTGTTAGGATAGCTGGCTGCATTTCGAGCCGGGGTTAATTTTGGATATCCGGTACGACGCCAATTTGCAAAAGCTTCATACTCATTACAGAACGTATGGATATAATATTCCGTATTAATCTGTTCCAGCGCTTTTTCCGTATCAGCATCCAATGGATTAGCATTCAGATAGGCAGTTATCGCATCATCTGTAATCGTAGCTGAGGCTTTTTCATAATAGGAGAATTGTTTCATGGCAGCAGTTACTCCATCTCTATAAAATTTTTCTGCATCTCCTGTATAGAGTCCACGTTTCACTGCATCAGCCAATAATAACAAGTTACCGGCATGAGTGACAAGCATAGAGGGTGAATCCGGGCGTGCATAAACTGTACGGTTAGGAACAGAATATGCTTTTCTCCAATCAACCTGATAGCTTGGAGCTTTACTCAAATCCCAGTCTCCTCCTGACACATCATAACCAACCGGCATACCTTTCTGCTTAGCAGCCGTGTTGTCACCTAAATCAAAATCAGCATCTCCCCATCCCGGTTTAGGATCTCTGGTACAAACTGTAGCAATCAGAGGAAGACGAGGATCGTCCTGAAGGATGTTTATAAATGTTTCGCTGATATAGAACGCCTGAGTATCCAGACTGGAAAATACTTTTCCGTAAGGTTCTGCAGAGTCATCGCTTGGCGAACCATTGGTATGTCTGACGATCGCATTATCATCGTTGCTTACGAACAGCCCATTTGAAACTGCTTTAGCTACCCATGTTTTCGCTTTATCAGGAGCAACTTTGGTCAACCGCATGGCTACCCGGAGCATCAGTGAATTAGCAAATTTCTTCCATTTCGCAGCATCACCGCCATAGATAACGTCAGCAGCTCCTATCGTATTACCGGCAGAAGTGCTTAATGCAGCTTGTGCTTCATCTAGTTCTTTCAGCAGATCATCATAGATTGCTTCTTGTGTATCATATTTAGGATACGGAATCGGATTGGTAGAATACCCCTGCCCTGCTTCAGAATAAGGAACGTCTCCATAAAGGTCAGTCATATTCTGGAACATATATGCTTTCAGAATGCGGCACATCTGATATTCATTCGTATAAGCGGGATCTCCTTCCCAATTATTCATCACATCTATAATATTGCGAATAGCTGCACGCCCACCAGAATAGAATCCTCCCCAATAAGCACCACTATACTGATCGTTCCATGTATAGAAAACTCCATACGCCCAATCTACGCTAGCCGTATGCTGTATCATGTTGGCTGTGTAAATACAGCCATTACGCCACACGTCCCAGTCGGAGCCACATATCTGTGCTTCAACCTGAGTAAATTCCATTTTATAATCCACCACTCCGGGATTCAGGTTCATAGGGTCGTTATTCACATCCCCAAAGTCATTACAGCTCGTCGCTAATCCCATCAGACCGAAAGCCGTCAATATATATAAAGTAAACTTTTTCATTGCTACAGTATTTAAGATGTTAGAACTTAACATTTACATTGAATCCCACATTTCTCGTGGCAGGATATCCGTTCAATTCCAGACCTTGAGCATTACCGTTATTATAAGCAGATTCCGGATCAATATTATCCGTATGCTTCAATATAGTCCAAAGGTTACGACCGACTAAAGAAAGGGTTACCCCCTTTATAAGTGTCTGCTTATTCAACCATGCCTGCGGCAAAGTATATCCGACTGACAGTTCGCGCAGTTTTATAAAACTCGCATTATAAACAAACTCTTCAGCAATATTCTGACTGGTAATAGCCTGCCAGTAGTCTTGTGCAGAAACGGCTACGGTATTCTTCACATAGCCCCCTTTACCATCAGACATTACACCATTGCCCACCATTGTTCCTTTACCGTCAGCACCACGTCCCTGCAAAGTATTCTTGTGCAGACCGTTGCTGTAAAGAGACAGATTGGTTCCGGAGAACATCTTCGCTCCTGCCTTGAAGTCAATCAGGAAAGAAAGAGTTATGTTTTTGTAAGTAAACTCATTGCGCCATCCGCCGGTTACCTTATAAACACCGTTTCCTAATACCTGAACCTCGTCTGAGTGTACAGGAAGACCGTTTTCAAAAATAACTTGTCCGTCCGAAGTACGTTTGTATTCATAACCTACTAATTCACCATAAGGATGTCCCAAGATATTCTGAACAGAAACACTACCTACACGTGAATTGGCTCCGTCAAGAGTAAGTCTCTTTATCTTTTCTCCCGTTCCGTCTATTCCCAGGTATTTCACATCACTGCTGTTATAAGCGATATTGAATGTAGAATTCCAGTTAAAGTCCTTTGTATGAACAGGAACGGCATTCACCATTACTTCCACACCATTATTTCTGATTTCTCCGACATTCTGGATAGCTGATTCAAAACCGGAAGCACCACTGGTGGTTACCTGCACGATATCATCTTTGGTTGTTTTTACATAATATGCAGCATCCAATGACAGGCGATTATCCAAGAAAGAGAGGTTCAAACCAATTTCCCATTCAGAAATCTGAACCGGTTTCAGTCCTTTGTTAGGTACGGTCGAGTTATTGATCGTTACTACAGGCTGTCCGTTCGATTGATAATTATCTACTTTATAGGTAAGAAGATTCTGATATGCTTTGGTTCCGTTAGATGCAGCTGCATAGGATGCACGCACCTTTCCGAAAGTAAACCAGTCGGGAGTCTTGAATGTATCACTAAATACCCATGACATACCGATAGAAGGATAGAAATAATGATTATTATCCGGGTCCAATGTAGAGAACCAGTCATTACGTCCGGTTAAGTTTAAGAATACCTGATTCTTATAACCAAGGTCTGCAGTACCATAGATTGAATTTACCCGGTATTCTGTATATTCTTTCTTATACACATGCTTCGCAGTATTGCTGCTTGAATAAAAATCGGGCACAAAGAATGAAGAGGCCTTATCATCCAGACCGTATTTCTTTGTAATATTTCTCTGACGGTTTCCACCGAAAGTAGCACCGACACTCCAGTCTCCGAATGTCTTATTGAATCCGATCAAATAGTTCAGGTTCATTTCAGAGAAGTTCTGAGTGTATTCCTTTATATAACCGCGTGGATCTTCCGGAGAAGCGGAACCGATTGGCTTCACTTCGGAATATTCCAGATTATAACCGTCACGTGTCACAGCCCCCTGAATGTATAACCAGTCAAAGATATCATACTTCAAAGTCATACCACCAGTCAGACGATTACGGTTGGTTTCATTGGTAACCCTGTACTGCAACCAATACGGATTATTAAAATAACCGTTCGTACCACCTAACAACTCTTTGCCGTCAGCACCGGTACCCCAGTCACAATCCGGATTTTCACGTTCCATCCAACGGATATCAAATGAATTGGCATGATAAAGAAGTGCGGCATTCGTGTTACTGTTACCATCGGACAAGTTAGAACGACCTTTATTCTTGTCGAATACGTAGTTGGCATTCACCATTAAATGAACTTTTGAAGAAATGTCATAAGTCGTATTCATATTGATACCTTGCTGACTGATGCTGGAATTGGGAAGTATCCCCTTTACCGCCATATTGGAAACACCAAAACGATAGGATATCTTATCGGAAGCACCACTTACTGCCAAAGTTGTCGTATTGTTAATCCCAGTACGATAGAAGTTCTTCCAGTTATCTACAGGAGAATAGGCATATTCGTTCCCCAAGAAGTTTACTGCTTTTTTTCCATCCATTACTTCACCCCAGCTAGATGTTTCCGTTGCTTTTGCCACATCTGCAGAAAGCGGACGGTTACCCTGAGTTCCTTGCCCGTAGACATTCTGGAAATCGCGGTAATCATAAATCACATCAAAAGCCAAGTTATTGTTAAATTCAACGGAGACCGGTTTTCCTTTCTGACCGGATTTAGTAGTAATCAAGATAGCACCGTTACCACCACGATATCCATAAAGAGCAGATGCAGCAGCACCTTTCAACACTTGAATATCTGCAATATCATCCGGATTGATACTTGACAAACCATCGCCCATATCTTTACCTCCCCATTGACCTGCACTACCAATATTAGTATTATCAAACGGAACACCGTCGATAACATAAAGCGGCTGGTTGTTTCCCGTCAAAGAAGCATTACCACGAATTACGACACGGCTACTACCACCCGGACCTGTTGCATTTCCGGAAACGGAAACACCGGCAATCTTACCGGAAAGTGCGTTACCAATGTTCGTTGTACGAGCTTCCGTGAAATCTTTTCCTCCTACTGTCGTTGTAGAATAGCCGAGGGACCTTTTCTGACGCTTAATCCCCAAAGCTGTCACTACAACTTCATCGAGTGTCTGTGTATCTTCCTGCAAGGTAATGTCTAAAGGTTTACCCGTGAACTTCACTTCCTGTGGGGTATAACCTACATAAGAGATTTGAATCGTTGCTCCGTCAGGAACATTGGAAAGAACAAAATTACCGTCCAAGTCGGTAATTACACCATTTGTAGTACCCTTGACTACAACTGAAGCTCCAATAACCGCTTCACCTGCCTTGTCTTTTACTACACCTTTACACGTACCGTTTTGCTGTGTGACATTCACACTTGTTGCTCCATTCTCAGAGGCTGCATAGGAAATTGCTGCCGGCATGGCACACAAGAGCAACAGCACACTTACTGATTTGAGTGGTTTAAACATAATACTGCTCTTTTAAGGTTAATAAAAATAGTCTGTGTGTAGAGAGGACATCAAAATTTCATAGTTTGGTTCTGACTACGATTACAAAAATATGAAATTATTTTAAATAACAAGAAATTAAGTAGTTTTTTTTCTTTAAACAAAAAGAATAATTATATCCGCTAATAAAATTGCAATATTCGAAACAGAAACAACCTTCTTTGGCAGTAAATGAAAAGATAATAAAGAAATCCCTGGAACCGCTGTAGACACTCAGCATTCCAGGGATTATAGATTATACCCTTATTCAAACTCAGACATCTCTATCAATGGGCAAAATTTCTTCAATATATATATTAGTCATTCATCTCATCTAGGGGGAATGATTGGTAATACGTAGCAACATGTGTCTGGCCCAGATGAATAAGTGGCAAATGATAGTTTTATTGTAGACTCATCTCTCCCCCCTGTACCAGGTCTACGTGATGAACGACTATTTCTAGCACTATTATTGACTGAACTGCCAGAAGAACGACTACTTCCCGAATCTCTATCGCTTCCTGAATCCCTTCTTGAACTATTTCCAGAACCATTATTTTTATTATAATTAGCTTCATTCAAGTCTATAAAAAAATGATATGGCCTAAGCACCTTCTCATAATAACGTGAGAAGCTATAAAGTGGAATACTATTAGAAGGTTTACTATCAAGTGCATAAACATAACAAGCTATCCGTCTATATTTATAATATTCATTACCCTGCCCTAATTCATTCCAATCAGTTGTATAATAAGATTTAACCTTATCTGAGGTAGGTTTTATTTTATATAAGTATTCATATAATGGAATCGTACCGGTTGGATGTTCAGATGCAGAATATACATAGCACAATATTTTGTCATAAGTATATATACCATTGCCTTGTCCATATTCTCTATAATCAGTTGTGTAATAATAGTCTTTTACGGGCCAAAATATATCTCTAGTAGCTCCGCCTCGATCATTGACCGTATGAATTTCACCTTCATAAATATACCTATATAAGGGTATAGGATCCCCGACATCGATATAACTTTTTTCTCTTATATATTTCATTACAGCAGCTTTTAACTGTTCTTTTTTAGCAAAATCCTCTACTAACTCATAAATAGGAATAACAGTTTGGGACTCTGCATCTATTAGTTGCATATTGGTAGTATCACAACTTGATTGCCACACCGAAATATCTATAGATATTGGAGTCTGTGTGTCTGCATTTATACTCCCAACAAAAGGTTTATTAGGATTACCTCCTATTGCCCTATAAACCAGTTCTTGCTCCGTATTATCTTTCAACAATGTTTCATCAATATGACCATCCACATTTATCCCAAAAATCCCTTTAACATGATAAGAGCAGCCTGACTCAACTGTCCTTTTTTTCATAGAAGATGCAACCAAACTACGATACATAATATCTAGACGAGCACCTAATGTTATATTCGTCAAAACATGTGTTCCATAATTATTTATAATATACTCCATATCTTGAGTTTCTAAATCTTTTTTAAATTTATTCGTGAGGTATTTTGACAACATAGCATTAGGAGCAGTCATATATAATTGTTTCATTCTCATAAATAAAGAATAACCAGCTATAGAATATTTAGCAGAATAGTGTTCTGCGCTACTAAAGCTTGATTCCAAATGCCCCTTAAAAGCTGAGATAGAATCTGAATCAGAGTAGAGTTTTAAATGTACACTCAAATTCTTTGTATATTCACCCGCAGAAACTCCAGCTGTCAATCTGCCATCAGTACTAGCTATTAAATCATAATCAACCCTATCATTATAATCTTTCTTTAAAGCTACTGGATCAATAACTTGAGCTTTAGCCGATGTGTTAGTAAAATACTTCCCTGTTATATCGTAACCAAACCCAAGTAAATCATACTTTCTATCTCCACCACTTCGAGTTAAAACATCCATTTGAGAATCCTGAGTATAAACATGCTGTTCTATTATAGCATCTGAACATGCTATACATACTAACAAAAATAAGAAATAATATAGTCGTTTCATAAGAATAAATTTTAGAGTTTTTCTATTACAAAACAAAATCACCGACAAGCACTTCATCCGATAAAACAAATTCTATTTCATAATCTCCTTTATCATAACTTGATAAATCAATGCATAAAGGATACCTATCGAAAGAAACCATCTCATCATAGATTATACTTCCATTACTCTTATTAGAAATATAGACACATACATCTTGCATACTATTTTCACAAACAATATTTAAATATTGCTCATCAATAGTTATTTCTATAGGCAAGGCTACAGACCGTGGGCGTTTTTTAGTTTTTGAGCTTTGAGTACTATGTAGACGAATATATCTACTAGATTCAACTTCGCACAGAATTGGCTGAATAATAAAGCCCAACAGGCATAACATTACAATTAATTTTTTAAGCATAGCATAATTTTTAGTTAGTAATAAAAATAATGCTCAAAATTAAAGTAATTAATAAGAGAGAGAGAAAAAAGCTGTCGACATCCATAAAACCATATCACATTAATTATCAAACAATTACACAATATTACATTCAAGATATATCGACATTATAATCAAAGAAAGAAAAAACATAGAACTATTTTGTCGAAAAAGAGTTTAAAATTTCATTTAAACTTCTCGAATCATTCAAATGCATTCTATCCTTTTTAATGCGCTCTTTTTTCTTATAAATAGATTTACGGTCTAAACAATAAATTGCAACCAAATCATTTATTGTTAGATTCATTTTCAATAAGCAACAAAAACGAATATCCAAATCTGTTAATTCAGGATACGTCTCTTTCAATTTCAGCGTAAAATTATCAAAAGCAACATTTACATTGTTAACTATATTATCCCAATCTTCATTAGAGAATTTAATATGCCCCGCTTTCCCAGTAGTCAATGAAATTCCTGAGACGGTTATTAATCTTTTGAAAAACTCTTCACGTAATAAAATCTCCTTTTGTTGCATTACAAGTAATTTCTGCTCGGTTTCCAATTGCGTTAATACTATATCTTGTACTTCCTTTTGTTTTTGCATTATTAATTTCTGTTGCAACCGAATCCTAAATTCTTTTTTTATACGATATTTATAATATGAATATACTATAAATAGAATTATTATAAAAAATAAAAGACATATCCTATATATATTTTTTTCCATCTGTAATTTCGAAAGCTTTAAAGAATCATTCTCATTTACTAACTTCTCATTTTGATATATTTCCTGCATTTTAGTTATTGTATTCGTATACGTTTCTTGTTCTATAGAATCCCTATAGACATCGTATATCCTCCTATACCTCAAAGCCTGTTTACAATTTCCCACCATCTCAGCAACATCAGCAAGTCCTTCATAACTGGCAGCTTTAGTATATAAATTATCACTACTTATGCTTTTACCATAATATATTCCTGCAGAATCAAATTGACACATATGCACAAAAATCTGTGCTTTTAATATATAACAATAGCACAATTCGTCTTTTTCAGGCTGAATATTCCCTGATTTATTAGCGTATTTCAAAGCTAAATCATATTTCTCCAATCTATCATAAGTAGTTCCAACGCAATTATATATATAGGCTAAAGAAATGCTGTCATCTAAATGTATCCAAGATGCTGCTTTTTCATAATAACATAAAGCACTGTCTTTCTTCTCAATTTCTAAAAAGGTAGTACCTATCGCCTGTAAGGCATATGCAATATTCATACTGTCTCCCAGTAAAGTAGAATAATAATATGCCTTTTTATGCATTAACAATTCATCCTCAAAAAGTTCCTGTTCTGAATATAAATTACCTAGATAGTAATGAGATAAAAATAATAACTTATAATTCTCATCAGAGTCAACTAATAAATCTATAACATTTAAGTAATACTCTATTGCTTTCAAGACATTTTTCATTTCTTCATTAGCCCTACCCGCGTAAAAATATGATTGCGCTAATAATTTTCGATCCATATTATCTTTAAAATAGTTTAATGATGTTTTTATAAGTGAATCCGATAATAAAGGACGATAAGTTTTTTCTATAGATTGTGTCAACAACAAACAATATAAAGCATAATCTCTTTGAGACATTTTTTGAGGAGTAGTTATACTTTCCAATATAGAGTATGAACTATCTGGATTTTCCTCTAATAGCTTCATAGCAAACAATAAGTTATCATCATATTTAACTGTTTTATCACATGACATAAAAACACACATGACAATAGTTATCAATATAAAACCTAATAAAATCTTCATTGTGAATAATCAAGTATTTTTTCCTTCCAAAGATACAATTTTATAAACAAGCTATCATAATAATAAAGTAAGCCCCCGATAAAGTACCCGTTGTCTTTGTATCTTTAAGTCTCGATCTTTGC
>OGZE01001817.1_pt1 | contig 11231 bp, 8 predicted proteins | sample 1576731 | NCBI WGS metagenome assembly OGZE01 (sample SAMEA3541503, study PRJEB24748) | human gut metagenome | biome: human gut; feature: human-associated habitat; material: faeces | place: China | collected 2012 | reverse complement strand
AATGTGGCTGCGGACATGACCATCACCATGGACATCATCATGCAGATGAAGTATTTACAAGCTGGGGACGCGAGACAATTAAGAAGTATACAAGAGAAGGACTTGAGAAAATGCTCGAAGCTCTTTCTGCTTCTGAAGATTACGGTATCATCCTTCGTGCAAAAGGAATGCTTCCGGCAGAAGATGGAACATGGATCTACTTTGATATGGTTCCGGAAGAAACAGAGATTCGTGAGGGAGCACCGGAATATACGGGCCGTCTCTGCGTGATTGGTTCTAAATTGAAAGAAGATAAACTTGCAGAATTATTTGGTCTTGCAGAATAAAAAACGATTACCGCGTCCGGTAATAAAAAAGTTATGGCTTACAGATAAACCGTAGCGCAGTGACAAAATAATCAGGATAAAGGAAATAGAATTATGGATGATATCAGAGTTCCCATTTATTTGGTAACAGGATTTCTGGAGAGTGGAAAGACAACTTTCCTGGATTTTACATTACAGCAGGACTATTTCGCCATTGATGGAAAGACACTGCTGATTCTTTGCGAAGAAGGCGAAGAAGAATATGATATGGATAAACTGAAACTTACAAACACAGTTGTGGAAGTGATCGAGGATGAAGAAGATCTGACACCACAGCGTCTGGCTGCCATGGATATCATCCATCAGCCGGAGCGTGTTGTGATCGAGTACAACGGAATGTGGCTTGTAAGTAAATTCGAGCAGATGGAGCTTCCGGACGGCTGGGGTATTGAGCAGGAGATTACCTGCGTAGATGCGACAACTTATCAGGTTTATATGGCAAACATGAAATCTCTGTTCATGGATATGATCAGAAATACAGATATGGTTGTATTTAACCGTTGCAAAGAAGGAGATCCGCTTCCTGCATACAGACGAGGGATCAAGGTCGCAAATCAGAGTGCAGAGGTTATTTTTGAGGATGAAGAAGGTGAAATGGACGACATTTTCCAGGATGAGATGCCGTTTGATATCAATGCACCGATCATTGAGATTCCACCGGAAGATTATGGTATCTGGTTTGTGGATGCCATGGATAATCCGGATAAATATGTAGACAAAATTGTCCGCTTTAAAGGACGTGTCATGAAACCACGTGGAATGGGAAGTAAATTCTTTGTTCCGGGACGTGTGGCAATGACCTGCTGCGCAGATGATACCACTTTCCTTGGATACGTGTGCAGAAGCGATTATGCACCGCATATCAAAGAGGGCAGCTGGGTAGAAGTAACAGCGAAGGTCGCATTTGAGAACCGTACAGAATATCAGGGTGAGGGCATTGTTCTTTATGCAAGTGATGTGAAAGAATGCGAGCCGCTTAAGGAAGAGATGGTATATTTTAATTAATTATCTTAGCGTGTGTTTGAAAAATGCTTTCCGCAAGATGTGCGTTACAATTTGCAGGATTGGTTTTTTGAACACACTTTAGAGGATGTAAAAAATAAATTTGACATCAGGACAGGTATGGTAATTCCGGGAAATGGTGTTAAATTAAGCAGGAGACACATATATGTATTTAGTAGTTGGCCTGGGAAATCCCGGGAAACAGTATGAAGCAACACGCCATAATATGGGATTTGATACCGTTGACCGTCTGGTAGAGGATTACAATGTCCCTCAGGGTGGTGTGAAATTTAATGCCATGTACGGTAAAACCATGATCGGCGGAGAGAAAGTGATTCTTATGAAGCCGCTTTCTTTTATGAACCTGAGTGGCGGTCCTGTTCGTGAGATGGCGAATTATTTTAAAATTGATCCGGAATCAGAGCTTATTGTTATTTATGATGATATTGATCTGGAACCCGGGCAGCTTCGCATCCGCAAGCAGGGAAGTGCGGGTGGACATAACGGGATCAAAGATATTATCCGCCAGCTTGGCACAGAGAAATTTCTCCGTATCAAAGTAGGAGTTGGTGCAAAGCCGAAGGGATGGGATCTGGCAGATCATGTACTTGGCAGATTTTCCACAGAAGACAGGAAACTTGTGGATGAAGCAATAGCAAAGGCGGCAAAGGCTGTGGATATCATGATCTCACAGGGCGTAGATGCGGCGATGAACGAATATAACAGAAAAGTACCTGTACAGAAATAAGCAGACAGGAAACAGATGATTGTTCAGCAAAAGGTATAGAAAGCGGTAACTGGAAACAGAAGCCGCTTTTATTACGTCGAAGGATCATGAGGGGTGAAGATGAAAGCATTTTTAACACCTCTGCAGGGGCTTGCAGAGTTTGAACAGATTAAAGAAAAAAGCAAAACGAATAAGGGAATCCTGCAGGTTTCGGGGTGTATGGAATCGCAGAAATCTCATCTGATGTACGGACTTTCCGGGATTGCACCTTATCGTCTGATCCTGGCGGAGGACGAACGCCGCGCCAGAGAAATTTATGAAGATTACAGATTTTATGACAGAAAAGTGTATTCTTATCCTGCGAAAGATCTTCTGTTCTTTCAGGCAGATATCCATGGAAATCTGCTGATACGTCAGAGGATGAAGGTCATTAAGGCGTTATTGGAAGAGAAAGAACTGACAGTTGTTACAAGTATTGACGGATGTATGGATTTTCTGGAATCTCTGGAAAAGATAAAAGAACAGCTGATTCATTACGAAAGTGACAGCACCGTAGACACAGAACAGCTGAAGAACCAGCTGGTGGCTTTAGGTTACGAGCGGGTAGGACAGGTGGAAATGCCGGGGCAGTTCTCTGTGCGTGGCGGTATTGTGGATATTTACTGTCTCACTGAGGAAAATCCATGGAGAATCGAGCTTTGGGGAGATGAGATTGATTCTATCCGGAGTTTTGATCCGGAGAGTCAGCGTTCTCTGGAAAATCTGGAAGAACTTACGATCTATCCGGCGGTGGAGCATATAGGGGACAAGGATATGGTTTCCTTCCTGGATTATTTTCCGGAGGAAAGAACCATAATCTTTCTGGATGAACCAAACCGACTGACTGAGAAAGGCGGGGCTGTAGAAGAAGAGTACAGACAGAGCCGTATGCACAGAGAGGAAAAAGGCAGCCGGAATCTGCCGGAAAACTGGCTTTGTTCTTTTGAACAGCTTCAAAAAGAACTGAATAAACGCAACTGTATTTCTGTATGTGCGCTGGAACCGAAACAGGCAGGCTGGAAAGTGCGGGAGAAATTTTACCTGGAGGTAAAATCAATCAGCGCTTATAACAACAGTTTTGAACTTCTGGTAAAAGATCTTCATCAGTATAAGAAACAGGGATACAGGATCGCGTTGCTTTCCGGTTCCCGCACAAGGGCCGAGAGGCTGGCAAAGGATCTTCAGGAAGAGGGACTGGCAGCCTTTTATGGACAAGATTATGACAGGGAGATCTGTCCGGGCGAGATCATGGTGGTTTATGGCCATGCAAAGAAGGGCTTTGAATACCCGTTGATCAAGTTTGCGGTAATGACAGAATCTGACATTTTTGGACAGGAACAGAAAAAAAAGAAGAAAAAAAATTACAGTGGAAGCCGTATTCAGGATTTTGCGGAGCTTTCTATTGGCGATTTTGTTGTCCATGAAAAGCATGGTCTTGGTATTTACCGAGGAATTGAAAAAGTTGAAGTAGACAGGATCGTTAAAGATTATATTAAAATTGAATACAGAGGCGGAAGCAATCTCTATATTCCTGCTACTCAGCTTGACTGTCTGCAGAAATATTCAGGGGCAGATGCTTCAAAGGCTCCGAAGCTGAACAAACTTGGTACTCAGGAGTGGAATAAAACAAAGAGCAAGGTTCGTGGGGCAGTTAAAAATATTGCAAAAGAACTGGTAGAGCTTTATGCAGTGCGTCAGGAAAAGGAAGGATATGTCTGTGGTCCTGATACTGTATGGCAGAGAGAATTTGAAGAAATGTTTCCATATGAAGAGACAGAGGATCAGCTCAGTGCTATTGAGGATGCCAAACGTGATATGGAGAGTACCAGGATTATGGACCGGCTTATCTGCGGGGATGTGGGATACGGCAAAACAGAAGTGGCGCTGCGTGCCGCATTTAAGGAAGTACAGGAGAGCAGACAGGTAGCTTATCTTGCACCTACAACGATCCTTGCGCAGCAGATTTATAATACCTTTGTGCAGCGGATGAAGGAATTTCCGGTACGTGTGGAACTGTTGTGCAGATTCCGGACCCCGGCACAACAGAAGAAGGCAATCGAAGATCTGAAAAAAGGTCAGGTGGATGTGATCATTGGAACGCACAGAATCCTTTCCAAAGACGTACAGTTCAAAAATCTTGGCCTGTTGATCGTTGATGAGGAACAGCGGTTTGGAGTTACGCATAAGGAAAAAATCAAGCAGTTAAAGAAGGATGTGGATGTCCTTACACTGACTGCAACGCCCATTCCCCGTACTCTTCATATGAGCCTGATCGGAATTCGGGATATGAGTGTCCTGGAGGAGCCTCCTATGGACAGAATGCCGATCCAGACATATGTTATGGAATATGATGAAGAGACGGTCCGAGAGGCTATCAACAGGGAATTGCGCAGAGGCGGACAGGTTTATTATGTTTATAATCGAGTGACGGATATTGCAGATGTTGCCCTGCGTATTGCGAAGCTGGTGCCGGACGCAAGGGTGGATTTTGCTCATGGCCAGATGAGTGAGAGGGAACTGGAGAATGTGATGTATTCCTTTGTAAACGGGGATATTGATGTGCTGGTTTCCACCACGATCATTGAGACAGGGCTGGATATTTCCAATGTAAATACTATGATTATCCATGATTCAGACAGATACGGGCTTTCTCAGCTTTATCAGCTTCGGGGAAGGATCGGGCGTTCCAACAGAACTGCCTATGCGTTTCTGATGTACAAAAAGAATGTGATGCTGAAGGAGACGGCTGAGAAGCGTCTGGCTGCAATCCGCGAGTATACGGATCTGGGAAGCGGATTTAAGATTGCAATGAGAGATCTGGAACTTCGAGGTGCCGGAAATCTGCTGGGTGCGCAGCAACATGGACATATGAATGCGGTTGGATATGATCTTTATTGTAAGATGCTCAATGAAGCAGTGAAAGAGGCGAAGGGTATTCATACAATGGAGGATTTCGAGACATCGGTTGATCTGAATGTTGATGCGTATATTCCTGATTCCTACATCAGTAATGAATTTCAGAAGCTGGATATTTATAAAAGAATTGCGGGGATTGAGACACAACAGGATTATGATGATATGCTGGAAGAACTTCTGGACCGTTTCGGAGAACCCGGAAAGGCAGTGCTGAATCTTCTGGCGATTGCGAAGTTAAAGGCGATTGCTCATCAGGGGTACGTAACGGAAATAAAGCAGACTGGAAAAACAGTCCGGTTTACCCTTTATGAGAAAGCAAGGCTGAATACAGAAGGCTTTCCGGCTCTTATGCAGAAATACAGAAGAGGTCTGCAGTTTAAGAATGAGCAGGAACCGAAATTTATCCTGGAACCACAGGGGAATCTGATCCTGGCATTGATGGAATTTGCAGAGGAACTTAAGAGCATGGCGGAAAATATGTGAAATATACTACATATTTTTCGATTTGCCTTGCCCTTCGCAGGAAAAAAGTTTATACTCTAATAACAGTACATTCTGGGAAAGTGGTATGGAAGAAAGACCAGATTGATAATATGGAGGAAGAAATGAAAAAAATGGTAAAGAGAACAGCCGTTGTGACACTGGCAGGTGTGATGTCAGTTGGTATGCTTTCCGGCTGTGGGAGTAAAACATTAGATGGAACAAAGACAGTGGCTACTGTTGACGGAACAGATATTCCGCTTGGAGTTGTAAGTCTTTATGCCCGCGAACAACAACAGCAGACAACAACCATGTATTTAAATTATATGGGAAGTGCAGATCATATCTGGGATCAGACAGCAGGTGATGATTCAGATGAGACTTATGGTGATCAGGCAGTGACAAGCAGTCTGGAGTCTGTTGAGAAGATGTATATTCTCAAAGAGAAGGCTGCGGATTATAACATAGAGCTTACAGATGATGATGAAGCAGCGATCGCAGATGCAGCATCACAGTTTATGGCTGCAAACAGTGAAGAGACAATTAAGGAACTTGCGGTAACGGAAGATCAGGTAAAAACACTTCTGGAGCTTCAGACAATTCAGAAAAAGATGTATGATCCGGTTGTAGCAGAAGGAAAGATCACAGTTTCTGATGATGAAGCGAATCAGACAACCTTCACTTATGTAAGTATCTCTACAAGCGGTGATGATATAACTGATGAGGAGAAAAAGACTAAGAAAGAACAGGCTCAGGAGATTCTGGATAAGATGAAAGAGGATCCTACAGCAGACATGAGTGAGATTGCCAAAGGTGTAGATGACAGTTATTCTGCAGTACAGGGTAATTTTACAACCAAAGAGAGCAAAGATGAGGATAAAGATTCCGGCAGCGAGGCATATCCGGATGAGGTTTTGAAGGTTCTGCGAGGACTGAAGGACGGAGAAGTTGCAGACAATATTATTGAGACTGACACAGGATACTATGTAGTAAGACTTGACAAGATCAATGATGAAGATGCCACAGCTTCCAAGCGAGAATCTCTTCAGAATTCCAAAGAAAGTACCTATTTTACAGATACAACTGCTAAATGGCTGGATGAGGCAGATGTAAAGGTAGTTAAGAAAGTCATTAAGACACTTAAGATCACTGACAAACATACCTTCATGGCACCGACTCCTACCCCGGTTCCGGAAACACCGACACCTGAAGTGACAGAAGAGGCAACTCCAACACCGGAAACAGAGGAAGTTACAGAAACACCTGCAGCAGAAGATACAGATGTGACTGAGACACCTGCGGCAGAGGAAGAAGCAGCAGAAACTACTGAAACACCGGAAGCAACACCGACAGAAGCAGCTAAATAAGAAAATCCGAACTGTCAGTAGCCTGCTGATAGGAATTGAGTATTGTAAATTAAAACAGCTATGATGAAAACCTGAGTGTTTTCACATAGCTGTTTTTAAGTTTAAATAAATCCGAAATCATTCTCCTAAATATGCAAAAATAACACAGATAAATAGAGATATGATAATACGTTATTTTGTATGTTCTGCTAAATGAGATGGAAATGCTTCAAAGCATTGGCAATTCCGTTATCTTCGATATTGGTTGTCTGGTAAGTGCAGTGAGGCAGGATCAGGGGATCCGAGTCGCCCATTGCGATGCTGTTTCCGGCGAACTGCAGCATAAGAAGATCGTTCGTGCTGTCACCGAATGCATAGGTGTCTTTGACCGGAACCCCAAGACGGTCTGCCAGAAACCGGATTCCGGTTGCTTTGCTGAGATTTTTCTGAGTCAGTTCCCAAGCCTTGTCTTCATGTATGAAACACAGAAAATGTTCATCTGCAAATTTGCGGAAAGTTTCCATATCAGAATCAGCAGACGGAAAAGCCAGAAACTTGTCAAATGTAAAATGGTTGTATGTTTCGGGCGGGTAGAGAGCCAGATCTTCTACTATAACTTCTGCTTTCAGCTTCTGAACAGTTTCAGGAACAGCACATGAACTGCTGTCATATAAAATCTTATCCGGGCGTTCAAAAAACGTAGGAATTCTGCATTCCCGCAGTAATTCTGTTGTTTTACGGCAAAGCGGATTTGGAATAGAACTGGAAAACAAAAGCTCTTCATTCATATAAATCTGGCTGCCGCATCCGCATACATAGCCGTCGAATCCCATTTCTTTAATGATTTCCGGAATCATTGTATAGGTACGTCCGGAATTGATGAAAAGGAGATGACCATTATAGCGGGCTTCTTTTAAAGCCTGTTTCGCACTGTCCGGAACTGTCCATGGGTAAGGGGTTAACAGGGTTTTGTCAATGTCAAAAAATAAGAGTTTACGATTATTCTCCATCAGATGTCTCCTCTGTCTCAGTATCTGTATTGTCATAAAATTCGTCATCAGAAGGATTTTCATTTCCTGTATGTACGCGGATTCCGTTCAGTTCAACTTCGCCTTCCATTGGGATCACAAGGCACTTGCGTCCGTCAATTATGCGTGTTTCCACAAGATCGGCACGTTCAGGATCTACGTGGACTACAACATCCGGGGTTTTGATCTCGAATCTTTTTGTATTGGTGATGTTGGAAGCAACCAGAGAGGATTTTTCCCCGGCTGTGATCTCGTATTGTTCATCAAATGACTGTAGTTTTTCATCTTCTACGCCGCATTCTTCAAAGAGGCGTTTTACCTCAGATTTGGTCAGAACTACAGGTTCCGGCTCATCCTTCTGTGATTCGATCAGGTCGTTTAATTTCTCGTGAATGCTTAATACAGTGTCATATCTGCAGTCGTCGCCCAGAGTATCTTCAACCAGTGCGTTAAAGGAATCACGCTGTCCTCCTGCAGAAAGAGGTGCTGTACATCCAAGCAATTCATCAATAAAAATATCCCGGAGTTCGTTTGTGTTTTTACTATAATAAAGGACGCCATGGATGTCAGTGCTGCGGTCGTTAAATTGCGGGAAAAGGAAAGCAACATCCGGAAGTTCCACGATCCAGTCGCGGATACGATCCTGGATGCTGTTGGTTTCGGCGTTGTAGCAAAGACCTGCTTTAGACAGCTTTACAGGACAGATGCAGCACATGATGTGTTCATAAATCTCGTCAGATGCATCAAACATTTCTGCACCGTCGGAAGACTTTCCGGGGATATCATATACTCCATGGATCAGGATGATGTAGTAGTTTTCGGGATAATCATAGTTTTCAATGATCTTATCGTAGAAACTTTCTACCAGTGCATCATCGGTCAGTTTGCTTTCTCTCAGTTTCATAAGAAAATGTTGAGTTCCACCCTCAGTTTCCTGCTCGAGAGGAAATTCCATGTTCATCAGATTTTTTCCTATTGTTCCGGAAAGGGATTTGCGGAAAATTTCAAAGTATTTGAACATTTCTTCTTCTGATAAAGAGAGAAATGCTTCTTTCAGTTCGGTTTTTTTATTCTTTTCTCCGTCAACGTAACATCCGCAGATGCGGGTGAGAGAACAGTTCTCGGGAGTGAACTGTTTCTTGATTTCAGAAATTTCTTTTTTGTTCATATAGTTTTATACCTCATGTTAGTCTGTTCTTTATTATAGACCAGTTGTGATGCAGGGGCAAGGAAAATTGCCTGAAAATCATGGGAAATACAGGTGAGTTTTGGTAGATGTAGTGCTATAATATAGGAAGATATTGTTGCCTGGCTGTGTTGCTGAGAACGTGGTGGACAGTAATGTTGCTTTGACAGTGATGAAAATAAATACAGGAGGATATGAGACATGAATGAAACAATAAAAAATCTTTTGGAGCGAAGAAGTGTACGTGGTTATAAAGAAGATCTGGTGCCGGAAGAAGTGTTGAATGAAATTCTTGAAGCAGGGGAATACGCACCAAGCGGAATGGGACAACAGGGTACACTTATGGTAGTAACACAGAATCCGGAACTTGTTGCGAAGCTTTCTAAAATGAATGCGGATGTGATGGGGACTGAGAGTGATCCGTTCTATGGGGCACCGACAGTTGTTGTGGTCTTTGCAGACAGTAATATGCCTACATGTGTGGAAAATGGAAGTCTGGTTATGGGAAATCTGATGAATGCTGCTCATGCCCTTGGGGTTGATTCCTGCTGGATTCATCGTGCAAGAGAGGTGTTTGCTTCTGAAGAAGGAAAGGCATTGAAGGCAGAGTGGGGTGTGCCGGAGTCTTATGTTGGAATTGGTCATTGTGTGCTTGGTTATCGCTCCGGGGAATATCCGAAAGCGAAAGCGAGAAAAGACGGATTTGTGATCAGGGTGTGATTGTAGTGTGGCGGCAGAGTGATTCCTGAAACAGGCTGGCAGGAAAGATGTGAGAATGTTCGGGAAATCAAGTTGCCGGCACAGTAGCTGTGAGAGAGGGTTGCTGTTGAGTATATTTGATTTTAAGAGAAAGAAGTACAGAACGTTTCTGCAGGATTCTGAGACAGGTGAGGAGATTGCTGAGGAGTATGAGAAAGGCCGGGGAGTCTGGAAAAAGCATGATGTTCAGGATGGGAAAGGTTCGGAGATGAGAGAGAATCTGATAAGGAAGCATTATTGGTTTTCGGGGAGAGTGCAGGGAGTTGGATTTCGCTATCGGGCCTGTTATATTGCCAGTTCTCTGGGGGTTACCGGTTGGGTGAGAAATAACTGGGATGACCGCGTGGAGATTGAGGCGCAGGGGAGCAGGGAGCTGCTTGCGCAGATGGTGGAGATGTTGGGGCGGCAGAGGTTTATTGAGATTGAGGGGATTGAGGAAAGGGTGATTCCGGTGGAGGTTGAGAGTGGGTTTTATTCCAGATGAAAGGGACGCAAGCTCAAACAATTCTCTTCGGCTCGGTTTCGGGTCTTAAGAAAAGCTAAGCTCGGGAAGATCAGGTAAGAGGGACGCAAGCTCAAATCATTCTCTTCGGCTCGGTTTCGGACCTTAAGAAAAGCTAAGTCCCGGAAAATCTGCTAAAAGCATTCACAGATAACTCAAACTCGCCGCGAAGCGGCTCAGACAGTGAGTGATCTGCGAATAACGCAGATTTCCCGGGGCTAAGTTTTTCTAAAAGCCCTGCAAATGTCGCCGAAGAGAATGATTTGAGCTTGCTGGCTGTTGGCTGTGACAGAGATGGCTGAAAGAGAAGCGGGATGGTGGTTTGTTAGTTTGGCGGAATAGAAAAGTTTCCTATATATAGTATGAATGGGACGGAAAAGCTGGGGTGTTGTGTATATATGGTATGTGCGTGCTGCAATATAGGAAGGATAGATGGGGAGGATGGTTGGAATTCCGGTGTCAGATAGACTGGATATCTGTTGGGAATTTAGTGGAGATTAGGGTGAAAATATAAAAAGTTTGTCAAATTATGAAATTAACTGTTGACATAGTGGACTTTCGGTGTTATATTAGTTGAGCTGTCGGAAATAATTGTTTCTTGAAAAGAGACAATTTAAGATGATTTCTGAAAGAAAAAAAGAAATTAAAAAAGTGCTTGACAACTTAAAACGAATATGTTAAAGTAATCAAGTCGCTTGAACAGAGCCGACAATCACAGATTGAAAGAACAGTTCGGAAATCCGGAAGAGTTCGAAAAACTTTGAAAAAACTTGAAAAAAGTGCTTGACAAAGAAAAAGAGATGTGATAAAGTAAACAAGCTGTCGCAAGACAGACAACCTTGATAACTAAACAGTGAAACACATACGATTCTCGAAAATTC
>OGZE01001812.1_pt1 | contig 11266 bp, 9 predicted proteins | sample 1576731 | NCBI WGS metagenome assembly OGZE01 (sample SAMEA3541503, study PRJEB24748) | human gut metagenome | biome: human gut; feature: human-associated habitat; material: faeces | place: China | collected 2012 | reverse complement strand
TTTATCGCTCAACGTAATGACTGCTGCAGTAAATGGACGATTTTCATCCAGCGGTGCTGATGACGGTCATCGCCGTTATGCCGGCTGCCGGTCTGATGATCAGTCTGGGCAAGCTGGTGCAGATGGGCGGCGGCGACATCGCAGCGGTCATGACCATCGGCACCACCATGGAGAACATCGGCTGGGCGGTCATCAATAACCTGCACATCCTGTTCGCTGTCGCCATCGGCGGCAGCTGGGCAAAGGAGCGTGCGGGCGGTGCCTTTGCCGCCGTGCTGGCGTTCGCCCTCATCAACGTCATCACCGGCAACATTTTCGGCGTCACCAGCGCCATGCTGGCAGATCCCAACGCCGTGACCCACACCCTGTTCGGGCAGGAGATCGCCGTCAACGGCTACTTCACCTCTGTGCTGGGCGCACCGGCGCTGAACATGGGCGTGTTCGTGGGTATCATCGCCGGTTTTGTGGGCGGCGTGGCTTACAATAAATACTACAACTTCCGCAAGCTGCCGGATGCGCTGGCTTTCTTCAACGGCAAGCGCTTCGTGCCCATGGTGGTCATTGTCTACTCGGTGGTCATTTCCATCGTGCTGTCGCTGTTCTGGCCTGTGGTGCAGACCGGCATCAATAACTTCGTCGATCTGCTGGGTCGCCCCGAGGTTCCGGTGTACCTGGGTGCCGACCGTCCTCTGCAGGCGACTGAGCCCTATACGCCGCCAGCGTCCACCGCGCTCATTCACGGCAAGAACGGCATCGGCGGCGCGAGCGTGCCCGCGTCGCCCTACGAGCCGGTGGGAGCGACCTCGGCCGGCGGCAACGCTGCGGTCGATTATTTGATCGATGCCGCGCGCACTTATGGTCCCGATCTGGTCTACGTAGCGACTGGCCCGCTCTCCAATCTGGCGCTCGCCCTGGAGCGCGATGCGGCGGCGATGATGTCCATCGGCCGCGTGGTCGTGATGGGCGGCGCCCTTACCGTGCCCGGCAACGTGAGCGCGGGCGCCGAGGCCAATATGGCGAGCGACCCCGAGGCGGCCGATGCCGTGCTGCGCTCGGGCCGTAAGCTCACCATGGTGGGTCTGGACGTGACACATCGCGCGGTGCTCACACGCCGCGACATTGCCGGCTGGACGGGCTCGGGCACTATGGCTGGCTGCGCATTTGCGAGCATGGTCGAGCACTACATTGGCTCGTACGAGATGAACGCGCCCTACCTGGGCGGCTGCGCGCTGCACGATCCGCTGGCGGTTGCCGTGGCGATTGATCCCACGCTCGTGGGTGCGCTCGGCTGCAATCTTCGTGTCGACCTGCTGGGCGAGTACCGCGGCCGCACTATCTGTGACGAGCACCGTCTGTCCGATCCGGATAAGAGCGCGCTCGTGGCGCTCACCGTGGACGCCCCGCGCTTCCTGTCCGAGTTCAAGGCCCGTATGGCTCGTGTCCTGGGCTAAATGATTTTCACGCCCCGTCCCATGTAGTCAATTTGGGACGGGCTTTTTTAGCTACCGAGTAAATACGCCCGTTGGGGGAATAGTCGCGTCGCTTCGCTTGACAACAGGCTAAACTAGCTATTAAACATTTACTATTCTGTTTAGATTGAATTTGCGGTCGTTTAGTTGTCGAGTCACGGGGCGGTCAGGCCACGATGCTCCGCCACGACCGTTGCTAGGGGGAACAATGGCCAAAGCAAGTGTTCGCGAGATCAGCCGCATCACCGGTTTTTCGCCCGCAACCGTGTCCAACGCGCTCAACCGCAAGCGCAGCGTGAGCGAGGAGACCGCCAAAGTCATCCTGGAGTGCGCGCAGTCGCTCGGCTATCAGCAGTCGACGCAGCTCGAGAGCATCCAGTTTGTGCTCGCGCGCAAGACGGGCGCCATCCTGGACGAGAGCACCTTCCACCCCGCGGTCATCGAGGGCGTGGAGCGCCAGGCGCGTCGCCACGGCATGAGCACGAGCTTTGTCTCGCTCGACTTTAGCGACCTAGACGCCGTGCGTCCGCAGGTCGAGGGCCTGATTGCCGATCCGGCCGCCGCTATTGTACTAATGGGTACGGAGTTGGGCGAGGAGGACTACGCCCTGTTCGCTAACGCCGCCGCCCACCTGATTGTGCTCGATGGCTGGAGCGACCGCCAGTACTTTGATGCCGTGGTCATTGCCAATACCGATTCGGTGCTGCGTGCCGTGGACTACCTTATCGAGAAAGGTCACAAGCAAATCGGCTATCTGGCGGGCGACCTTCGTATCCGCAACTTTAAGGACCGCGAGCGCGGCTATCGCCAAGCGCTTGAGGATGCGGACCTCGAGGCCAATCCGGCATGGCGCGTCACGCTGGGCACCACGCTCGAGGGCGCTTATCGCGACATGGGCGCGTGGCTCGACAATGCCTCGCACGACGACCTGCCGACGGCTTTCTTTGCCGAGAACGACGTGCTCGCCGTGGGTGCCATGCGCGCGTTCAACGAGCACGGCATTTGCGTGCCCGAGGATGTCTCGATCATCGGCTTTGACGACCTATCTCTGGGCGCTTTTTCCAACCCGCCGCTCACCACGGTGCATGTTCCCAAGCACGAGGTGGGTGAGATCGCGGTGCGCCGCCTGGTGGGCAACATCCGCAATCCCAAGAGCTACACCTGCAAAACGGCCGTGTCGACCTATTTTGTCGAGCGCCAGAGCGTGCGCGAAATCTAGGCGGAGACGGCATTGCCTGCAGCGTGCCAAAGCTCGCTAGGGCAGTTAACATAGTGCCATTCAGAAGAGGATCCTTCGGGGTCCTCTTTTTGTTTCCCTTGTATGTTCAGATTGTTTACATACCGTTTAGGCTGATTTCTCTACCGTCTACGGGTATTTCGCGCTAAACTTCTAAACAGAAGAGTAAAACATTTAGTAAACAGAACAAAACGAAACATGCGTCTGTTTACTGAACATGTGACTAGGGGAGGACGTACATGGATAAGATCAAGCTCGGTTTTGTGCCCACGCGCCGTAGCATCTTTAGCGCGCCGGACGCGATCAAGTATCGCGGCCTTACGGCTGATCGCCTGCGCGAGATCGGCGTCGAGATTGTGGATATCGACGACATCAACGACGAGGGCCTGCTGTTCGACGACAGCCATATCGCGCCTATCGTCGAGAAGTTCCGCGCCGAGGGCGTCGACGGCATCATGCTCTGCCACGCCAACTTTGGTACCGAGTATGTCTGCGCCCGCCTTGCCCGCGAGCTCGGCTTGCCCGTGCTGCTGTGGGGTCCGCGCGACGAGCGCCCCGAGCCCGACGGCACCCGTCTGCGCGATAGCCAGTGCGGCCTGTTCGCCACCGGCAAGGTCCTGCGTCGCTTCCAGGTTCCCTTCACCTACATGACCAACTGCCGTCTGACCGATCCCGAGTTCGAGCGCGGTGTCTGGGACTTTTTGGCCGTGTGCAACGTGGTCAAGACTTTCAAGCACACTCGCATCCTGCAGATGGCCACCCGTCCGTTCGATTTCTGGTCGACCATGTGCAACGAGGGCGAGCTGCTCGAGAAGTTCAACATCCAGCTTTCGCCCATCCCCATGACCGAGCTTGTCCAGGCCGTGCGCGACGCCCAGGCTGACGAGCAGGCCATGGCAACCATGCTCGCCCACATTGGTGACAGCTTTGAGATCTGCATCCCCGAAGACAAGGTTCCTGCGGTCGCAGGACTCGCCATTGCCATGAAGCGCCTGGTCGAGAAGTACGGCTGCAACGCCGGCGCCATCCAGTGCTGGAACGCCCTGCAGGACGAGTTGGGCATTATGCCCTGCGCCGCCAACGCAATCCTCAACGAGATGGGCATCCCCATCGTCTGCGAGACCGACATCCATGGCGCTATCACCGCGCTGATGGTCGAGGTCGCCGACCTGGGCCGTCACCGCGGCATGTTCGCCGACTGGACCGTGCGTCATCCCGATAACGAGAACGGCGAGCTGCTGCAGCACTGCGGCCCCTGGCCCTGCAGCTGCGCGGCCGTCAAGCCCAAGCTCACCTATCCGCTGGCCTTCGATCACCCCGGCGCGCTGACGGCCGAGGCCAAGCACGGCGACCTCACCCTTGCCCGCTTTGACGGCGACAACGGCGAGTACTCGCTGCTGCTGGGCAACGCCCGCGGCATCGACGGCCCGGCCGGCATGGGCACCTACCTGTGGGTCGAGGTCGACAACCTCAAGCGCCTCGAGGCCAAGATCGTCGAGGGTCCCTACATCCACCACTGCGTCGCCATTCACGCCAACGTGGTGCCGGTGCTCTACGAGGCGTGCAAGTACATCGGCATTGTCCCCGACCTGTACGACCCCATCGAAGAAGACGTCAAAGCTTACCTGCGAGGAGAGTAGAAATGGCAACTATCGAAGAGCTTGAGTCCCTGCGTTGGGACCTTCGACGCGATTGCGTCGATATCATCATGGCTGGCGCTGGCGGGCACATCGGCGGCGACATGTCGGTCATCGATGCGCTGATGACCCTCTATGCCAACCACCTCAACATTTCTCCCGAGACCGTCGACGATCCCAACCGCGATCGCTTCGTACTCTCCAAGGGCCACGCCATGGAGGCCTACTACGCGGTGCTCTGCCACGAGGGCTATCTGGACCTCGACGACGTCAAGGCCCGCTTCTCTAAGTTCGGCAGCCCCTACATCGGCCACCCCAACAACAAGCTCAAGGGCATCGAGATGAACTCGGGCTCGCTGGGTCATGGCCTGCCCGTGGCCGTCGGGATGGCGCTTGCCGGCAAGATGGATGGCCGCGACTACCGCGTCTACACCATCATGGGCGACGGCGAGCTTGCCGAGGGCTCGGTCTGGGAGGGCGCCATGAGCGGCGGCAACTACCAGCTCGATAACCTGTGCGCGCTCGTGGACCGCAACCGCCTGCAGATCAGCGGCAGCACCGAGGACGTCATGAAGCAGGATTCGCAGGAGGAGCGCTGGGCCGCCTTCGGTTGGAACGTGCTGTCCATTCCGGGCAACGACGTCCAGGCCATCGACGCCGCGCTGACGCTGGCCGCCGAGACCAAGGGTAAGCCCACGGTCATCATCCTCAACACAGTGAAGGGCTACGGCTCGCCGGTTATGGAGGACAAGGCCGCCTGGCATCATCACCTGCCCAACGATGAGGAATATGCCCAGATCATCGCCGATTTCGCTGCCCATAAGGAGGCCATCAATGGCTAACAAGATCGCCAACCGCAAGGCTATCTGCGACACGCTGCTCGAGGCCGCCGCAACCGATAAAGACATCGTCGTCCTGTGCTCCGACTCCCGCGGCTCTGCATCGCTCACGCCGTTCTTTGACCAGTATCCCCAGCAGTCCGTTGAGGTCGGCATTGCCGAGCAGGACCTGGTGAGCATCGCCGCCGGCATGGCCTCGTGCGGCAAGAAGGCCTGGGCCGCCTCGCCGGCGTCCTTTGTGACCACGCGCTCGTATGAGCAGTGCAAGGTCGACGTTTCGTACTCCAACACCAACGTCAAGCTCATCGGCATCTCGGGCGGCGTGTCCTACGGCGCCTTAGGCATGAGCCATCACTCCGCGCAGGATATCGCCGCCATGAGCGCGATTCCCAACATGCGCGTGTATCTGCCGAGCGATCGCTTCCAGACCGCCGAGCTCGTGCGTGCCCTGGTCGCCGACAACAAGCCGGCCTACATCCGCGTGGGCCGCAACCCGGTGGAGGACGTGTACACTGAGGACGAGTGCCCGTTCCAGATGGATCGCGCCACCTGGGTGCGCCGCGGCACCGATGTGACGATCGTCGCTACCGGTGAGATGGTCCGCCACGCCGTGGACGCCGCCGATCTGCTGGCCGAGCAGGGCATCTCGGCGACGGTGCTCGATATGTACTGCGTCAAACCGCTCGATGCCGAGGCCGTGATCGAGGCCGCCGGTGCCACGCGCGCCGTCGTGACCGTCGAGGAGCACAGTCCCTTCGGCGGCCTGGGTTCCATGGTCGCGCAGGTCGTGGGTGAGCACTGCCCGCGTCCGGTCAAGTGCCTCTCCCTGCCCGATGCGCCGGTCATCACCGGCACGAGCCCCGAGGTCTTCGCGCACTACGGCCTGACGGGCGAGGGAATCGCCAAGACGGTCGCCGAGGTCCTTCCCGCAGAGTAATTGGTGCATCGGGGACAGGTTTGCACCAATCCTTTTAGGTTGAATTCTGAGCAGGCCGGCTGCGCTCTCATGAGCCGGTCGGCCACTCGCTCCTTGTCCGTCGGGTTTTAGTTTTGAATCGACGGGGGAGACAGGAGAGTACATGAGCAAATACATCATCGGAATCGATCAGTCCACACAGGGTACTAAGGCGCTGCTGGTGGACGAGGGCGGCCATCTGATCCATCGCGCCGACCGCTCACATCGCCAGATTGTCAACGAGGCCGGCTGGGTGAGCCACGACCCGGCCGAGATCGCCGCCAACGTGCTGGCTGTGGCACGCACCGTGGTGGAGGAGACCAGGGTCGATCCGGCAGACATCGCCGGCGTTGGCATTTCCAACCAGCGCGAGACCACCGTTGCCTGGAGCCGCACGACGGGCGAGCCGCTGTGCGATGCCGTGGTGTGGCAGTGCGCCCGCGCCCGCGAGCTGTGCGACGAGCTGGCTGCGCGCGAAGGCGTGGCCGAGCTGGTGCGTGACACGACGGGTCTGGTGCTCTCGCCCTACTATCCGGCGGGCAAGATGGCCTGGATCCTCGCGAACGTTCCCGCGGCTGCCGAGGCCGCGGCGGCGGGCGAGCTGTGCCTGGGCACCATCGATGCCTGGGTGGTCTGGACGCTCACGGGCGGCGCGGAGTTCCGCTGCGACTGGTCCAATGCCAGCCGCACGCAGCTTTTTGACCTGCGCCGTGGCTGCTGGAGCGAGCCGGTGTGCGAGGCCTTTGGTGTCAATCCGGCGTGCCTGCCGCAGGTGACCGATTCCGATGGCCTGTTCGGTACAACGGACCTGGGCGGCTTTTTGCCGGCGCCCGTGCCCATCCACGGCGTGCTCGGCGACAGCCATGCCGCCTTGTTTGCCCAGGGCTGCCATAGCCGCGGCATGGCCAAGGCGACCTATGGCACCGGCAGCTCGGTCATGATGAACGTCGGCGACGAGTTTGTCGCCAGCTCGCACGGGCTTTCGAGCTCGCTTGCGTGGCGTATGGACGGTGTGACCGAGTATGTTCTCGAGGGCAACGTGAGCTACGCCGGCGCCGTCAAGACGTGGCTGCGCGACGACCTGGAGCTCATCAACAATCCCGAGGAAGTCACCGACCTGTGCTACGCCGCCAATCCGGCGAGCCGCGTCTACTTTGTGCCGGCGTTCACTGGCCTGGGCGCGCCGCACTGGGCGAGCGATGCCGAGGGCTGCGTCTTTGGCATGACGCGCACCACGGGCCGTGCGGAGTTCGTAAAGGCCGCCGACGAGTCGATCGCCTATCAGATCTTCGACGTGATCGATGCGATGGTCGAGGATTCGGGCGCGGCACTGGCCGAGCTTCGTGTTGACGGCGGTCCCACGCGCGACGCGTACCTGATGCAGTTTGAGAGCGACCTGGTCGGCTCGCCCATCCGCATTGCGAGCAACGACGAGATGAGCGGTCTGGGTGCGGCTTGGGCCTGCGGCATTGCGCTGGGCATGTACACGCGCGATGTCGTTGACGTCTACGGCGCCCGCGGCATCGTGGAGCCTGCCATGCCTGCCGACGAGCGAGCCAAAAAGATCGCCGGCTGGCGTCACGCCGTCGACGCGACCATCGCCTACACTGCCTAGGCGGCTGCGCGGCGCCCGCAGGCTATTCCCGGGTAGCTCATTTGGGACGGGGCTTTTTTGACTGGTATGATTGGTGCGATCATTCGAACCAGCTAAAAGAGCCCCGTCCTAAATTGACTACCGAGAGGAACTGCCATGGAGCGTATCGCGAGTTTTTCCGTTGACCATCTGCTGCTCGAGCCCGGCGTGTATGTGAGCCGCATCGACCGCGATCCGGCGACCGGCGCCGCCGTCACCACCTTTGATCTGCGCCTGACCACGCCCAACAAGGAGCCGGTCATGAACACGGCCGAGTGCCACACCATCGAGCACCTGGGCGCGACGTTCCTTCGCAACCATGCCGAGTGGTCGAGCCGCATTGTCTACTTTGGTCCCATGGGCTGCCGCACGGGCTTTTACCTCGTCGTGTTTGGCGAGGTGACGAGCGAGGAGATCCTGCCGCTCGTGCGTGAGCTGTTCGAGTTTGTCGCCGGCTTTGAGGGCGATGTCCCCGGTGCCGCTCCCGAGGAGTGCGGTAACTATCTGGACCAGAACCTCCCCATGGCAAACTGGCTCGCGCGTCGCTATCTCGACCGCGACCTGGCCGATATCGATGAGAAGCACCTGCATTATCAGCAGGCGTAAGGGCTTTATCGCCCAAAGCGCGCGCATTGGGCGCCTTCGCTTATGCGGGGGCGCCTTTTTGTTGAGTGGTCGGGACGAGCGTTCAAAATCGCTCATGTTTGTTCTAGAATGTTCGTATAGTCACATTTACGAACAGGAGCGAACATGCACATCTATTCTGTCAACGATCCCGAGTTCAAATCCTATGGCAACGTTTGGGATGACGTTCCGTCCGAGCTCACGTTGCTCGTGCTCGAGGCGCTCTCTGCCACGCCCATCCCCGAAGGCAGCAAGTACGTAGCAAGCGCGCCGGAGCTCGAGAGCGTCAAGGATGCCGACAAACTGGGTTTTCTCATGTTTGGCGGTCGTCCCTTCCAGCTCGGCTGGTGCAATGGCCACAACACGAAACTCAACTGTCTGGAGTATCACCGCGCCAGCGAATTCAACCTGGGCGCTCGCGACTTTATCCTGCTTGTGGCGCATCGCTGGGAGATCGAGGACGGCAAGCTCGACACCGCGTGCGTCAAGGCGTTCCGCGTGCCGGCGGGTACGGTTGTCGAGGTCTTCAACACCACGCTTCACTACACGCCGTGCATGGTCGACGGCGGCGGCTTCCAGGTGATGGTGGCGCTGCCCGCCGGCACCAACGGGCCGCGCCCCGAGGCCGCGGCCGACATGCCTGCGGTCGGCGACAGCTACTGCTACTGGAAGGCCGACAAGTGGGTTCTCTGCCACGCCGACAGCCCCAAGGCAGCCGAAGGCGGCTACGTAGGCCTCATCGGCAAAAACCTCGACATCACCTGCGACTAGAATCTTCTGTCTCGATCTGTAACATCTAGCGGGCTAAATCGCCTCTACCTGTTACAGATCGAGACAAACCGTAGAGGGCCGCCCGAAAAATCTCAATCTGTAACACCAAACCCGATTTTGACGGCCTAGCTGTTACAGATCAAGACAAACCGGCCCAAACCACCACAAAGGTACCTGTCCCCTTTGTGGTGGTTTGGGCAGGCGGGTATCAAAAAGTGTCAGACGGGGGCGGCCGGCAGGCGTCTGCGTGCGAAAAGAAGTGTCGACCTGCGCTGTTGCCGTTGAGCGGCGCACTGTTTGCAGGGATACTGAGCCTACGACAAACAACGTGTGAAAGGATCGATGCATGGCTTTCCGTAACGACTTCCTGTGGGGCGGCGCAACAGCTGCCAACCAGTGCGAGGGCGCCTACAACGTGGACGGCCGCGGCCTTGCCAACGTGGACGTGGCTCCGCACGGCCCCGAGCGCTATGCGGTGGTCTCCGGTCAGCGCAAGATGCTCGACTTCGAGGACGGCTATTACTATCCCGCGCAGACCGGCATCGATTTCTATCACCATTACAAGGAGGATATCGCCCTCTTTGCCGAGATGGGCTTTAAGACCTTCCGCATGAGCCTGGCGTGGACCCGCATTTTCCCCAACGGCGACGAGACCGAGCCCAACGAGGCCGGCTTGGCCTTTTACGAGGACGTATTCCGCGAGTGTCAGGCGCACGGCATCGAGCCGCTCGTGACCATCACGCACTTCGACTGCCCGATTCACCTCATCAAGGAGTACGGCGGCTGGCGCAACCGCAAGCTCATCGACTTCTATAAGAACCTCGCGACCACGATCTTTACCCGCTACAAGGGCCTGGTGAAGTACTGGCTTACCTTCAACGAGATCAATATGATTCTGCACCTGCCGTTTATGGGTGCCGGCCTGGTCTTTGAGGAGGGCGAGAACAAGGAGGCCGTCGAGTACCTGGCCGCCCACAACGAGCTCGTCGCCAGCGCTTGGGCAACCAAGATCGCCCACGAGATCGACCCCGAGGTCAAGATCGGCTGCATGCTCGCCGCGGGCAGCTACTATCCCTACAGCTGCCGTCCGGGCGACGTGCGTCAGGCACAGCTCGACAACCAGAACAACTACTTTTTTGTCGACGTCCAGAGCCGCGGCTACTACCCGGCCTATGCGCTCAAGAAGCTCGAGCGCCTGGGCATTGACGTCGGGATGACCGATGAGGATCGCGAGATCCTGGCCGCCAACACCGTCGACTTCATCAGCTTTAGCTACTACAGCACCCGCTGCTCTGCCGGTGCCGACAACCCCGATATCGAGCGCACCCAGGGCAACGCTTTCGCCGGCGCCAAGAACCCCTATCTGCAGGAGAGCCAGTGGGGCTGGGCTATCGATCCGCTGGGCTTCCGCATCACGCTCAACGACCTGTACGACCGCTATCAGAAGCCGCTGTTTGTGGTTGAGAACGGTCTGGGCGCCAAGGATGTTGTCGAGGAGGATGGCTCCATCAACGACGACTACCGTATCGACTACCTGCGCCAGCACATCGCTGCCATGCGCGACGCGGTGACCGAGGACGGCGTGGACCTTTTGGGCTACACCACCTGGGGCCCGATCGACCTCGTCTCTGCCGGCACCGGCGAGATGTCCAAGCGCTACGGCTTTATCTACGTCGACCGCGACGACGCGGGCAACGGAACCCTCAAGCGTTCCAAAAAGAAGAGCTTCGACTGGTACAAACACGTCATCGAGACGAACGGCGAGGACCTGGCCTAAGGCTTCCCAACAACCATAGCCTCCTAACCAAAACGCCCGGCGAGCAGTTAATGCCCGCCGGGCGTTTTGTTAAAAGAAGTGAAAGCACTCATTGGGGACGTACTTAAATGAGTGCCCGCAGAATGAGAGTGGATAATCTCCCGTTTTTAGCCTGTTTGTGGGCTCAAAGTGGGAGATTATCCACTCTCGCCATTTGGGCGTCCAAAAATCCTCGCTCATTTTGTCTTAGTCATTGGGGACGTTCTTAAACGACTAGTCGCTGGCGACGTCCGGGACTGCGGACGATTTCTTGGACCGCTACGCGGCCCTTCCCAGCGCGGCGCG
>OGZE01001811.1_pt1 | contig 11270 bp, 11 predicted proteins | sample 1576731 | NCBI WGS metagenome assembly OGZE01 (sample SAMEA3541503, study PRJEB24748) | human gut metagenome | biome: human gut; feature: human-associated habitat; material: faeces | place: China | collected 2012 | reverse complement strand
CGATCTTAATGTATTTTTAGTTTGTTTGACATTTGATTTAACCTAATTCTAATAAGTCTTAAATCAAATTTATTATTTTTTGAATTGAAAAATTTTACTACTTCTCTATTTCTATTTACTTGACCATTTGTTATGATCAATGTCAGTTTATTTTTATTTTTTTCATATTTTAATACTTTATCTAAATCAAATAGATATAAGCATGGTACCCATGTATGAATATGACCTGGATCAATATTTTTAAATATTTTTTCATCAGTCATTGCTTTTAAAACATCAATTTTTTCTAAAATAGGAAATATTAATTGTAAATATTCATTTCCGAAAAGTTCTAACTCACTCTCTCCCTCCACAAATAAAATTCCTTTTGAAAAATAAGAACTAATATGATCATTAAGAATTCTATATTTTTCAGATGAGGAGGACTCTGCAATCGAACGCATTTTTTTTATTTTTGTGTAATTTTCATCAATCATCACATTATACAAATAAATATTGTCTATCATAGTTGTTGATGTTGCTGTTTTAACAAGTTGAGGAGAATGTGTTGAGACTAAAATGTATAAATTTATTGCATGTTTACAAATAATATTAGCTAACCTTTTAATATACGTTGGATGCAAACTGATTTCAGGTTCATCGAGCATTATAATAGGTTTTTTCATTTTTATATTTGATATTTCATCTAAAATACTAAAAAAAACACTTAAATAGTTAATAGTAGTTTCACCATCAGAATAATATGTTAAATCTTTTCTATTCTTAGTCAATTTGTTACCTGAAAAATAAAGATACAGTAAATTTTTTGTAAATGATTTTGTTGTAAAATTATTTATATAGATTTTTTCATTTTCTAGAATTTTCATTGTTTTATTTATCTTGTTTGAAATACTTGTGTTCATGTCAACTACATTTTTCAGTTCCTTTATAAGTGAATTTTTTTCGTCATTTGATATTTTATTTAAATCTGCAAACATATCCCATACCGTATCCCAATTATAATAATCTATAATGTGTGAATTTAAATTAAACAAAGGAAATAGCGATTTAATTAATGATCTTGTTCTATAGTCAACATTCCATTCAATTTTTTTATTCTTAATTTGACTTAATTCTATTCTTAAAATTCCATTATTATATTCTTCTAAAGAGATAATATCATTTAAATAATCATCAAAGTCAAATGTTTTTAAAGATATTCTAGCACGTTTAATTATGTCCCTTAAATCATAAATTAATGTTATAGATACACTATTGCTAAAATAATTATTCTTATCAAAGATATCTTGTGAAATATTATTTTGTGTTAAATTTAAATAAAAATAACTAATCGCATCAATAATTGTTGACTTGCCCGTACCATTACTACCTATTAGAAATGAAATACTTGATAAATCAATATTGCATTCTTTTATACATTTATAATTTTTTATTATTACTCTAACATTTCTCATAACTCTATCCTACGCTTCATTAAAACCGCTTTCATTATACCATAAAAATATAGGATGTAGCTCCTATGTGCTACACCCTATAGTATTTATTTCTTTTCGACAATATTATCAAGATCCTTAAAGATAGAGTGTGTTGGTACAACACCTCTTACTCTTGATAATGGATAAATATTACTATGTCTTCCTATAACAGTTCCTGGATTTAATACACTATTACATCCTACTTCTACATAGTCTCCTAACATAGCTCCCATTTTCTTTAATCCTGTTTCAATATTTTCATGATTAAAACGATCTTTTACAACAACTAAAGTTTTATCACTTTTAACATTACTTGTAATAGATCCTGCTCCCATATGAGATTTATATCCTAAAATAGAATCTCCTACATAATTATAATGTGGAACTTGAACACTATCAAAGATAATAACATTCTTTAATTCTACTGAATTACCAATGACACAATCTTCTCCAACTAATGCACTTCCTCTTATAAAAGCACAGTGTCTTACTTCTGTTCTTGCTCCTATAATACATGGTGCTCCTAAATAAGCACTATCAAAGACTTTAGCATCTTTATGAACCCATACATGTTCACTTATTTCATTATAATCATCACCGAGTGATGATCCTAATTCAATAATAAAGTCTTTTATTCCTTTTAATGCTTCCCAAGGATATTCATATTGTGTTAAATATGAACTTGCTTGAGTATGATTTAAATCATATAAATCTGTTATTTTAAACATATTAACATCCCCTTAAATCATTTATCTTTTTCAACTAATAAATGAATATAATCATTTACTTGATCATGTAAGTCTTCTCGATCTAAAGCAAAATCAATAGTTGCTTTGATAAATCCAAATTTATCTCCCACATCATATCTCTTTCCTTCAAAATCATAAGCATATACTGCTTGTCTATCTAATAATCTTTTAATGGCATCTGTTAATTGGATTTCTCCCCCTGCTCCTTTTCCTTGTGTTTCTAACAGTTCAAAGATTTCTGGAGTCAATACATATCTTCCTAACACTGCCATTTGACTTGGTGCTTTTTCTGGTGCTGGTTTTTCTACCATATCTGTTAATTTTACAAGTCTTCCTTTGGCTGGATGTGATTTTGATGGTTCAACAATTCCATATTTACTAACATCTTTTTTCGCTACTGTTTGTACTCCTACGACAGAAGCTGATGTTTGTTCATATTGTTCAATCAATTGTTTTAAAGCAGGTTTCCCTTCTTTATTAACAACCACATCATCTCCTAATAAGACTGCAAAAGGTTCATCTCCAATAAATGATTTAGCACATAAGACGGCATGTCCTAGTCCTTTTGGTTCTTTTTGTCTGATATAGTAGATATTGGCCATATCTGCAATATCTTGAATCATTTTTACTTGTTCAAGTTTTCCTGATTCTTTTAATCTTTCTTCAAGTTCATAGTTTTTATCAAAATGGTTTTCCATAGCATGTTTATTACTATTTGTGATAATTAAGATTTCTTCAATTCCACTATCTACTGCTTCTTGAATAATGTATTGAATTGTTGGAATATCTACGATTGGCAACATTTCTTTAGCGATTGCCTTTGTTGCTGGTAAAAATCGTGTCCCTAATCCTGCTGCTGGTATAATTGCTTTTCTTACTTTCTTTTGCATTTACAAAACCTTCCTTTTTATTTTTATATTTCATTCTTACCTATTTAATGTTGCATACGCAAGAATCATTTCTTTTAATTTTATTAATTCAGGAGTATAATCTGTATTCTCTTTAGAACCCCAAACAAATCCACCTGCATAATAAGCACAAGCAGTCATCATGGTATGAACTGTCACACGCATAAATTCTTCTTCGGGAATATCTGTTCTAAAAGTTTTATCCTCTTTTGCCTTTTCATACATTTTATGTAAACGGGTATTTGCCGAATAAAGAGCTTTATTAAATTCATCCATTTTCAAATCTTTTCTTCCTGAATGAGAAACATAATGATTGAAGTTATCATTATAACGAAGTAAATCTTTATTATTTTGATACATATCAATATAGCTATCTAATGTAAATATCAATCTTCCTATTGCAGGAATATCCCCTATCGAACTAATTGGTCTTCTATCATCTAGTTCATCTAAATAATCTTTCCATTTTTTGGTATTGACCGCAATAACTAATTCCAACTTCCCTGGAAAATAGCGAAATAGTGTTGCTCTACCAATTCCAGCTTCTTTAGCAATTTCTCCCATCGTTACTGATTCAATTTTTTGATCAACAAATAATCGAAAAGCAACATCTAGAATTTTTTCTCTACGCATATCTTTTTCTTTTTGATTTATTTTCATAACTTCCTCACTTATCAAGACATACTTTCTTTCTTATAGTATAGCGATACGATCTACATCCGTCAATGAAGAGCTAAACGTTGTTTATTAAAAATGTTTATTAGACATATATAAGAGAGAAGCTATTGATAAATAATAAACGAATTCATTTTTTTCTCTAATTTTCTTAACCATAAATATATTTTCTTTCTTAAAAGTAATATAAGTACAACTAAAACAATAAAAATATCTTCTTTTTGAATCAGCACAGCCTTATCAATATCATTATTAAACAAAACAAGATAACGATCCCCATAATATCCTTCTGTTCCAATCATATTACTTGCACTATATTCATATCGATCATGTCCACCAATTTCTTCATCAAAACAAATAACATAATGCATATAGCTAAACTTACTTGAGGAACCACTATCCGATTCATTAGATACCCATGTTTTTCCATAAAATTCCGCAACAGTTACTGTTCCTTTTGCTTTATATTTATAAGTATTTATTTGAATATCTTGGACAAGTGCTTTGATAGATAAGCCAAACAGAAGAATAAAAATAACAATAAGTGTTATTTCACTAATTACTAAGCACCAAAATTTCCAAGTATATTTAGTTGTCACTTCATTAGTTTTCTTTTGCAAAATTGCCCTCCATTTTTAAGTTAAATAGTGTTATTAATTTGTTACTAATGAAAAATATTCATCACTTTTAACAATATAAAAGCATTGATTCTATTTAGCACTTAAAAAACAAATCGACTCCACATGTCTTGTGTGGGGAAACATATCATAAAGATGCATTGAATGGGTATGATAACCTATCTTTTTAAAATATTGAATATCTCTTATTTGTGTTGTTGGATCACACGAAATATAAACAACTTGTTTTGGATTCAATATTTTAACCGAATCCATAAATTGTTTAGTAGAACCACTTCTTGGAGGATCCATAATAACCACATCTACTTTATATCTCTCTTTCGCAAGTTTTTTCATAAATTCAGTCGCATCATCACATACAAATTGGATATTAGATAGTTGATTCATTCGTGCATTGTTTTTTGCATCTTTGATTGCATCTTTATTACTTTCCACTCCAATAACTTGTTTTACTTTTTGTGATAGAATCATTCCGATTGTTCCAATACCACAATAAGCATCGATTGCCGTTTCATTTCCTTTGATATTTAATAAGGATAAAGCTTTGGTATAAAGATTAACACATTGATCATGATTGATTTGATAAAAAGATTGTGGAGAAATCTTAAATTTCAAGCCACATAATTCATCAACAATAAACCCTTTTCCATAAAGAACTTTATCTTCGTTTCCTAAAACAATTGGTGTTCTGCGTGTATTGACATTTAAGACAATTGTTTTAATACTTGGAAAACTCTTAACGAGTTGGCTACAAAATTGTTTAGATCCACGCCACATATTTTCATTACATACTAAAACAACCATTGTTTGATCTGTTTTAACACCTCGACGAATTAAAACATGTCTTAATAACCCTTTATGTCTTTTACGATCATAAATAGAAACACGATACTTTCTTAAATAGCTTTGTATATATTGTAAGATTTCATCCATAATATCTTCGTGTAATAAACAGTGTTTATAAGGAATAACATCTTGGCTATGTTCCTCGTAGAGACCGTATTCATATTTTTGATTAAAAGCAACAATCGCTTTATTTCGATAACCATTAACTAATGGTGAAGCTACTGTTGGTTTTACTTCTATTTTTAATTTTGCTTTTTGTACTTCTTTTTCTATAAATAATGTCTTTTCTTTTAATTCTTCTTGATATTGATCTTGTGGATAAAAGCATCCTCCACATTTTTTAATCATTGGACATTTCATTTTATCACCCTTTACTTATCATTTATTATAACATAGGTATTATCATTTGATGAAATGATTTATGAGTGTTATAATCTAGCGGAGGTGAAATATATGAGTAAAATAGATATTATTTCTGGCTTTTTAGGTGCTGGAAAAACAACATTAATTAAAAAATTAATTGCTGAAGCATATCAAAATGAAAAAATCGTATTAATAGAAAATGAATTTGGAGAAATTGGAATTGATGGAACATTCTTAAAAGATTCTGGTGTCACAATCAATGAAATGAACTCTGGATGTATTTGTTGTAGTTTAGTAGGAGATTTCGAAACATCATTAAAAGAAGTCTTAGATACGTATCATCCTGATCGTGTTATTATCGAACCTTCTGGAGTTGGTAAATTATCTGATGTTATTAAAGCTGTTTCTACAATCAATAGTGATGAAATGGAATTAGATAATTTTATTACTGTTGTTGATGCTAAAAAATGTCGTATGTATACTAAAAACTTTGGTGAATTCTATAATAACCAAGTTGAACATGCATCATTAATTGTTTTAAGTCGTAGCCAAGACTTAACTGAATTCCAATTAAAAGAATGCTTAGATATCTTAAAAGGATTAAACGATCATTCACCAATCATTACAACTGCTTGGGATAAGTTAAATGGTTTAGATATCATTAATGCTTGTGAAGTGAACATTCAAGAAGAATTATTACATGATCATGACCATGAATGTTGTGGACACGATCATCACGAACACAATCATGACCATGAATGTTACGGACACGATCATCATGAACACGATCATGAATGTGGCTGTGGACATCATCACCACCATGCAGATGAAGTTTTCAATAGTATTGGATTTGATACAGTTAAAAAATATAATGAAGTTGAATTAAGTGATATCTTAAATAAATTATGTAATGATGATAATGTTTTAAGAGCTAAAGGTTTTGTAGATAGTGGAAATGAAGATTGGTGGTATTTTGATTTAGTACCAGGTGAATTTGAAATTCGTCTAGGTAAACCTATTTATACAGGTCAAGTTTGTGTAATCGGTAAAGACTTAGATGAAAATACAATTAAGGAGTTATTTTTGGGATAAGCGCATGAATAAAACAAGAGTTTATTTATTTACTGGATTTTTAGAAAGTGGAAAATCTTCATTTATTCAAGATACTCTTCTTGAACAAGGTTTTGGTGAAGATGAAAAAACTTTGATCATTGCCTGTGAAGAAGGTGAAGTGACTTTCGATATTCCAGCTTTAGAAAAAGAAAATGCTTATGTTGAATTTATTGAAAATGAAGAAGATTTAAATTACGAAACACTCCTTCATCTACATCAAAAATATCAACCAACACAAGTTATGATTGAATATAATGGTATGTGGAATAATACAAAATTCATTGATGAAATTTGTATTGATCAATGGCAAGTTGTTCAAATCCTAACAACGATTTCTGCTGAAACATTTGATCTTTATTACAATAATATGCGTGGTCAATTTGTTTATCATATAACAGGTAGTGATTTAGTTATTGTGAATCGTTGTGATGAAAATACTAAGAAATACCCTATTCGAGGAAGTATTAAATCTCTAAATCCAATGTGTCAAATTGTTTATGAAAATAAAAATAGACAAATTGAAGATTTAACTGTTAATGATTTACCTTATAACTTAAATGATGATTATATTGAAGTAAATGATATGGATTATGGTATTTTCTGTATGCATATTATGGAAAATCCTCAAATCTACGAAGATAAAACAATTAAGATCAAAGGTAAAGTTATTGGTCGTGACAAATTAATTGAAAATGGTTTTGTTTTAGGTAGACAAGCTATGGTATGTTGTAGCGATGATATGCAACTTTTAGGTTTAGTATGTATTAGTAAATACGCTAAAGATTTAATTAAAGATGAATGGTTAGTCGTTGATGGAACCATTAGTTTAGAATATGATGAATCTATTCAAAGTAATATTCCTATTTTACATGTTGATCATTTAGAAGGTGCTAAACCTTTAGAAAATGAATATGTTACATTTGATTAAGAGCTTTTAGCTCTTTTTCTATTTTATTTATAAATACTTTCATGTATAATGAATAGGCAAAAAGAGGTGGAAAAATGAAAGATTTTTGGTATGAATTAAAACATGTTTGTAAACAAAGTGGTGCTCGATATGGGATTTTACATACTCCTCATGGAGATGTAGAAACACCTATGTTTATGCCTGTAGGGACACTTGCAACAGTAAAAGGGATTGCCCCTGAGATGTTAAAAGAAATGGGTTCACAAGTTATCCTTTCTAATACATATCACTTATGGTTAAGACCTGGAGAAGATATTGTCGCTAAGGCTGGTGGTCTTCATAAGTTTATGAACTACGATGGTCCTATGCTTACAGATAGCGGAGGATTTCAAGTTTTTTCTTTAGGAAAAACAAGAAAAATCAAAGAAGAAGGCGTTTATTTTAAAAGTATTATTGATGGTAAATCATTATTCTTATCTCCAGAAAAAGCTATTGATATTCAAAATAAATTAGGAGCCGATATGATTATGTCTTTAGATGAATGTGCTCCTTATCCTGCAACTTATGATTATATGAAACATAGTGTTGAAAGAACAATTCGTTGGGCAAAAAGAGGTAAAGAAGCGCACCATAATGAAAAACAAGCGTTATTTGGAATTGTTCAAGGTGGAGAATATCCTGATTTAAGAGAAAAATGTGCAAAAGCACTTGTAGAGATGAATTTCCCCGGATATTCAATTGGTGGAACAAGTGTTGGTGAACCAAAAGATGTCATGTATAAAATGGTAGAAGACGCAATTCAATGGTTGCCTGAAGATAAGCCACGTTATTTAATGGGGGTTGGTAATCCAATTGATTTAATCGAAGCTGCTATTCGTGGAATTGATATGTATGATTGTGTTTTACCAACACGTGTCGCTAGACATGGTGCTTTAATGACACATCATGGACGTATGAATATTAATAATGAAAAGTTTAAAGAAGATTTTACTCCTATTGATTCCGAATGTGATTGTTATACTTGTAGAAATTATACAAGAGCTTATTTAAGACATCTTCATAAATCAGATGAATTATTTGGGAAAACATTGTTATCGATTCACAATGTAAGATTCTTATTACAACTTTCAGAAGATATTCGTAAAGCAATTCAAGAAGATCGTTTATTAGATTTTAAAGAAGAATTTTTAGATAAATATGGTAGAGATGTTTATAAGAGGGCTTTTTAAATGAAACTAAGTGAATTTGATTTTGAACTACCTGAAGAACTCATTGCTCAACATCCTGTTGAAAAAAGAGATACTTCTAGATTAATGGTAGTAAATAGAGAAAACGGAAATATTGAACACAGACATTTTTATGATATTCTTGATTATTTAAAACCAGGTGATGTTTTAGTAAGAAATAATACAAAAGTTATTCCTGCTCGTTTATTTGGAATTAAAGAAGAAACAAACGAACATGTTGAAGTTCTTTTATTAAAAGAATTAAAGAAAGATACTTGGGAATGTTTATGCGGTAATGCACGTATTGTAAAAATGAATACAGTCATTACTTTTGGTGAAGGCTTATTAAAAGCAAAATGTATTGAAATCAAAGACGAAGGTATTCGTGTTTTTGAAATGATGTATGATGGTATCTTCTATGAAATCTTAGATCAGTTAGGAACAATGCCTTTACCTCCTTATATTAAAGAAAAACTTGAAGATAAAAATAGATATCAAACAGTTTACGCTAAAATTGAAGGAAGTGCTGCAGCTCCTACAGCAGGTTTACATTTTACAGAAGAAATCAATCAAAAAATAAAAAATAAAGGTATTGAAATTCTTGATGTATGTTTACATGTTGGCCTTGGAACATTTAGACCTGTTAAAGAAGAAAATGTTTTAGATCATCACATGCATAGTGAATTCTATATAATCAGTGAAGAAGTCGCTGATAAACTAAATAAAGCTAAAGCTAATGGTCAAAGAATTATTGCGGTAGGAACTACCTCAACACGTACTTTAGAAGCTAATATGAAAAAATATGGTAAATTTAAAGCAACAAGTGAAAATACAGATATCTTTATTTACCCTGGATATAAATTTAAAGCTATTGATTGTTTAATTACAAACTTCCATTTACCTAAATCAACATTACTCATGTTAATTAGTGCCTTTGCTTCAAAAGAACTTATTTTCAAAGCTTATAAAGAAGCTGTCAAAGAAAAATATCGTTTCTTTAGCTTCGGCGATAGTATGATGATTTTATAATGAAAATCAATTACGACTTAAAATTCAAAGAAGAATTAGAAAAAATAAAAGGTACAAAACCTTCCCTCCTACTCCATGTTTGTTGTGGACCATGTAGCGGAAACGTTTTAAAAGAAATATCTGAATTTTTCGATATAACTATTTATTACTCTAATTCAAACATTTATCCAGATACCGAGTATTTTCGTCGATTTCATGAATTAGAAGATTTTATTCAACACTTTAATCAAGATTTTAATCAAAATATTCAAGTTATCGAAAAAGAATATCAACCTAAAGAATATTTGAAAGATATTTCTCAATATAAAGAGGAACCTGAAGGTGGAAAACGTTGTTATCTTTGTTATTCAAAGAGAATGAAAGATGCTTATGATTATGCTTGTTTACATCACTTTGATTATTGGACAACTGTTTTAAGTGTTTCTCCACACAAAAACAGCCAATGGATCAATGAAATTGGAGCAAGCTTTAATCAAGAAAAAACACAATTTCTTTTCAGTGATTTTAAAAAGAACAATGGGTATTTAAAATCCGTTAAGTTCGCCGCATTATATAATCTTTATAGACAAAATTATTGTGGTTGTATCTATTCTTATCAAGATATGTTAGAAAGAGAAAAAAACAAGGAGTTACAAAAATAATTCCTTGTTTTTTATATTTCCGTTTCCTTTTTATTATAAAATATATTCTTTTAAACAATTTGTATAACGAAGATATCCTTCATGATTGATATGTAATCCATCTTCAAAGTAGGTTTCAATAGGTTCTCCTTTTTTATTACATAACGTTGGATAGGCATTAATAAAAGTTACATATTCATAAGGAATTGTCTTTTTAAATTCCTTATAAACCATTTTCAAAAGATCATTACTTCTTAAAACTCCTGATGTATGTTTATAATCATGCATAGGAAGACATGGCAATGGACTAACAACATAAATCTCACATTCAGGTAAGTTATAATGGACTGTTTCTACCAGTTCTTTAACATTAATAGCAATATCTTTAGGTGATTGCATCACTGTTTTTCCTAAATCGTTAGTACCTATCATATAAACAAGTTGTCTCGGTTTAAATTTTAAAACACCTTCATCTATAAAATGAAGTAACATTGTTGAAGTAATTCCTCCAATACCACAATTATATTTATTCATTATTTCTGGAAAATATTTTTCTATATCCATAAACTGCGTAATAGAATCCCCAAAAAAGACGGTTCCTCCTTCCTTTGCTTTTTTACTTTGATCAATGATTTCTTTCATACGATCAATTGTCATTTCTCTTATTTGATAATAATTTGTAAGAAATGTCATATTTTCTCTCATAATGTCGACCTCTTTT
>OGZE01001810.1_pt1 | contig 11274 bp, 10 predicted proteins | sample 1576731 | NCBI WGS metagenome assembly OGZE01 (sample SAMEA3541503, study PRJEB24748) | human gut metagenome | biome: human gut; feature: human-associated habitat; material: faeces | place: China | collected 2012 | reverse complement strand
TACAGGAAAAGTTGTGAGCAAAACTGTCGGTGGTATTTCTGGTGGAGCAGCAACGAGTATGATTATTGCTGGAGTTGCGACTGGAGGAATAGGCCTGCTTGTCTGGGGAGGAGTTGTAGCATCTTAATTAAAATCCTGAAAAGTATTTTGGTTTGGTCCAATCTTTTTTCAATAATTATTTTGAAAATGCCATTGTTTTTTTTTAAGGAAATAAGTGAGCTATAACGAATAAAAAGTAGACCGAAAATATATTTATAATAAATCAAACAATCTCTACTGAGATACAAAAAAAATTAGAACATGAAAAAAAATATATCTATTCTTATTGTGATGATAATTATTTCTATATCAGGATTTAATTCAATGAAAGTATCACAAAAGTATGACTATTCAACAAATCAGTTGGGCGGATACCTTATTTACAAAGGAATAACAGGAGAATCAGACGCTTTTTCTGATATTGGAGGACTAGTAGCTGCCGGAGGTGGCGGAGCATTGGTCAACTCTGCTGGCCTAGCAACAGGGGCAGCTTGGGCACTGGGTTCAAATCCTGTCGGCTGGGCTATTGCAGGTGTTACTCTTGGATTTTAATTGGACTTGTAGGGCTGGCTAATTTTTTTTATAATTATTCACACATAAGAGAAGAGTTAACTATTTAAACATTTTAGTCAGTCCTAGTTATCTAACTAATCAAAAAAATTATGAACCAAATTATTTTAAGAGATAAAATTATTTACATAGCACAAAACACATATGAGATAAGGAGACTGAAAGGCAAATGGCTACAATCTTTTTTAGAACTTGTGCTAGTACGCAGTATACTTGCTACCATTATTTTGATGGTATTGTGTTTTTTGTTAATGTCTCTAATGCAAATTACGATAGAGTTCTTTCATTTTACGGGTTTTATTGGCGGTGGATTATTTATTTTAACAATCTTTTTTCTAGACTATTATAAAGATATCAACATCCCTATAGAAAAAATAAAAAATACATATATAAATACTAATAATCAGTTGGTAGTAAGCTACATGAATAAAAAAAGAGAAGTAAACAAGACCATTAACTTACCCAAAGAATTATCAGAAAGAAAAAGCGTCATTAATAAGCTGAAAATAGAAGGGATAATTAAAAATGACATTCAGGAAATACCTCATGATAGTGAAAGGCGTATGCATAAAATGAACCTTTATATGGGTATTACAGGTGTCTTTATCAGTTTAGTTTTTTATATTGTTTTATTTCATATCAGTATCAATAAATGGGCTTTAGCAGTCAACTCTATAATATTACTATTCTGCATTGTTTCAATGATATTCAGTGCTTATAAATTATTGAAAATGCCCCATTATGAGAAATAAAAATAAAAGATTTTATTTGCTAATTGTTATAGCATTCATACTTTGGTTAGTTCCTTTTTTAATCAGGTTGTTTTTCATTAATACAGACACCTCGATAGAGACAAACAGGCTTCAAGAAAAAGGGATAAGAAACAGTCAAACTGTCGATAACTTAGTAAATTCTTTAAATGACAATAATAAAAGAAAAACTTTCATTATCATTTTTGAAAATAATATAACAGGATGTATAATAAATGTTCTCGGAGGTACTTTACTGGGACTTGGTACTATAGTGAATCTAATTATTAACGGCTTCGCTTCATCTGACGTAATAGTATATTCATACAATAGCGGATTATCTGTTCGTGAAATTACACATGCAACTCTTCCACACAGCTTTGAATTAATAGGTTTTTGGATTTCAGGAGCAATAGGCTTGAGTATTGCGTGGAAAATTATTCTATTTATGAAGAATAAAGAAATCCTTGACATCCAATTTTACAAAGATGTATTAATTCAATTTATAATTGTTTTTATTATTATTTTATCGGCAGCTTATGTTGAAGCTTATATTACAATCTTAAATATATGAATATAAAATTATTAGTTAGCAGATTACAAGCTGTTCCTAAATGGTGCGGCTGGATAATAGTAATAATATACAGTTTACTGTTATCCGACTTTATTTCAACAATAAATAATCTAATTATGGATGGAATTATGTTAGGTAATATCTATGATATATTTATGAAGTTAACCTATTTTGTTACTATTCTATCAGGCATAGCAATCTGGATTATTACAATGTTGTTGTTCCATTTAACGGCATTACTATTTGATGGAAATGCTGTATTCGGCAATTTGCTAAAAATATCCCCGTATCCATATATTATTCCTGCAATAGCGGTATCAATAGCGATATTATTACTTGAACAAATAGATCCTAATAAGATAAGTAACATATTGGAATTACAAGAAAATAGAAATTTAAGAATAGCATTGTCTATAATAAATTGGTCATTTATCTTCTATTATTTACTTTTAATTATACAAATTAAATACTTGTATAGTATTTCGTGGATAAAAGCTTTTGGAACTGTTATTATTCCTGTAGTTACCATATGGGGTATCACACAACTATTTACACTTACATAATGGAAGTTCTATACGAGATTTATCTTTCAATCAGGCAGAATAAAATCCGCACTTTTCTTTCCGGATTCGGCATCTCGTGGGGAATCCTGATATTGGTTGTGCTATTGGGTACAGGAAAAGGATTTCAAAACTCTGTAATGGATATATTCAGCATCTTTGCCCAGAAAAGCATGTATGTATATGGAGGAACCACTTCTATGAAGTATAAGAATATTAGGGAAGGGGAACAGTTGCATTTCGATTTGCATTTTCTTAACCGCGTGAAGAAACAGTTCCCGGGGATAAAAGCTATTTCGCCTGAAATAACAGGACCTTATTCGCAAGTGATGAATAAAGCTAAAAGCGGACTTTTTAAGATTATAGGAATCAATGAAAACTATATGGGAATTAAGATACTTAAAATCAACGAAAATGGACGATATTTTAATAAAGGAGATGACGAGAATACGCGTAATGTTGCCATTATCGGCGAAAATGTCAGTACGACCTTATTTAATAACCAAAAAGCGTTGGGTAAGTCGATCAACATTGCCGGTATTGATTTTAAGGTGATAGGCGTACTGAAGAATGATGATATTTTCAGCGCTTCGGAAATCAATTCGGTATATGTGCCCTTCTCAAGTTACATAAACTGCATTGACAATAAGACTCCATTGCGCGCTTTCTGTTTATATCTGAACAAAGAAGTTGATTCCAAGCGATTTGAGAATGAGCTGAGAGCCTTCATCGCTAATAAATACCAATTTGCTTATTCTGATAAGCAAGCTTTGCAGATAATCAATTTTGAGACACAAACGTCTGCTTTTGAGGGGCTCTTTGATGGATTGAAGATGTTCATCTGGATCGTAGGAATTTGTTTTCTGATAAGTGGTATTGTTGGAGTAAGCAACATCATGTTTGTTGTGATCAAAGAAAGGAGTAGCGAAATAGGCATCCGTAAGGCTGTAGGGGCAACCCCTAAATCCATTCTTGTGTTAATGCTGACGGAATCTGTCATCATAACTGTGATTTCCGGTATCATCGGATTGATATCAGGTGCAGGTATTCTTGAGATTATAAATTGGTTGCTCGAAAGCGCCCGTCACGCAACGATGATAAAGCATGTAGAAATAGATATAAATGTAGCTGTTCTCGCTTTGGTTGTCTTGATTCTGTCCGGTGTCATTGCCGGAGCATTTCCGGCAATGAAAGCATCTGTTATACAACCCATTGACGCTATTAGAAACGAAAATATAGGATAATGAAGATATTTAAGATTATATTGATTTGCATCTTTTCCGCCACACTGGCATTTGTTGCTTTTCGCTCTTCGCTAAGAGGTACAAAGGCAATTTACGAAACTACGCAGCCGCAATATCGCGATATCAAAGAGGAAATAAACATATCCGGCAATGTTTTTCCGATGAAGGAGATCGAAATAAAATCGCAGATATCGGGAGTCCTGGACAAGATTAATGTTTCGATAGGAGATAAAGTGCGCATAGGAGATCCTGTCGCTTCTATCATGCTGGTTCCGAACGCATCGGATATGGAACGGCTGGAATATAACTTGAACACTGCCCAAATTGAGTATAAAGCCCGACTGGAAGATTATAAACGGGAACAAAAATTATACTCAAAGAACCTTGTGGCACAGGCAGAGATGGACTCTTACACACAGGCATACGAATTATCTAAGGAGAAACTCGCCTCTGCCCAAAATCAATTGAACATCTTGAAAGAAGGGCGTATCTCTCCTGAAACGGCATCAAATATTGTAAGATCGAGTATTAGCGGCGTTATTATTGATACCCCTCTGGAAACGGGGGCCTCTGTAATAGAGCGCAATAATTTTAATCCGGGAACAACGATTGCCGTTGTGGCGGAAATGTCCCGGTTTCGTTTTAAAGCTCTTGTCCCTGAAAAATATCTGAAAGATATCGCTTTACAAGACACGATTTCACTCTTATTCAATGCCTATGATGATCTACAAACCCAGGCAGTAGTAACAAAAGTTTCATCCAAAGGAAATGCGGAGAACGGAATTATGAAATACATGCTTGAGGCAGAGTTTCCCGTCTCGGAAAATATGCCTGTTATAAGATCGGGATATTCCGCAACAGCTACTATGGTGATAAAACAGAAAAAGCACACTTTATCCATTGATGAAAAATATGTCTTATACGAGAATGACTCTACATACCTCTATCTGCTGGATACTATGACACAACAGAAAACAAAACAAATCATCAACATCGGTATTTCAGATGGAAATTATGTGGAAGTGATAAAAGGGATTTCATTAAAGGATAAAATAGTAACTAACTCAACCGATAAATAAAATTAGAATCCACATTACGACCTATAAGCGTTACCTCTTTTATCCAACAGGTTCTAGTTACGGATAAGTTTTGTCCGAAACCGGAAGCAAAAGTAAGAGAATTATGATATATTTGCAACCGGAACCCAAATGTGTTTAATCAGAAATGGCAGAATCGACTATTATCACCGGACAATTCGTACGCATCAGCCAAGTACCCGCCAGCCTTGGCGAACGGATATTGGCTCGTATCATCGATTATTTCCTGCTGTTTATCTACATTCTTGCCACTTCTTATGTATTGGGGAAACTCAATATACACGCTTTTTCCGGAAGTACTTTTTTCTTGTTGTTCCTGTTTATCTATCTGCCCGTACTATGTTACTCGTTACTTTGCGAAGTTTTTAACCAAGGACAAAGTATCGGAAAAAAGGTCATGAATATCCGTGTGGTAAAAGCAGACGGTACGACACCCAGCCTGAGTGCATATCTGCTAAGGTGGTTGCTCTATGGGATAGATGTAACTATTACCGGAGGATTGGGGGTACTGGTCATACTATTAACCAAAAACAGCCAACGTTTGGGCGATCTTGCGGCAGGAACAATGGTAATTAAAGAGAAAAATTACCGCAAAATACAAGTAAGCCTTGATGAGTTCGATTATCTGACCAAAGGATATCACCCCAGTTTTCCATTAGCCGCCGATCTGTCCTTGGAGCAAATAAATGTGATCAGTAAGGCGTTAGAACTGCATCATAAGGACCGGGCAAGGCATATCTCACAATTGGCACCCAAAGTTCGTGCACTGCTTTCTGTAGACCAAACAGACGTAAATGATGAAAAGTTTCTTCAAACCGTTGTAAGAGACTACCAATACTATGCGTTAGAAGAAATTTAGTAGATCTTATTTCGTAAAAACAGAGTAAGCCGGACTTTTATTCATCGTATTTTCAGGCAGATATCCGGACTCCTATACACATCCGATACTTCCGAGGGCCGAAAAACAAAATGTATTTTTAGCAGGAGGAGAAGAATCAAGACGAAGTAAACTATCACACATACATGCAACAAAAAAGCGTGCAGAAGTGTTTCTGCACGCTCTTTATCTTTTGGTTTACGAAGACTGGCTTATTCCACCTGTCCCAGAGAATTTCCGTATTCCATTTCTCCCTGCACCACAAACAAGATTTCTTCCGGGTCGTATTCACCCACTTCATCTTTCTTGGCTTCTTGCACGATATATTCCACTACCTGCTCCAGATCGATGTCTACATAACCGTCAGCATCGGGCTGAGCATCAAGGATTCCGCTTTCAGAGTAATACTCATCGATCAGATCGAGGAAATAATATAACTCGTCTTCTGAGAATTTATCCTTCAACTCCTGAGGCAAATAGTTCCGGATGAACTCGATGGTCTTTTCATCATCGGCATCACTTAACAAAAAATCGTCTTCCAGTCCCATAAACAAATATTTTTAATGAAAGTATATTATAATAATTTCTCAACTTTCTCTACGAATGCAGGTTTAGCTACGGCACCGACTTGTTTATCCACTAATGCTCCGTCTTTGAAGAAAAGAACCGTAGGAATGTTACGAATACCGAATTCTGCAGGAAGATCAGAGTTTTCATCTACATCACACTTACCCATAATCACTCTTCCTTCATATTCTTTAGCTAACTCGTCGATGATAGGACCTACCATCTTACAAGGCCCGCACCAGGGAGCCCAAAAGTCAATAACAACCGGTGTTCCTTTTGCAAGGATTTCCTTAAAGTTGTTGTCAGTAATCTCTAAAGCCATTTCTTTAATTATTAATTGTTAGTTATTAAGTATCCATCACTGTTATGGGGCAAAGATAATCAATTTATATGAAACGCAAGTTCGGGACGTTCCTTTAAATAGGAAATTAATTCTCTACCCACCGAAAGTTTAACGGGACGAGAAATCAAGTCTACATACATCTTTCCATCCGTATCTGTTACCTTAAAATAAAGTTCTGTATTTCCCGGAGACTCTTTCGTCAAAGTGGCAAGTTCCGTAACCAAGTTCGAATTAAGTTCGGCAAGCGGAATCAGAATTGTGATCTTCTCTACCAGTTGTTCCTTGACGTCGGGCAGCAATTCCATCGAAGTAATCTTAATATCAAGTTCATCGGGACGCCATTGTTTAGGCTGGCAACGAGCTTTGATAAACAGAAAAGTCCCTTCACCTAAATAGCCTTGAAAAGTAACCCAATCGTTTCCGAAGAAAGGTATCTCGGCAGAACCGGAGTAATCTTCTATTTTGGCTATGCCATAAGGATTACCATTCTTACTTATACCTCGACGCACGCTGGTAACAATACCTCCCATCGTTATTTCTCTTCCTGCCAAAGCAGCTTTATCATCAAGTTCGATCATACGGGTATTGCATACATGTTCCAACACAATGGCATATTCATCAAGCGGATGAGCCGACAAGTAGATACCGACCAATTCTCTTTCTTTATTTAACCTCTCCAAATCATTCCAACGTTCTGCCGGAAGAATTTCGGGAGTCGCTATGTCAATCACATTGTCTCCTCCGAATAATGAATTAACGGCAGCAGCTTTATCCGCCTGATAACGGTTACCATAACGCATCAATGTTTCAAGAAAAGTTTCGCCTTTGGCATTCACCGCAAAATACTGTTCACGTTTCAGCTCAGGAAAACTATCGAATCCGCCCGCAAGAGCCAGACACTCCATGTTCTTCTTATTACAAGCATTCAAATTGACACGCTGAACGAAGTCGAAAATACCTTTAAAAGGACCATTTTCCCTTCGTTCCTCCATGATGCTTTGCACAGCAGCTTCACCTACTCCCTTTACAGCCCCCAGCCCGAAGCGGATATTTCCATTCCGGTTTGCCGTAAACTTCAGGTTACTTTCGTTCACATCCGGACCAAGCGTCTGCACTCCCATTGCTTTGCACTCGTCCATCAGTTTGGTGATATCAGTAATATTCGACAAACTTCGGCTCATGACAGCTGCCATATATTCAGCCGGATAGTTAGCCTTCAGGTATGCTGTCTGGTATGCAACCCAGGAATAACAGGTAGCATGTGATTTATTGAACGCATACGAAGCAAACTTCTCCCAGTCCGCCCAGATTTTCTCAAGTACCTTTGGATCATGCCCGTTTTTCCTTCCACCTTCAACAAACTTAGGTTTCATGTGATCCAGCTTATCACGCAGTTTCTTACCCATCGCTTTACGGAGGGCATCCGACTCCCCACGGGTAAAATCGGCTAAAAGGCGTGACAGAAGCATGACCTGTTCCTGATAAACCGTAATTCCATACGTATCCTTCAAATATTTTTCCATGACAGGAATATCATATTCAATAGGCTTACGTCCATGTTTACGGTCGATAAAGTCAGGAATATAGTCCATTGGACCCGGACGATAAAGGGCATTCATAGCGATCAGATCCTCAAAAGTAGACGGCTGCAACTCACGTAAGTATTTCTGCATACCGGCAGATTCAAACTGGAATGTACCGATAGTCCGTCCATCACTATAAAGTTTATAAGTTGCAGGATCCTCAATTGAAATAGAATCAATATCCAGTTCCATGCCTTTACTCAGACGGATGTTTTCGACGGCTTCTTTGATAATAGACAAAGTCTTCAGCCCCAGAAAGTCCATCTTAATCAGTCCGGTATCTTCAATCACCGAACCTTCATATTGGGTAACCAGCATCTTTTCGCCGGTCTCCTTATCATCAGCCGTACTGACCGGCACCCAGTCAGTAATATCATCACGGCAAATAATGGTACCACAGGCATGTACACCGGTTCCCCGCACGTTTCCCTCAAGCATTTTGGCATATTTCATCGTATCCCTTACCAATGGATCAGGTGACGCTTCGGCAGCCTGCAATTCGGGCACATATTCTATGGCATTCTTTAAGTTCAGTTTTTTATCAGGAATTTTATCAGGAACCAGTTTGGCCAAACGATCCGATTCGGCAAGCGGAAGCTTTTGTACACGTGCAACATCTTTGATAGCCAGCTTTGTTGCCATAGTACCATATGTAATGATATGTGCTACCTTCTCCTGCCCATACTTCTCCGTCACCCAACGAAGCACTTCGCCACGACCATCGTCATCGAAGTCAATATCAATATCCGGCAATGAAATACGGTCGGGATTCAGAAAACGCTCAAACAGCAAATCGTATTTAATAGGGTCTATTTTGGTGATCTGCAAACAATAGGCCACGGCTGACCCAGCAGCCGAACCACGTCCCGGTCCAATGGATACCCCCATATTACGTCCGGCAGCAATGAAGTCCTGCACAATGAGGAAGTAGCCCGGAAAACCCATCGTCTTCATAATATGTAACTCAAAGACCAAGCGTTCCTTTACTTCCGGTGACAACGGATCGCCATAAAACTTCTTGGCTCCGTCGAAAGTCAACTTCTTCAGGTAATCGGCCTCCAGTTTGATACGATACAGTTTATCATATCCTCCCAAACGTTTTATTTTATCTTTAGCTGCTTCTTCACTCAACACCACGTTGCCATTTTCGTCTTGGGTGAATTCATCAAAAAGATCCTTTTCCGTATATTTTTGCCGATACCCTTCTTCTGTTCCGAAATCCTCCGGAATAGCAAAAGTAGGCATAATCGGTGCATGATCGATCGAATAATATTCTACCTTATCCAGAATTTCTAAAGTATTACTTAATGCTTCAGGCACGTCGGCAAAGAGCTCGTTCATCTCTGCTTTCGTTTTCATCCATTCCTGCTTAGTGTAATACATCCGGTTGGGATCATCAAGGTCTTTTCCCGTACTCAGACAGATTAGCCGGTCATGGGCTTCAGCATGCTCTTCGTTGACAAAATGAACGTCATTTGTACAAATCAACTTGACATTATACTTTTTGGCGTATTCTATCAAATGCTTATTTACATTCACCTGCAATGGATATGCTTCATGATTAGCTTTCGGCACCGTTGCTTTATGACGCTGCATTTCCAGATAATAATCGTCCCCAAACAGATTCTTATACCATTGAATAGCTTCCTCTGCTTCCGCCAACAATCCCTGAGTTATCTTTTTGGGAACTTCACCACCCAAACATGCCGAACAGATAATCAAGCCCTCATGATATTTCTCCAATTCATTCCTGTCTGTACGGGGGCGCATATAATAGCCTTTGGTCCATGCACGTGAAACCAATTTGATCAGGTTATGATACCCCTTCTCGTTTTTGGCGAGCACAATCAGGTGGTACCCGCTTTGATCGGGTTTTCCTTCCTTTTTATCCATAGTCCGGCGGGCCACGTACATTTCGCAACCGATAATGGGCTTGAACAACCGCCCCTCCGCCTCCACTATTTTAGCTTTACAATCAGCAATCTCAGCCTCTTTATCCGCACAGTCCACTTCACCGGCCTCAATGGCTGCAATCCGTTTCTTCAGGTCCTTGATTTCTCCTTTCGGACCCCCGTTTTTCTTATTCACATAGTTCGTAAACTCTTTGATGGCGAACATGTTTCCATGGTCCGTAACGGCAATACCTTTCATTCCATCCTTTATGGCCTTATCGACAAGCGCACTGACACTGGCTTGGCCATCCAGAAGAGAATATTGCGTATGGACGTGTAAATGAACGAAATCCTGCATAGTTATAGGTTGATAATTTGAAGCCATAAAATTACAATGTCTGTAGCTACTAACAAAGATAAACTCCAAAAAGTTATCAACATAAGTCATTTCTATCTGCAAATGCTTGCTGGATTTTTAAAATAAGTATACTTTTGCGGATAATTATCATTAAATAGCGCAAATGGGTCGACTTAAAAAATTAAAAAAGATAAGAATTCACCGTGAAGGAACACATATTTTATGGGGTAGCTTTTTTCTGCTACTAATTATAAATGCAGCCCTTTACTGGGGAATTGATTGTAAAATACCATTCTACCTGATGGCTCTGGTCAGTGTTATAGTCTATCTGTTGATGGTTAACTTTTTCCGTTGCCCGATCCGCCTGTTCGGACAAGATACTGAAAGGATCGTAGTTGCACCGGCCGATGGGAAAATCGTAGTTATTGAAGAGGTAGACGAACATGAATACTTTCATGACCGCCGGATCATGGTATCCATTTTCATGAGCATTCTAAACGTACATGCCAATTGGTACCCGGTGGATGGAGTCGTCAAAAAAGTCTCTCACGAAAACGGCAAGTTCATGAAAGCATGGCTTCCGAAAGCCAGCACAGAGAACGAGCGTTCAATGGTTGTTATTGAAACTCCCGAGGGTGTAGAGGTCATGGCACGGCAAATAGCCGGTGCAATGGCACGCCGCATCGTAACATATGCCGAGCCGGGTGAGGAATGTTATATTGACGAACATCTGGGCTTTATTAAATTTGGTTCCCGTGTAGATGTATATCTGCCATTGGGCACTGAGATTTGTGTTAGTATGGGACAATTGACAACCGGTA
>OGZE01001794.1_pt1 | contig 11389 bp, 10 predicted proteins | sample 1576731 | NCBI WGS metagenome assembly OGZE01 (sample SAMEA3541503, study PRJEB24748) | human gut metagenome | biome: human gut; feature: human-associated habitat; material: faeces | place: China | collected 2012 | reverse complement strand
CCCCCGCCGGCGCGACGTCGGCTCCGGGCAAGCCGCTGGACGCGAAGTCCGCAGCGCAGGCCGCCCCGGCATCCCAGGGAAAGGCCGCGCCCGCTCCGGTTCAGTCCGCCCCGGCGGCCCCGGAAGTGTCCCCCGCTCCCGCAGCGAAGGAGAATGTATCATGATGACGAGACGGGTATTCCTCGGCATGGCGGGCGTCGCCGGAGCCGGGTTGTGGCTAGGGGTTCCGGGACTTGCGCAGGCCGCCGTGTCCCGCGAGACGAAAGTGATGCTCGGGACGTTCGTGGACGTTTCGGTGGCGGGCGTTTCCTCTATGCAGGCGTCGGACGCGCTGGGTCTGGCCTTTGCGGAGGCGTCGCGTCTGGAGCGGGTGTTCAGCCGGCACGACGGCGGCACGCCGGTGAGCGAGCTGAACCGTGCGGGCCGTCTGCGGGCCGCGCCCGCCGAATTGGTACGGGTGGTGAACCGGTCGCTGTTTTACGGCGCACTGACGGGCGGAAGTTTCGATGTGACGGTGCAGCCGGTGATCGATCTCTTCCGGGCACACCGCAATCCCTCCGGCGAGCTGACGCTGGACGATTCGGAGCTTCGGGCGGCCCGCGCGCTGGTGGGCCGCCGGGGACTTCAGGTTTCGGGAGCGGATCTGTCCTTTGCGCGTTCGGGTATGGGCATCACGCTGGACGGCATCGCCAAGGGGTACATTGCGGACCGGGTTTCCGCCGTGCTGACGTCCGCCGGGGTGAAGAACCATCTCGTGAATGCGGGCGGGGACATCATGGCCTCGGGGCATAAGTCGCCGGGTGTGCCGTGGCGGGTTGCGGTGCAGTCACCCACGGGGCCGGCCTATGCGGGCGAGCTTTCGCTTTCCGGCAAGGCTATTGCGACGTCCGGCAGTTACGAAATCTATTATGATGCCTCGCGCAGGCATCACCATCTGATCAACCCGGCCTCCGGCTTCAGCCCCGCCGTGGGAAGCGTCTCGGTCGTCGCAGGCACGGCGATGGAGGCGGACACCCTCGCGACCGCGCTGTCCATCCTCCCTCCCACCGACGCCCTGAAGCTCGTGCAGGGCCTCCCCGGTCGTGAGTGTTGCATTCTCTCGCCAGGCGGTTACATATATACCTCGCCAGGATGGGCCTCCTTCGCCTAGGCACTACCGCCGAACCTTTATTGGCAGGCCATATGCGATGATAGCTTTTCCTGTGCATGTTTTTTGCAATTTACCCATCAGGTTACTTGTTGGGAAAAGGTAGCCATACACCCCCCAATTAAGCGGGCGTGTTCCTCCGGGGACACGGTGGCCAGACATCACAATCCGGAAACTGTTCGATCACCACTTCAGCCTGTGCTCAAAACGCCCGGTAACAATCAAGCAAGATGTATATCATGCCAGACCGCTACTCGAATTTATGGAAAATAGACCAGTATCGTCCATAACCCAAAAAGAAATCCTGGCCTTCTGCAAATCCCAGAAAATGTCTGGCATGGCCCAATCCACCATCCACAGGCACATTTCTTTGCTACGCTCTGTAGCGAATTTTGGAAAAAAGAAGGATACCTGTCTTCAACCATTGAGATCTGTTCCGTTTCAAAAGAAAGAGCCAGAAGGACTCCCCCGCCGAGCGTCTCAGTACTCAATGCACTTCTGCGCGTCGCTGCCCCGCATATCCAGCGCGTCATCCTACTTGGCATTTATACGGGTGCCCGCATCGGCCCGAGCGAACTCTTTTCCCTGAAATGGGATGATGTTGACCTTACCCGCGGCGTTATCGGTATACGGCTTGTAGGACAAATTCTGAATGCTCGACATGGACGGGAGAGCCAGCTCAAAACGAAGCCGCTCCCGGGCAGTATATGATAAAGGCCAGCGAAAATAATGCATTGGCTGTCATCGGAAAAAAACGATACATTCGCGGCCACACAGCAATGCACTCCATGTCACTGATTCGTTTTTATACCATCGGCCAACAGGCCTATCAGGCCTTTTCTTCAAGCTTATCCAGCGATAACCGTATAACTGAACGTCGACGGCACGGTTTGCCGCCGAAGGAAACAGGAATGGAACATGCGGCGGATACGAAGGCGGTTTGGCTCCACGAGTCTGCTCTTGAAGGGCTTTTGGAAAAACATCAGACCGAAGATCGGCAGCATGTCCGGGACGTACTGGATAAAGCCCGTTCATTGTCGGGGCTCTCGCTTGAGGACGTGGCCGGCCTCATGGCCGTTCACTCACAGGATTTACTGGACGAACTGTTTCATACGGCCAAATCCGTGAAGGAAGAGATCTACGGAAACCGGATTGTCCTTTTTGCTCCTCTGTACATCTCCAACCTCTGTTCCAATGAGTGCCCCTACTGCGCATTCCGACGATCCAATAAAGAGGCGATCCGCCGGGCATTGAATCCGGACGAGATCAGGCAGGAAACAAAGATCCTGCTGCGGCAGGGGCATAAGCGCGTACTCATGGTGGCTGGCGAGGCGTATCCCGGAAGCGGCATTGATTATGGATGGAATCCATTGACGCGATTTACGGTGCGGAAGAGAATGGCAGCCGCATTCGCCGGGTGAACGTGAACCTCGCCCCCCTGTCCGTAGAGGATTTCCGCCGCCTGAAGGAACGGAACATCGGTACGTTCCAGCTTTTTCAGGAAACCTACCATCGGCCGACCTACGGCAGGGTTCACCTTGCCGGGCCCAAGAAGGACCTTGACTGGCGGGCATCGACGACGTGGGCATGGGGCTGCTCTACGGGCTATATGACTGGCGGTTCGAGACGTTGGCGCTCATAGCCCACATCGCGCATCTTGAGGAGCGGTTTGGGGTCGGCTGTCATACCATCAGCGTGCCGCATCGAACCGGCCATCGGGTCGGATTTGGCCTCCCGGCCGCCGTACACCTTGAACGTTCAAGATTTTCTCAAGCTTGCCGCCATATTGCGCCTTGCCGTGCCGTACACGGGCATTATCATGTCCACTCGGGAAAAACCGGCTATCCGGCAGCGGACGCTGGAACTCGGCGTTTCCCAGATTTCGGCGGGCAGCCGTACCAATCCGGGTGGCTATCAGGAATCCAGCCAGTTCGAGGCGGCACAATTTCAGCTTGGCGATCACTGCTCCCTTGTGGAAGTGATTGCCGATCTCGGACAGCACAAATTCATTCCCTCTTTCTGCACCGGCTGTTATCGTCTCGGCCGTACCGGCAAAGATTTCATGGGGCTGGCGAAACCGGGCCTCATCAAGGAAAAATGCGCGCCCAACGCCCTGTCCACCTTTGAGGAGTATCTTCTCGACTACGGCACACCCGAAGCGCGGGAGGCTGGGGAGCGCGCCATTGCGGCGGCGTTGGACGGTATAGACGGCAGGATCCGGAAGGTTTCCGAAAACCTGCTCGCCAAGGTGCGGGACGGCCGCAGGGACGCCTACTGTTAGGAACCTTCTTACAATGAACAGCGCGGACGGCTTCCGGATCGGGCAATCCCTGAACCGGGAGCCGTCCCGTCAGGGAATGAAATCCATGGTGGAACGGAACCATATCAACGTATTGCTTCGTGAAGTGCTCAGGCGAGTCGCCGAGTCCTTTCTCCACGATGTGGATTTCGGCAAAAGCGTGGAACACATCCCCTTTGTCATGCGTCCCCAAAATACGAGACCAAGCCGATGCTGTATCTATAAGGATCGCGCCATATTGCGCTTTCAGGTCATGGCCGTGCTCGGATTCCGGCTTGAAGACGAGGAAGACGACTCCACGCCTCTGTCCGTGTATGCTGAAAAGGCCTTGGAACGGGAACAGCCTTCGGCCCCAATCCTGACCGTATGCGATACGGCCTGTCAGGGATGCATTCCCGCACGATACTATGTGACCGACGCGTGCCAGAACTGTATTGCCCATCCTTGCATCGGACCCTGTCATTTCGGAGACAAGATAAAGGTCACCAAGGCGGTGGAATCCTTCGCCAAAAGCGGCATGTAACCCATGCGCCGGATGCTTTGCCGATTGCCTTTCCCGCAGGAACGGGTGTTGGACGATGGATTGAAGGCAGGAGAAAGGGTATGCAACGGAACGATATTCTGAAACTGCTTTTCGAAACGCCGTACGAGGCTCTGCGTGAGCGCGCCGACGAGGTGCGGGCCCGGGAAAAGGGAGAGCATGTCTTTGTCCGAGGCCTGATCGAATTCTCGAACCGTTGCGAACGGAACTGCCGATACTGCGGCCTGCGTTCGGCGAATCCGTCCCTGAAACGTTACCGTCTTGACGAGGCTCAAATTGTCGAGGCGGCGGAGCGGGCCGTGGCTTTCGGCGTGGACACTCTCGTCCTGCAATCCGGCGAGGTCCATGATGAGCCGCAACGTATCGCCCATGTGGTGGATGCTCTCCGCACACGGTTCCCCGTGGCCGTTACCCTGAGTGTCGGAGAGCAGCCCACTGCTTCCTACGCGCTGTGGAAGGAGGCGGGCGCATCCCGCTTCCTTCTGAAGCATGAAACGGCGGATGCATCCCTGTACGCTGCCCTGCATCCCGGATACACGCTCGCGCAACGGGTGGATGCGCTGCAGCGCCTGCGGCGGGCCGGCTATGAAATCGGTTCGGGGTTCATTGTGGGCGTTCCCGGCCAACGTCCCGAGACACTGGCGGACGATATCCTGCTGGCGCGGGAACTTCACGTGGACATGTGCGGGGCCGGGCCGTTCATCCCTCAGGCCGATACGCCTTTGGGCAACGAACCGCAGGGATCGGTTGAGCTGGCTTTGCGGGTCATGGCCGTACTGCGCATCGCTCTGCCGTGGTCCAATCTCCCCGCGACAACGGCTTTGGCGTCGCTTGATCCCGTTTCAGGGCAACGGGAGGGCCTGCTCGCCGGCGGCAATGTGCTCATGCCCGGTTTCACGCCGGCGGCCCACCGGGAAGACTACTGTATTTATGACAACAAACATCGAGTCAGTATGGATGAGGCCCGTCAGGTCATCGAATCGGCGGGGCGCGCCCATTCGCTACACAGGGAGGGGTGACATGCTGGATGCGCCTAAGGGCCTCAGGTTGCACATCGGCCTTTTCGGTCGGCGGAATGTGGGTAAATCATCGCTGCTCAACGCGTTGGCCGCACAATCCGTGTCCATCGTATCCGATACGCCGGGAACGACCACGGATCCGGTGGAAAAGACGTTGGAATTCGCCCCGCTGGGGCCAGTCGTTTTTCTGGATACGGCGGGATTGGACGATGAGGGCGAACTCGGGACACAGCGCACGGAACGCACGCTTGCCGTATTGCCTCGAACGGACATGGCTTTGGTGGTGACGGCGGAAAACGTCTGGGGTCACTACGAAGAAACCATCGTGAGCAGGCTCAGGGAGCAGGCAATTCCGTTCCTTGTGGTCATGAACAAAACGGAGTCGTCCGTTGCTTCCAAGGATCGCCTACCCGATGCCATGAGGGGCCTCCCCATGGTGCGCGCTTCCGCGAAAACGGGCGAAGGCCTCGAAACGATCCGCCGCGAACTGGTTCGGCTGTCGCCTGGCGAATCGCTTCACGAAGCACAGCTAGTGGCGGATCTGCTTCCCGAGAAGGGAGTCGTCATCCTCGTCGTCCCCATCGATTCCGGCGCACCGAAGGGCCGGCTCATTTTGCCGCAAGTGCAAACCATCCGGGATGCCCTTGATGGGCGCAAGTTATGCCTTGTGGTGACGGAAGGAGAACTCGGGGCGGCCTTCGCCTGCCTGAAGGAACCGCCGGCTCTGGTGGTCTGCGATTCGCAGGTGGTGCGCCGCGTGGCGCTGGAGACGCCGCAGTCCGTCCCTTTGACGACCTTCTCGATCCTGATGGCCCGCCTCAAGGGAGATCTGCCGCTCCTCGCCGCCGGGGCCGCCGCCATTGGGAACCTCAAGCCCGGCGACAGCGTGCTCATGATGGAGGCCTGTTCCCACCACCCGCAACAGGACGACATAGGGCGGATCAAGATTCCCCGCCTGCTCCAGCAGTATGCGGGCGGAGAGCTGCGCTTTGACATGTGTGCGGGCAAATCCCTTACGGACTGTCCCGGATCATACGATCTCATCGTCCATTGCGGGGGGTGTACACTCACGCGGCGGCAAATGCTCGGCCGCCTGCGCTCCGCTCAAAGCAGAGGCATCCCCATGACGAACTACGGCGTCGCCATTTCCTTCACGCAGGGCGTACTCAAACGGGTACTAACACCATTCCCCGATGCCCTCGCCGCCTGCGGGCCGGCCCATGAAACGTGTCATGACGCTCAATCAAAAACAGATAAGGAGTCCGGCTGGAGAGGATACATTTTCATTGGCCCCCGATGAGGCCGGGACTGTTACGGGTGGACGGACATGCCGTCTGGATTCTTCTGAAATAAACAAAGATACCATATGATTCCACCCGGTGGGCACGGAAGCCCCTTCGCCCCGTTTCAGCGTACACGCTGGAGCCCCTGTTTTTACACATACTCAAGGCCGCCGTTTCCCCAGTAATTGCGAAACCTGTTCAGGGAAGCCAATTAAAGTTTTCTTATGCACGAAATGTCTCTTGTTACAAGCTTGTTATCCATCATTCGCGAGGAGACGGAACGGCACGCCCTGCACCGTCTGTTGCAAGTACGCGCACGGTACGGCGCTCTGGCGAACATCGTTCCGGAAGCACTGTCCGTCGCGTTCGAGGCTCTTACGGCAGGAACGGATTGGGAAGGGGCTGTGTTGCAAGCCGAAGAAATCCCCCTCTCGCTCAAGTGTTCTCGATGCGGACAAATCTTTTCTCCCGCTCGGCAGAAACGTTTTTCGGCACCGTGCCCTTTCTGTGGAGAAGAACAAGGGCACTCCATAGAAGCGGGACGGGAACTCTATATCCAGAGCATGGAAGCGGGATAAAGGAGTTATCTCATGGAAATACCAGTTATTCGCAACGTTCTTGAAGCCAACGAAAAACTGTCGGCACGTCTGAAGGAACATTTCGCCAGGCACGGCATTCTTACCTTGAACCTCATCAGTTCCCCCGGCGCGGGAAAGACTTCCCTACTCGAACGGACGCTTGCGGATCTTTCCCCCGAGTTCCGCATGGCCGTTATCGAAGGCGATCTCCAAACGGACAACGACGCCCAACGTGTAGCCGCCACCGGAGCTCAGGCTGTGCAGATCAACACGGAAGGCGGCTGTCATCTCGACAGCAATCTTGTCATGGAAGCGTTGGGGGCGCTCGACCTGAGCGAAATCGATATCTTGTTCATTGAAAACGTGGGAAATCTTGTCTGCCCTGTGGAGTTCGATTGTGGCGAGGATGCCAAGATCGCCCTCCTCAGCCTCCCCGAAGGCGACGATAAGCCCGAAAAGTACCCGTTCCTCTTCAACCGTGCCAGTGCCATGATCCTGAATAAAATCGACCTGCTTCCCTATCTGGATTTTGACATGGAAACCGCCGCGCGACATGCCCGCCATCTTAATGCCGCTCTCCCCGTCTTTAAAATATCCTGCCGTACGGGTGACGGGCTTGAAGAATGGTATGATTGGCTCCGTCAGGCTGTCCGCGCCAAACGCAGCGCACCAAACGAATAAGACGCATGTTCTTCGTCTGAACATTTCTTGTCTGAAAAGGTATGCAGGTACCCAGTATCCATGCATACCTTTTCATTTCAGGAAGGTTGGAGCTAGAACTTGTAGTTTACGCTAAAAGCTGCCTGGAAATTGTTTTCCTTGTATAAATCATTCCAGAGCTCCTTATCGGCATCGAGATAGATATACCCAAGCTCAAAGGCGAGGGTAAGCCCCTCGTACAGCTTGTATTGGGAATCAAAATTGACTTCCCACAGTTTGTCTTTGGTGGTGAGGTACATATTATTGCCGACAGTGGCCATTGCGTCACGAGCGACCACCCCGCCGCGTACCATTTCCGTATTGTTCGTGCCTTTGACCATCGCGACGCGGAACGCGTGACTCAAAGCTTCAATAAAGGAAATATCCTTCAACTCCGCCATGATCCCCCAGCTGCCGCTGATATCCGTTCCGTTAAACGTGCTGGAACGGTTATACATCCCGCCGTCATATCCGAAAGAGGTCAACGCCACGTCAGTATCGATGACGGGCATACGTTCGGAACCGTCAAGCGCGTTCGCGTCATCACCGGAGGCGTACCAGAACGTAAGGCCGGGTGTGACAAAATCCGTTTTGCATTCAGCTGCCAGGGCGGCATACCAGCCCGCGCGCTTCAGATCTTGATTGCCCGTTTTCCCCATGTCCACCTTTCCGTAAACACCATCTACGGCGACTCTGAGCGGGCTGAACAACGTCATTTCAGCGGAAAGGCCGCCCCACCATGCGTTGCCGTGATTGTCTTTGGAGTCGGCGACAACCTTCCCGGTGCCAACGGGAAGCAATCCGCTGGCGACTCCGGTCTTGTTGTTCGCACCGGCACCGAAACGGGTGTCTTTACCGATCGCGCTGTACATTCCGAAGGGGTTCATCCTGATGCCATCGAACTGCACCGGAACCGCCAGCCCGATGACGTCCATCGCATCGTGGCTGTTGTATGTATACAGCAACGTGTTGTCCTTGTCATATACGGAAACAGTACGTTCATCGTTATTGTACGCACGAACCCAAAAAAGCGTGGCCCCCACGTTTTCAGTGAAATTTCCGGAAAGCGAGATCCCGGCACCGTCGGTCATGAATGCCGCGTACGGTACCGCAAATGTCGCGATGTCGAAGGGCTGAAGGCCCATACGGACTTTTGCGTCCGTCTCCGGGATACTCCAGTCGACATAACTATAACGCACCTTGACGACCTTACCGTCCGTTCCGAGGGCGGCATCATTTGTTCCCCAGTTTTGATGGCCCACTTCAAAAAAGACGACGCCCTTGAGCGAATCGGAAGCCACGATATCGATCTGCGTGCGCAACCGTGTGGAAGCCTTGAATCTATCGACAGAAGCATTCGCTGATTTGAGGGGGTTGCGATCAGCCCAGGAAAAACCGTTTTGCCATTGTCCCTTAATATTCATGTCAGCCGCCCGCGCCCCGCTCGTCATACTTAAAAGAAGGCCCGCCGCAAGGAACAACATCATTGCACGTTTCATCATCACCTCTCTAGCGTCAAAGGTTATACGATGGGCTCTCCCCCCAAGCACAGTGCGGAGGAATTCATGGCGGAGCCTTATACTGTTGCGACGCAAGCGTCAGGGTTAAAGGGGATAACGGATTGAAGGAGCCGTTGTGCATATCCGCTGGATGCCCTTGCCAGGTGCTCCTTCTCCAAGGATTCCGCGATGGTCCCCTCATGAAGAAACATAATATGATCACATAAGTAGGTGACGGCCTGAACATCATGGGCAATGAACAGGTAGGTCATGTCCCCCTTCAGCTCCAACAGCAGTTCCAGCACTTGCGCCTGTACGGACACGTCAAGCGAGCTCACGGCCTCGTCGAATACGATGAAACGGGGCTTGGTCGCTATGGCTCGCGCGATGCACACCCGCTGGAGCTGCCCCCCGCTCAACTCGTGGGGATAACGGTTCCGCAGCGCCTTCGGGAGCCCGACCCGCTCAAGCAGTTCCGGGATTGCGCATGACGCGTCCAGCCGCAAGATATCCAACGGCTCTCTGATGAGTTCCTCCACCGTGAATCTCGGGTTGGCGGAGGATGTATAGTCCTGGAACACAACGCTCATTTGCCCAGGATGTTCCTTGCTCCATACCTGAACAGGGCGGCCTTCCAAGAATACCTGCCCACTGTCCGGCTGTTCCAAGCCAAGGATCAGCCTTCCGAGCGTGCTTTTCCCCCCGCCACTTTCGCCGATGAGCCCTACGGAAGAGCCTTCGGACAGTGTGAGGTTCACGTCTCTGAGGATCGGCTGCCGTTTTTTCCTCCAAAAGCCTCCCGATACCGGATAGCTTTTGGAGACATTGCGGACCTCAAGCAACGGCGTTTCCCGATGTGCTACCGACATCGCATCACCCTCTCGAAGGCTTTGGACAACGCGGCTCTCGTGTCCACGAGATAACGCGTATAGGGATGCCGTGGAGCGGAGAAAAGCTCCGCTCCGCCGTATTCGACGCCGACGCCGTCCTTCATGACCAAGACTTCCTGCGCGAGCTGGCGGACGACGCCAAGATCATGGGAAACCAAAATCAGGCTGCTCCCGAACCGTTCCCGGATCCAATGGAATTGTGCCACAACCTCCCGCTGGTTCATGGAGTCCAGCGCCGTTGTGGGCTCATCGGCAATGATGATATCGGGGCGTTGAAGCAACGCCACCGCGATCATACACCGCTGCAACATGCCTCCGGAAAGCTGGTACGGATATTTCTTGAGCACATCCAACGGATTGTGGATGTGCATCATCTCCAGAGCCTCAACGATGCGTCCCCTGCTCTCCTTTTCCGAAAAAGCCGATGTCGTCGCCCGGAGTGTTTCAAGAAGCTGCGCCCCCATGGAGTAAAGAGGATCGAACGCCGTCATCGGTTGCTGGACTATCATGGCGATTCGCTTGCCGCGGATGCCGCGCACGGTTTCCCGACCTGCCTGCAAGAGGTCGATGCCGCCGAAACGGACACTGCCGGAAACCCGCAAGGAAGGAGGCGCCAGTCCCAACAGCGCCAGGCACGTCAGCGATTTGCCGCTGCCGCTTTCCCCAACGACGCCAAGGCATGTTCCCGGTTCAAGGCAAAAATGCACATCCCGTACGATCAGCGCCCCAGTAAGGGAGTCTCGGACAGTCAAATCCCGCACTTCAAGTAAGCTCATGAACGTTCCCTGCCCGCGTGTTTGGGATCAAAGGCGTCACGCAGGCTGTCGCCTAAAAAATTGAATGCCGCCACAACCAACAGAATGGCCATGCCCGCCGGGATCATCTGCAACGGATACAGGGTCATGACCTCCTTCGCCTCATTGAGCATCATGCCCCACTCCGGGGTGGGGGGCTGCACGCCCAACCCGAGGAAAGACAATGCTGAAATCATCAGGATCACGCTTCCCGTATCCAGCGTCGTCAGGACAAAGAGTTCGCCGGCTGTGCCGGGCAACAGATGCCGCATCATGATCCTGATGGATGATCCGCCGGCGACCTTGGCAAACCGGATATAGTCCTTGTCCGAATACTGCCGGACGATGGAACGGACCATACGCGCATACCACGGCCACTTGGCCACCACGTTGGCGATGACCACGTTTTCCAGGCCCGGGCCCGTCATGCCCACAATGGCGAGAATCATGACCTCGCTGGGGAAGGACATCATGACGTCGCATATGCGCATAAGCACGTCGTCGATACGGTTGCGGAAAAAACCGGAAACAAGGCCGACGCACGCCCCCAACGCGGAAGTTATGGCCATAGTGAGCAAGGACAGAAACACCGTCGCGCGTATGCCGTAGACGAGACGCGAAAGGACGTCGCGCCCAAGCT
>OGZE01001783.1_pt1 | contig 11422 bp, 8 predicted proteins | sample 1576731 | NCBI WGS metagenome assembly OGZE01 (sample SAMEA3541503, study PRJEB24748) | human gut metagenome | biome: human gut; feature: human-associated habitat; material: faeces | place: China | collected 2012 | reverse complement strand
TTTGTCTCAAATTTGTGTCAAATTTGTGCGTTTTCTAACCCTAGCCACTTAACTTTTATCTATCATTATTTTAGCTTTCCTCTTTTTGTTCTTCAATGGACGTTTAGTCCAAAAAAAAACAAAAAAAAGCTATTGATGGATTAATCCATTTCAATAGCTCCTGTATATAATTGATAATATTTACCTTTTTCTTTAATAAGTGATTGATGATTTCCTCTTTCAATAATATGTCCTTGTTCTAAAACCATAATACAATCACTATTTTTAATGGTTGATAAACGATGGGCAATAACGAGAGTCGTTCTACCATGCATTAATTTATCCATTCCATCTTGTACAAGTTTTTCTGTACGAGAATCAATAGAAGATGTTGCTTCATCTAAAATAAGTGCTGGTGGATTAGCAACAGCTGCACGCGCAATCGCTAATAACTGTCTTTGTCCTTGCGATAAGTTCGCCCCATCTCCTGTAAGCATTGTTTGATAACCATCTGGCAAATGTTTAACAAAGAGATCGGCATTGGCAAGTTTTGCTGCTTCAATACATTCTTCATCCGTAGCATCAAGACGTCCATAGCGAATATTATCCATAACTGTTCCAGTAAATAAATGTGTATCTTGTAATACCACACCTAATGATCTTCTTAAATCATCTTTTTTAATGAGTTTAATATCAATCCCATCATAAGTAATTGAACCTTTTTGAATATCATAGAATCGATTAATTAAGTTTGTAATCGTTGTTTTACCAGCACCTGTCGCTCCAACAAAAGCAATCTTTTCACCAGGATTAGCATAAACATCTACATTGTGTAAAACCATACGATCATCAAAATAACCAAAGTCAACACCTTCTAGACGAATGTCTCCCTTCATTTCAACAAGTTCAACATGTCCATCCTTGCGTGGATGTTTCCAAGCCCAATGTCCTGTTCTTTTATCTGTTTCAACCATTTTTCCATCAACAGTTTCTACACGACATAAAGTCACAACACCTTGATCTTCTTCACTTTCTTGATCTAATAAATCAAAGATACGTCCTGCCCCTGCTTGTGCCATAGCAACAGCATTGATTTGTTGAGAAATTTGTCCAATAGGTTGGTTGAAACTTTTATTCAATGTTAAGAAAGCAACAAGTGTCCCAATTGTTAATGCAAAATGTCCATTTAAAGCAAGAATAGCACCTACGATTGCACAAATAATATAGGAAATATTTCCAAGTTGTACTGTAACTGGCATTAAGATATTCGCAAATTTATGTGCTTGATAAGCACTTTCTCTTAATTCATCATTTAATTTTCTAAAATCAGCGATTGATTGATCTTCGTGATTAAAAACTTTAACAACTTTTTGACCAGAAATCATTTCTTCAATATATCCATTAACTTTACCTAAATCGCTTTGTTGTTTAACGAAGAATTTACCTGATAAAGAACCAAGTTTTCTTGAAACAGCAAGCATCACCATAAGCATACATACACTTAACACAGTTAAAGGAATATTTAAAATAATCATGGATATAAATGTTGTCACAATAGTCATACAACTTGAAATAAGTTGAGGAATTGATTGTGAAATTAATTGTCTTAAGGTATCAATATCATTTGTATAAACAGACATTGTATCACCATGAGGTGTTCTATCAAAATAACGAATTGGTAAAGATTCCATATGTTCAAACATATTAATTCTTAAATCTCTTAAAAAACCTTGTGTTACATAAACCATAATACGGTTAAATGTAAAGGCACAAACAACACCACAAGCATATAGTGAACCTACTCGAATCAAAGCATGGAACAATCCACTAAAGTCAGGTGAAGAACTTTTTAAAAGGGGAACAATATACTCATCGATTAATGTTTGCATAAACATTGTTCCTTGAACATTAAATAAAGCATTTCCTACAATACATAGAAAAACAATAATTAAATGAATTTTATATTTACTCCATAACATTTTAAGTAAACGTTTCATTGTTCCTTCTTTCATTATTCTTCCTCCTTCCCTTTCATTTGTGTTTCATAAATTGTACGATAAATTTCATTTGTTTCTAATAATTTTTCATGTGTGTCGAAACCATCCACAACACCATCATTTAAAACAATAATACGATTTGCATTTTGAACTGATGAAATACGTTGTGAAATAATAATTTTTGTTGTATCTGGAATGCGTTCATTGAATGATTCTTGAATACTTGCATCTGTAGCCGTATCAACAGCACTTGTTGAATCATCTAAAATTAAAATCTTAGGATTTTTAAGTAACGCTCTAGCAATACATAAACGTTGTTTTTGTCCACCTGAAACGTTTGAACCACCTTGTTCAATATACGTATTATAACCATCTTCAAAACGATCAATAAATTCATCAGCACATGCTAAACGACAAGCTTCTTTACATTCTTCTTCTGTTGCGTTTTCATTACCCCAACGTAAGTTTTGTAAGATTGTTCCACTAAATAAAACGTTCTTTTGTAAGACAACAGAAACTTCATCTCTTAAAACTTCAAGATCATAATTACGAACATCTTGTCCACCAACAACAACGCTACCTTCGTCAACATCATATAAACGAGAAATAAGGTTGACCAAACTACTTTTAGCACTTCCGGTACCACCAAGAATTCCAATTGTTTCACCACTTTTAATATGAAGATCAACATCTTTTAAGACCGCTTCTCCACTACCATGTTTATAAGAAAAAACAACATGATTGAAATCAATTGAACCATCTTTTACTTCAGTTAAAGCTTCTTGAGGAGAGACTAAATCAGATTGCTCATTAATAACTTCTGCAATACGTCTTCCTGAAGCAAGTGACATCGTAATCATAACAAATGCCATAGAAAGCATCATAAGTGACATCATAATATTCATAACACAGCTAAATAAACTTGTAAGTTCACCTGTAGTAAGAGTCCCACCTACAATTGCTTTAGCGCCTAACCATGAAAGCATTAAAATTGAACCATAAACAGCTATTAACATAGCTGGGTTATTATAAGATAAAACGGATTCTGCTTTGACAAAAAGTTTATAAATGTTTTGTGCTGCTTTTTTAAATTTTTCATTTTCATATTTTTCTCTAACAAATGATTTAACAACACGAATACCAACAACGTTTTCTTGAACACTTTCATTTAAAGTATCATATTTAGGAAAAACATCATTAAAATATTTTGTGGCATAATACATAATTGTTGTAAGGACCGCTACTAAAAAAACAATGGCAACAACAAAAATCATACTTAATCTAAAGTTGATCATCATTGCCATGGTAAGGGCACAAATAAGTGACATCGGTGCACGAATGCACATACGAATAATCATCTGATAAGCATTTTGAACATTTGTCACATCTGTCGTTAAACGTGTTACAAGTCCTGCAGTACTATATTTATCAATGTTTGAAAAAGAGAATGTTTGAATATTTGTATACATCGTATCTCTTAAATTTGCTGCAAAACCTGTTGAAGCCTTAGCTGCATGGTTACCAGCTAAAAAACCAAGTGATAATGTTCCAATTGCAATAACAAACATGAATGTTCCATATTTTGTAACATTAGACATATTGCCTGCCTCAATCCCTTTATCAATAAGACTTGCCATTAATAAAGGAATAATGATTTCTAAGATAACTTCTAATGCCGCAAATAACATTGTAAGTAATGAATCTTTTTTATATTCTTTGATTTGTTTCATTAAAGTTTTTACCATAATTGACTTCCTTTCCTATTCATTTACCGAACTTCATGAATATTTATAAATCTTCTTTGATGTTATTAATTAATTTATCGGATATTTTAATAAACGTATTTATTTCTTCTTTAGATAAATCTTTAATAAGTTTTTGATGCAGTTCTTTCATCTTATCTTCAATTTGTCGATTATGATTTCTTGAAGATTCTGTTAAAACGATTTTCTTTAATCTTGCATCATACTCTACTTCTTCCCGTTCAATCATCCCTTTTTTACACATCAGTTTCAACATTTCTGATGTTGTAGAACGATTGATTGAAAATTCTTTTTCTATATCTTTAGGAAATGTATCAAGCCCACTATCTTCTCTATCTTGAACAAACCCAATGATCCAACAATGCATTAAAGTTGCACGATCAGGCCTCTGACCTGTTTGTTTATCCATAGCCTTTCTCATTAGATTATTTATGGTCTTAATACGATGTCCAATAGGATCTCTATACATAGCATCCCTCCTTTATTGTTCGGTTACGAATTGTATGGTAACATACAATTTAAGATTTGTAAACTCTTTTCATAGAAGTTCTTTATAAGTCGTTGTATAATAGAAAAGAAAGTGAGGAAGACAAATGGAAATTAAAAAAAGGTTTTTAAATTATGTGAGTTTTGACACACAATCAGATAGTTATTCACATACTGTTCCTTCAACTTCAAAACAATTAAAATTAGGAAATTATATAGTTGAAGAATTAAAATCATTAGGAATTGAAAACGCAAAAATAGATGAATTTGGCGTAGTTTATGGAACAATTCCTAGTAATAATAATCATCAAGGAGATGTCGTAGGTTTTATTGCCCACATGGATACTTCTCCTGACGCAAGTGGTAAAGATATTCATCCACAAATTATCAAAGATTATCAAGGTCAAAAAATTACTTTAAATGAAGATAAAGAACTTTATCTAGACCCTGAACAATATCCTCAACTCTTACAACTTATTCATCATGATTTAATTACTACAGATGGAACAACTTTATTAGGAGCTGATGATAAAGCTGGTATTGCGATCATTATGCAAATGGTGGAATATATTTATAATCATCCAGAATTTAAACATAATGATATTCAAATTGCTTTTACACCTGATGAAGAAATTGGACATGGTAGTGATCACTTTAATGTTGATTACTTCAATGCACAATATGCTTATACTATTGATGGTGGGGATATTCACATTGTCGAATATGAAAACTTTAACGCATTTAGCGCCGAAGTGAAAGTCCATGGAAGAAGTATTCATCCAGGAAGTGCTAAAAATAAAATGATCAATTCAACGCGTGTTGCCTATGAATTTGATTCACTTTTACCTGTGCATATGCGCCCTGAATCAACAGAAGGTTATGAAGGATTTAATCACCTTCACTCGATTCAAGGAACTTGTGAAGAAACAGTTGCTGAATATATTATTCGTAATCATGACTTACAACAAGCAAATAAACAATGTCAAGATTTTAAAGACATTGCAGAGTTCTTAAATAAAAAATATGGTTATCAAATCGTTGAAGTAACGATTACAGAAAGTTATTTAAACATGAAAGAAGCTCTAAAAGATCACATGTTCATTGTTGAACAAGCTTTAGCTGCCATTAAAGAAAATGGTTTGGATGCTTATTGTTCACCAATTCGTGGTGGTACAGATGGTGCACGTTTAACATTCAAAGGACTTCCTTGTCCTAATCTTGGTACAGGTGGTTTTAACTATCATGGACCTTATGAATATTGTTCACTTACTATGATGGAAAAACAAGTTCAAATCTTACTTTATATTTTAAAAAACACTGCTTCTAAATAAGCAGTGTTAGTATATAAAAATAGTTTAGAGAAAACTCTAAACTATTTTTTTGTCCATTTTTCAAATTCTTCATCAGTAGCTAAAACATAATGAGTTCCTTCTACTAAATGTTCAGTACCTTTTGTATAATCGACTCCACTTTCTTTATAATCGTAAGTAAATGATTTACGTACTTTTTCTACACGTGGATTAGGATGAGGAATAGCACTTAATAATGATTTTGTATATGGATGAATTGGATTATCAAAGATTTCTTCAGTAGTTCCTGTTTCTACTAAATGTCCTAAATGTAATACCCCAATTTTATCACTAATATATTTAACCATTGATAAGTCATGTGCAATGAATAAATAAGCAATTCCTGTTTCTTTTTGAATCTTTTTCATCAAGTTTACAACTTGTGCTTGAATCGATACATCTAACGCTGAGATTGCTTCATCAGCAATAATTAAATCAGGATTCATAATTAAAGCTCTTGCAATACCAATACGTTGTCTTTGTCCACCTGAGAATTGGTGTGGATAACGTGTAGCATGTTCTCTTGATAAACCAACAAGTTCAAGCATTTCATAGACTTTTTCATTTCTTTCTTCCATAGAAGAATAAGACTTATGGATATCTAATCCTTGACCGATGATATCAATGACTTTCTTTCTTGGATTTAAACAAGCCATTGGATCTTGGAAAATCATTTGCATCTTTGTATGTAATTCTTTAGATGTTTCCTTATTTAATTTTCCACCAATTTCTTTTCCGTTGAAAACAATTGATCCAGAAGTTGGTTTATATAAACGAATAATACTTCTACCAGTAGTTGATTTACCTGAACCAGATTCACCTACTAAACCATAAGTTTCACCTGGCATAATATCAAATGAAATACCATCAACTGCTTTTACAGTAAAGTTACGATTAATTTTAAAATGTTGTTTTAAATCTTTAACGACAAGGATAGGTTCTTTATTTTCCATTATTCAACACCCTCCTTTTTCATTTTTTCTAATCTGTTTTTTAATTCAACTGGCATTTCAACTTTTGGAGCTTTTTCATGCATTAACCATGAAGCAACTTTATGAGTTGTACTACCAGGTACTTTAAACATTGGAGGTTCAATTCTTAAGTCAATATTTAAAGCATACTTATTACGTGGAGCAAAAGCATCACCTTTTACTTCATGTGCTAAGTTTGGTGGTGTACCAGGGATCGTGTATAATTCATCATCATCAGTATCTAAATCTGGCATAGATGATAATAATCCCCAAGTATATGGATGACGTGGATCATAGAAAATTTCATCAATGGTTCCAGTTTCTACGATTTTACCAGCATACATAACGTTTACATAATCAGCTACTTTAGCAACAACACCTAAATCATGTGTGATGTAAATAACTGATAAATCTTTTTTCTTTTGAATATCTTGAATTAATTCAAGAATTTTAGCTTGGATAGTAACATCCAATGCAGTTGTAGGCTCATCACAAATTAAAACATATGGATCACAAGATAAAGCAATTGCGATAACAATTCTTTGTCTCATCCCACCAGATAATTGGTGAGGATAGTTTTTCATACGTTTTTCCGCATTAGTAATACCTACTAATTGTAATAATTCAACTGCTTTTTTATAAGCTTCTTCTTTTGGTGTATTGTAATGATGGATCATTGGTTCCATAATTTGATTTCCAATAGTCATTGTAGGGTTTAATGATGTCATTGGATCTTGGAAAACCATGGCAATTTTACGACCACGAATTTCACTTTGCATTTCTTTTTCACTTAATTGACAAATGTCTTTTGTGATTCTCTCACCTGTATTTTCATCTGTCCAAGTGTAGTTAATAGAACCACCATCAATTGAACCATTTCCAGCCATGATACCCATAATTGCTTTAGTAGTAACTGACTTACCTGATCCAGATTCACCAACGATAGCGATTGTTTCACCTTTGTATAAATCTAAGTTAACACCACGAATTGCATTAACAATACCACTATCAGTTTTAAAAGAGATATTTAAATCTCTGACTTCTAATATTTTTTCTCTTTCTGCCATAATTACATCTCCTTCATAGTTGGATCAAGTGCATCACGAAGTCCGTCACCAAATAAGTTGAAACTTAACATTAAGATAGAGAAAATAATAACTGGAATTACCATCATGTAAGGGTAAATAGTAATTGAGTTAAATCCATCATTAATTAATGTACCTAATGAAGCCATTGGAATTGGTAAACCTAAACCAACGAATGACAAGTATGCTTCATAAAAGATAGCATTTGGAATAGACATCATAATCATAATAATCATTTGACTATAAATATTTGGTAAAATTTCTTTAAAGATAATAAACATGTTACTAGCTCCTAAAGTACGTGAAGCTAAAACGAATTCTTCTTCTTTTACTCTTAAAACTTGAGCTCTTGTAATTCTTGACATACCAATCCATTCAGTAAATGATAAAGCCATGATAATTGTGAATAATGATGCTTTCATCACCATTAATAACAATGTTAATATTACTAAAGTTGGGATAGAGTTAATGATTTCTTGAATTCTTTGCATTACTGAATCAACTTTACCTCCGAAATAACCAGAGATCAGTCCGTATGTCATACCTACAATCACGTCAATAAAGATTGCAACAACGGCAATGAATAATGAATATCTTGTACCTGTCCAAACACGTACAAATAAATCACGACCATAAGTGTCTGTACCAAAGAAATGTTCAGCACATGGTGAGATACTTGCAATTTTTGTATTGATTGCATCAAATTCATATGATGAAAGCATTGGGGCAAAAATTGCGAATACCGCGATAACTAAAATACAAATTAAACCAATAACGGCACCTTTATTCTTTTTAAAACGATTTAAAGAATCTTTCCAAGCAGGAAGTGATGGAGCAACAACGTCTTTAGTAATGTCTTGTTTATCTCCAACGAATTCAAAATCGTCTGGTAAAAATTCAATCTTTTCTAAATCCATTATTAATCATCCTTTCCTAATCTAATTCTTGGATCGATAATTCCATAAGAAATATCAATAATTAACATCATGAAGATGTACATTGCAGCATATAAGAATGAACAAGCTAAAATGATGTTGTAATCATTTGATAAAATACTATTAATTAATAATTTACCTAATCCAGGAACAGAACAAATCTTTTCAACAACCATAGTACCTGTCATTAAGTTTACTAAAATAGGTCCTAAAATTGTGATTACTGGAATTAAAGCATTTCTTAATGCATGTTTGAAAATTAAAGTTTTACGATCTAACCCTTTTGCTTTTGCAAGAGTCATATATTCACTTGTTAAAACTGAAACCATTTCAGTACGTGTAAAACGTGCAACGTTTGCAATAACCCCAACAGATAAAGCTAAAATTGGCATAATTGATGATTTAATTGCATTCGATGAACTATATGAAGTTGGTAACAATCTTAATTTTGAAGCAAATAATAATAAAATTAACATTGCAAATACGAATGATGGGATGGAAACCCCAATTACAGAAATAACTGTAGCGATTGTATCCCAAATTGTATTTTTATGTAATGCAGCAAATACCCCTAAGAACATACCAATAACTGTTCCAATAATTACTGCACATAAACCGTAAATCATAGATAATTTTGCAGCACTTCCTACAAGTGAAGATACTTGCATATCTTTATATAAGTTAAATGAAACACCGAAATCCCCTGTTAACATATTTTGAATATAACGTACGAATTGAACTGGTATTGGTTGATCCAATCCGTATTGAGCTTCAATAGCCGCTCTGGCTGAAGCACTTAATTTTTCATTGTTAATTGGAGAACCAGGTAAAAATTTAACCATTAAAAATAATACCATTAAAATAACGAATAATGTAATTAACGAAATAACTAAACGTTTTCCGATATATTTTAAGGTTGAATTACTCATCTTTTTTCCTCCTATATTTATTTAAAAAAGAAACACAATACAGAATACTATATTGTGTTGTCTTCTCTATGTTCTTTTTTCTAATTTGAACTATTTTGAAACATATTCGAATGTATATGGAACACCAACTGGTTTAATACCTAAGTTTTTAACTTTTGTATTTTGTAAAGTAGCAGTTCCTTTTTCGAATACTGGAATATATCCTAAATCTTCACATAAGATTTTTTCTGCATCGATCATTAATTGCCAACGAGCATTAGCATCAGTTTCACTGTTAACTTTTCCCATGATTGAATCAAATTCAGTATTTGACCAATGACCATAGTTGTTGTTGTTGTCAGTTAAAGCTAATGTTAAATAAGTTGTAGGATCACCATAATCAGGTCCCCAACGAGTTACTGATAAATCGAAATCTCCATTCTTTTGTTTATTGTAGATACGATCTTGTTTAGTAGTAGCAACCATTTCAATTTTTAATCCTTTTAAGCCAGAGAAAGCATTTTGTAAATAAGTTGCAAATACATCCATTGGAGATTCATCTGTACCATAAGTTAATCTTAAAGTAATTTCAGATTTTCCTAATTCTTTTAATCCTTCATCTAATGCAGCTTGAGCAGCTTTTTTATCATATGAAGTATATGATGGAGCTTCATCACGGAAATCTTTTCCTTCTGGAGAAATTGATAATCCTGATGGAACAAATCCTTTAGCAGCTTGTGAACCATCCTTTAAGACGTTTTCACATAAATCTTTTCTATTAATAGCTAATGATAAAGCTTTTCTAACGTTTACGTTAGCTAAGGCTTCATTTTCTAAGTTTGGTTGAATGTAGAATAAGAACCCTTCAGAAATACTCTTGAATGATTCATCTTTTTTATATTTATCAACTAAGTCTGAGTTGATGATTGCGAAATCAGTTTCACCTGCTTCAAATGATTGAGCAGCAACTTTTGGTTCTTGAACTAATTTCATTACTAATTTGTCGATTTTTACATCTTTAGCAGCATAGAATTTATCATTTTTTTCGAATTCAGCTACTGAACCTGGTTCCCAGTTTGTCATAGTGAAAGCACCGTTACCTAAAATAGAATCAGCGCTCTTACCATATTTATCACCTTGTTTTTCGCAGAACTTTTCATTGATTGGGTAGAAACATGGGAATGACATTAATTCATCAAAGAATGAAACACGAGCAGTTGTTGTAACTTCTAATGTTTTGTCATCAACAGCTTTTACACCTAAAGAATCTAAATCAGCGTCAGTTAAATCTTGTTCTGCATCGATTTTGTCTGATAATTCTTGTGCTCCTGCGATGTTAGCAATGCCATCACAGAACATGTAATAATAGTTCCCTTTGTTTTTGAAAATTCTGTGCCATGCATAAACGAAATCGTTTGCAGTAACAGGATCCCCATTAGACCATTTAGCATCTCTTAATTTATAAGTGTGTGTTAAACCGTCTTCTGAAACTTCTGAAGATTTAGCAATACCATATGTAGTAGTACCATCTTTAGCAGGTTTCATAAGCCCATCAATAATTGCATGTAATGCAGTAAATGAGCATCCGTCTTCGGCATCTGATGAGTCTAAATTCTTGATATCTAGTTCACTTGAATAAGTGTATGTAGAAGAATCATCACCAGATCCTCCACAACCAGCAAGAGTTAGAGCCATCATAGCACAAAGTACCATAGAAAATAATTTTTTCATTTTTTCTCTTCCCTTCTATAAATCGCCTTTGTATACACTAATACGCATACAATAAAAATTTATGCTTTAATATTAGTACAACGCGTTATAGAAGTCAACAAAAAAGACGAACTTTGTATACAAAATTGTATTATTGTTTATACAAAAATATATTTTTCAATCTACATTCAAGAATAAAATAGAACAATTGTTTTTTATACATTTATTTTTGGCGTTTA
>OGZE01001780.1_pt1 | contig 11448 bp, 8 predicted proteins | sample 1576731 | NCBI WGS metagenome assembly OGZE01 (sample SAMEA3541503, study PRJEB24748) | human gut metagenome | biome: human gut; feature: human-associated habitat; material: faeces | place: China | collected 2012 | reverse complement strand
GGACTTACTTCCGGATTATTCAGACAGATGAAATCAACGCTGTCACAAAAATCTTAGGACAGCTCTTCTCGCAGTCCAGACCACGCTTAGCTGCTTCCTCTACCCACTCATCTGAGTAACCATTGCCGTCGAAACGGATTGGCTTGCAGGTCTTCAAATCCTGACGAACGATATCGATGATGGCAGATGTCTTGTCCTCACCCTTGGCAATCAACTCATCCACACGCTTCTTGAAGTCGGTCAAAGCCTCGGCTACGGCTGTGTTCAATACAATCATTGCTGATGCACAGTTAGCCTCAGAACCTACGGCACGGAACTCGAAACGGTTACCGGTGAAGGCGAATGGTGATGTACGGTTACGGTCGGTGTTATCAATCATCAACTCTGGAATCTCAGGGATATCCAACTTCATGCCCTGCTTGCCAGCTACGGTGAAGAGATCCTTCTTGTCGGCTTTCTCAATGTGCTCGAGAAGGTCGGTCAGCTGCTTGCCGAGGAATGAAGAGATGATTGCTGGAGGTGCCTCGTTGGCGCCCAGACGATGTGCATTGGTTGCACTCATGATAGATGCCTTGAGCAAACCGTTGTGCTTGTATACACCCATCAAAGTCTCTGTGATGAAGACTACGAAACGGAGGTTATCCTCTGGTGTCTTGCCAGGACCATGGAGCAGGATGCCGGTATCTGTAGCGAGACTCCAGTTGTTGTGCTTACCGGAACCGTTGATGCCTGCGAATGGCTTCTCATGGAGAAGTACGCGGAAACCGTGATGGCGAGCTACCTTCTTCATCAAACTCATCAGGAGCATGTTGTGGTCAACGGCAAGGTTGGTCTCCTCGAAGATAGGTGCCAACTCAAACTGGTTTGGTGCTACCTCGTTGTGACGGGTCTTGCAAGGAATACCGAGTTCGAGAGCCTGGATTTCCAAATCCTTCATGAATGCCTGAACACGCTCTGGGATGGCTCCGAAGTAGTGGTCGTCCATCTGCTGGTTCTTGGCAGAATCGTGACCCATCAGGGTGCGGCCTGTCAGCATCAGGTCAGGACGTGCTGCATACAAGCTTTCATCTACCAGAAAGTACTCCTGCTCCCAACCGAGATTGGAAATAACTTTCTTGACATCAGGGTTGAAGTAGTGGCAAACCTCTGTTGCTGCTACGTTTACAGCGTGCAATGAACGGAGCAATGGAGCTTTATAGTCGAGTGCCTCACCTGTGTAAGAGATGAAGACGGTAGGGATACAGAGTGTATCGTCGATGATGAATACAGGAGATGTTGGATCCCATGCTGAATAACCGCGAGCCTCGAAGGTAGAGCGGATACCGCCAGATGGGAAAGATGATGCATCAGGCTCCTGCTGAACGAGCAACTTGCCTGAAAATTCCTCGATCATACCACCCTTGCCATCATGCTCGATGAAGGCATCGTGCTTCTCGGCAGTACCTTCTGTCAGTGGCTGGAACCAGTGAGTGTAGTGGGTTACGCCATTCTCGTCAGCCCACTGCTTGATGCCTTTGGCTACGGCGTTGGCGATGTTACGGTCGAGACGTGCTCCGTTGTCGATGACGTCTACCAGTTTCTCATAGACATCTGCAGGGAGATACTTGTACATCTTCTGTCGGTTGAATACCTTCTTTCCGAAGAATTCACTTGGTCGCTCGCTAGGAGCGGTTACCTCAACAGGCTTTCTCTTGGAAGCCTCTGAAACAGCTTCAAATCTTAAGTTGCTCATACCTTATATATTTTAAAATTTCTGATTTTCAATGTTTTTATAATCTGTTGGAACGTTTACTTTCCCAGCCATTTGGCAATTCTCTCCATGGCTTCCTTGCAGTCCTCATGCTCGCCGAAGGCGGTGAGTCGGATGTAGCCTTCGCCCGATGGACCGAAGCCGACACCTGGAGTGCAGACTACGCTGGCACCATAAAGCATCTCTTCGAAGAATTTCCAGCTAGGTGTATTGTTTGGCGTCTTCACCCAGAGATAAGGTGCATTCTCGTCGCCATATACTCTCAAGCCGAGTTTCTGGAGTTCGGCTCTCATGAAGTGGGCATTCTCCATATAGTAATTGATGGTTGCCTTCACCTGTTCCTTACCCTCAGGGGTGTAGATGGCTTCGGCAGCACGCTGGCTGATATAGCTTGTACCATTAAACTTGGTGCACTGGCGGCGGTCCCAGATAGGATTCAATGCCACTTCCTCACCTGCCAATGTCTTTGCCTTCAACTCTTTAGGAACGATGGTGTAACCACAACGCACACCGGTGAATCCGGCAGTCTTCGAATAACTGTGGAATTCTATCGCTACCTTTCTGGCTCCACGAATCTCGTAGATAGAATGAGGAATTGATGGGTCGGTGATATATGCCTCGTAGGCTGCATCATAGAGGATGATGCTCTCGTTCTTGATAGCATAGTTTACCCATTTTCTGAGTTCTTCTTTCGAGATGACCGTACCCGTTGGGTTGTTTGGATAACAGAGATAAATCATGTCCACACGGTGGTCTGGAATCTGAGGGATGAAGTCATCGCTCTCATCGCAAGGCATGTAGGTTACGTTACTCCACTTGCCATTCTCGAAGATTCCCGCTCTACCTATCATCACGTTAGAGTCTATATAAACCGGATAAATCGGGTCGGTAACGCCGATGTTGTTATCCCATCTCAAAATCTCCTGGATATTTCCCGTATCGCTCTTGGCTCCATCGTTTACGAATACCTCGTTGGCGTCAAGATGAATGCCACGTGGCAGAAAGTCGTTCTTGATGATAGCCTCGCGGAGGAAGTCGTAGCCTCGTTCCGGACCATAGCCTCTGAAAGAAGCCTGCTCAGCCATCTCGTCTACAGCCTTGTGCATCGCCTTGATGACGGCAGGGCAGAGAGGCTGGGTTACGTCACCGATGCCCAGACTGATTACACGCTGCTTTGGATGTGCAATCTTGTAGGCGTTCACCTTCTTTGCGATGTCGGCAAACAAGTAGTTGTTGGCCAACTTCAGGAAATGTTCATTAACTAATGCCATATTTTGTTTCTCCTTTTATTTGTGGTCATTATCGACCATTTGTTATTTAAGTTTGCTCTTATTTATAATTCAATTTCTCCTTCGAATGAGAAGACTGCAGGTCCCGTCATGTAAACATGATCATCAGCCTCGCTATATTCTATTTCCAGCGTTCCGCCATCCATCACGATACTGCTTTTTCTGCCAGTACGCTTGGTAAGGGCTGCGGCTACGGCTGTGGCACAGGCTCCTGTTCCGCAAGCCATTGTTATTCCGCTTCCCCTTTCCCAAACTCGTGTCCTTATGGCGTCTGTGTCAGTTACTTGTGCAAATTCTATGTTGCATCTCTGGGGAAATGCCTTGTCTCTTTCCAGGATTTTACCATAGTGGGCGATGTCGATGGTGTCGATGTCATCCACGAAGGTAACGAAATGCGGATTACCCATGCAAACATAGGTGCCTTCAAATTTTCTGCCGTCAGCTTCGAGCACCGAAGGGCCTATGAATTGCTCGGGATTTTCAAGTTTGGGTTCCAGCATGTCTACTGTTACCGATTCCACAACTTCTTTATTATCCTGAAGATGAAGTTTCAAGATCTTGATACCCGAAAGTGTTTCCAGTCGGATGGTGTCCTTTCGGGTCAATCCCTTTTCGTAAAGATACTTACCGATGCATCGGCTTGCATTGCCGCACATCATCGCTTCAGAACCATCGGCGTTGAAGATGCGCATCGAATAATCTGCTCTTATGCCGTCGTGCGGCTTTCCGATGAGAACCAGTCCGTCGCTTCCTATGCCCGTGTGATAAGCACTCCAGGCAATGGCCGCCTTCTCTGGGTCAGGGATGTCGTATTGTTGGGTATCTACATATATATAATCGTTACCCGCTCCCTGCATCTTTGTAAAATGAACTGTTTCTTTCATCTGCGTTGTTCTTTATGTTTGAATACTCTTCTTTTATCTCTCATGTCTTATCTCTTTTGAGATTTGACTTTTTGCTAGTCTTTCGAATATTTCGATGACTATTTGTTTGATTTCGGTTGCAAAGGTACGACGATTTGTTGAAATATGCAAGAAAATAAATACAGAAATCTTGATTATTTTTCGCAATCTTACAATTTGTGTCATAAAAATACTTTCTGCCTTACAAATTGTAAGGAGAATATGATAAGCCTCGATAAATTTAAAATGTTTGACAAAAAGTGAAAGCGAAATGTTTTTGTTTTCTTTAAAATGCTGACAAAATGTATTAATTTTGCAGCCGAAAACGAACATAGTGTAAAAGAAAGGCTTGATTTGGATGGCAACCAATGAAGGTCCGTTTTCGAAAAGAGACAATCAATAGAAGTATTAACACATTATTAATTATTAAAGGATTATGAAGAAGATTGAGGCAATTATCCGCAAGTCTAGATTCGAGGATGTCAAGAAGGCGCTTTTAGCAGCAGACATCGAGTGGTTCTCTTATTATAATGTAAGAGGTGAGGGTAAAATGCGCCAGGCTCGCATTTACCGTGGTGTGATGTATGATACCAGCAGCATCGAGCGTGTGCTCCTGAACATCGTGGTTCGTGACAAGAACGTGGAACCAACCATCGCCGCCATCCAGGGCGCTGCACAGACCGGTGAAGTAGGAGATGGCAGAATCTTCGTGATTCCTGTACTCGATACCGTTAGAATCAGGACCGGCGAGCGAGGCGACATCGCATTGTATAACGCTGAGAAAGAGGAATAAAGATACTTTGAATTTTGAGGTTTGAACATTGAACTTTATGATTGGTATTGAAGTTTATATTTGAGAGGCTATATTATAATATTGTATTCTAATTTAACTATAAGATATAAGTATGAGCAGTTTATTATTAACTACACTTGATACGGGTAACACAGCGTGGATGATCATGGCAACCATCTTGGTGCTTTTGATGTCAATCCCGGGTATAGCACTTTTTTATGGTGGTTTGGTGCGCCAGAAGAATATCCTCAGCATCCTGATGCAGACGGTTTTCATTGTGGCAGTAGTCAGTCTGATATGGGTAGCCTTCGGATATTCCTGGGCATTCTCTACAGAATATGCCGATTCGGGCAATCCTCTGGCTTGCGTCATCGGTGGTTTCGATAAATGTTTTCTTCACGGCATTGGCTTGGATGCCATCATGCCAACAGGCATTCCGGAGCTCACCTTTGCAATGTTCCAGTGCATGTTCGCCCTCATTACTCCAGCCCTGATTCTCGGTGCTTTTGCCGAGCATGTGAAGTTCAGCGGTTATGTACTTTTCACCATCCTCTGGGTTATCATCGCTTATCTTCCAATGGCCCACTGGGTATGGGGAGGCGGTTTCCTGCAGGAGATGGGAGCCATCGACTTTGCAGGTGGTACCGTGGTTCATATCAATGCCGGTGTAGCCGCTCTGGTCATGGCACTCTGTGTAGGCAAGCGAGATGATTACCGTGCGGGTCATCCTATCACACCTCACAACATCACCTTCGTGTTCATGGGTATGTCATTCCTTTGGTTGGGATGGTTCGGTTTCAATGCCGGTAGCGGATTGGCAGCCGATGGTCTGGCAGCCAACGCCTTCCTCGTAACCCATATCGCCACAGCAGCGGCAGCCACTACCTGGATGCTCATCGACTGGATTGTGAACAAGAAGCCAACTACAGTAGGTGCTTGTACCGGTGCTGTAGCCGGACTGGTAGCCATCACTCCAGCAGCCGGCAGTACCGATATTTTCGGAGCTTTCTGCATCGGTATCATTTCCACGATCGTCTGCTTCTTCATGGTAGCGGTAGTAAAGGAGAAGTTCAAGTATGATGATGCCCTCGATGCCTTTGGTGTTCATGGTATGGGTGGTATTCTGGGATCTATCCTCACCGGTGTCTTCGCCACTCAGTATGTAACAGGAGCCGAAGGTGTACAGGGTGCCCTCTATGGCGACTGGCATCAGCTTTGGGTTCAGGTTGTAGCCACCGTGGTAAGCATCATCTACAGCGTAGTAGTTACCTACATTATCTTCAAGGTAGTAGATAAGAGTGTAGGTGTACGTGTTGACAAGCGAGTAGAGGAGGAAGGTCTCGACATCTACGAGCATGGTGAGAGTGCTTATAGCAACTAATTGCGAAATTCGATTATCAGCATAAAATTTAGGTCAATGGTGTTTCATTTTGAGGAATGAGACACCATTTTTTTTACGATAAATCCTCAACTTGCACAATGAAATTGCCTCAACTTGCACAATGAAATTGCCTCAACTTGCATAATTTAACGTTTTAAATGCTAGTATTCAGTAACTTTTGGTTATCTTTGCAGCGGTGCTTAAAAAATATGATTATGAAGAAATATAAGGCAAGAATAGCAGATAAAATGTTAAGTCGGAGACTTTTGGGGAGTGGTGCCGTTTTGATACAAGGTCCCAAGTGGTGTGGAAAGACGACAACTGCAGAACAGCAAGCAAAGAGCGTTGTGTATATGGATGATCCTGAATACATGGAGCAGAATGTGGAACTTGCAAATCTTTCTCCCAAAAAGTTGCTTTCAGGAGAAGTGCCTCGTCTTATTGATGAATGGCAATTAGCCCCGCAGCTTTGGGATGCTGCCCGTTTTGAGGTAGATCATAGGGATGAACTAGGGCAATTCATCTTTACTGGTTCTGCAGTCCCTGTTGATACAAGTAAAATTCACCATTCAGGGACTGGTCGATTTGCATGGTTGACAATGAGAACAATGAGTCTTTCAGAATCTGGCGATTCTACAAATGAAGTCAGTCTTGAAGAATTGTTTGCCAATCCCGTAGCAGATGTTTTTGCAACTAATCCTCTCAATATTGATTCTTTGGCATGGTTGATATGTCGGGGTGGTTGGCCAAAGGCAACGATGGTTAGTAAGGAGGTAGCACTTGATATGGCATATAGATATTATGAAGCCGTGGTGCACTCTGACATTTCTCGTGTAGATAATGTGAGCCGTGATCCGGAAAGAGCAAAAAGAATATTGCGTTCTCTAGCAAGAAACCAATGTGCTCAGGTAACGGTAAATACTATCTGTGCTGATTTGGAGAATAATGATGTTGTAGCCACCAATCGCAATACGGTGGCTTCCTATATAGAAGCATTGAAGAAAATTTTCGTATTGGAAGATTCCTTGGCATGGAATCCAAATTTGCGAAGTAAAACGGCTATTCGCACTTCGGATACCCGATATTTTTCTGATCCTTCTATTGGTGTTGCGGCTTTAGGTATAGGTCCAAATGATTTGGTGAATGACCTCAGTACGATGGGTTTGTTCTTTGAATCAATGTGTATCAGAGACTTGCGTGTTTATGCCGATGCTATTGATGGAACTGTGTATCATTATCGTGATGGTAATGGTTTGGAGTGTGATGCTGTAGTTCATTTGCGTAATGGGAATTATGGACTGATAGAAGTTAAATTGGGTGGTGAGAAGAACATCGAAGAAGGAGCAAAGAATCTAAAGCTCTTGGCTTCTAAAATCGATGATACGAAAATGAAATCCCCATCTTTCCTTATGGTTCTGACAGGTACATCTCGTTATGCAGTTCGCAGACCTGATGGTGTGTACGTTGTGCCAATTGGTTGTTTGAAAGATTAATCAAAATACAGAATCTTTGTACTCTAGCACCTTGACTGTATGTTTAGTACGGTCGGGGTGCTATCTTTATATAATAAGGTGTAATCCGTTTTTTTACTGTAATCTCCTGATTCTTCTTTCTTTTGGGATAATTTGGGGAAAGTAATCAATTTGCAGTTGGTCTGTGAACGCTGAAGGTTGATGCAGTTTTGTCGGTGTAAATATCCGAGCTCCAGAAAAAGTTAAGCCTTTCTTCGCTATTTCGGTTCCGACTATAGAATCAACAATCTTGCGAATTTCTTTGATTTCAATATTAGCTATTCTACCTGTTTCGTCTGCGCATGCATCACATTTTGTAAGACCAACATAGAAACAAAGTCCACGCAATCTTGTAACAGCACTATTTGCCTCTTCTTGTAGTATAACCTGATTGGGAGCAGGCTTCTTTGTCTTGTCTTCCACGTCAATCATTATTTGTCCTCCTTGTGCATTGGCTAAAGCCACACAAGTGGTGACGAGTTCTTTGAATCCTTTCTCTCCTGTTCGAATCTTTTGCAGACTCTTGTATTCTATCTTTTGTTGCTCTGTATTCATTTTTAATTATATTTTGTTTCTGTACGGAATAATTGACTTTTTAATAGGAATATCCAATAACTTAGAACACAAGAGTGCTTTGACTCTTTTTACATTGTTGTCGGAAGCTTGGCAAGGACCTATGATAATTTGTTGTAGGCAACTTATTGGTATTCCTACTTCAATGTATGGTGTTGGAAAACCGTCTTTTCCTTTGCGAAATTTGGGCATTTCTCCGATCTTTACTATGCGATGTTCTTTTTCAGCTTCATATTTGAAGTGTTTATATTTGGGAGCTTCTTGACAGTCTATTAAGTGCTGAATAACATCTCTCAATTCTTTGTCTTTGTCTTTATCTTTATCTTGAAGATTTTGTATTGTCCTACGACATGTGTCCTCTTCTATTTTTATGTCATTTGGTTCTGTATATACACATTTTATGGGATAGTCCTTGTTGTATATAAGACGAGTATCTAGTTGATAATTGTTATTTTCAGGATTATCTCTATCTCTTAAACGCATGAGAGGAGCACCCGGCAATTTGTCAAAGTCGAAGCCTAAACTTATGCCATCTCCATTTTGACCATAGCCGCGCCACATGGTTAAATCATCTTCTTGTTCCGAAAATGAGATAAAATATAAACTTAAACCTCTTTCGGGTTCATTTATTAATTTATCGTATTCTTCCATTAAATTACATGAGTTGTTCAGACAGTAGTTTTCGATAGCTTTTCTAAGCCCTTCAAAATACAATTTACATTCTGTTGGATCATTTTGATATGAAGAATGACCTGCCCACATAATTAAGTGGGTAGGCTCTAAATTGTCATTTTGATGAAACAAAGAATGTTCCATCATGGAGATGAATGTATCCATCGTTGTATAATGATATAATATCATATAAATCCTTTCTTGTATTTTTTAATTATTGTATCCAAATTTATTCCAAGCTTCGAGAACGAGGCGTTTGGTGCGGTATTCTCCGTACTGACGTATCTCGTTGTCTTTCAGCACACGGAAGGTCTCGTTGATGCAACCTTTACCACAGATATCTTCTGGGTCTAAGATATAACGGAGATCTTCAGTGTTGAGGCCATAGAGATGGGCAAAGATGGCATCAAGCTCGGCTTGAAGGATGGCTCTGCGCTCAGGATTGTAAATCCAAGGCTGCTGTGTCCCCAGTTGTGGTAGTTCTGCTCGCTGCTCTTCGTTCATTTCTTCCCATAATTCAGATGCCCAACCATCCATGTCGTGATTGAAATAGCATAGCTCGGCTACTCGTTTCACGATTTGCCATTGCATGGCAGATGGGATTTGGTCGGGAGTTAGTGCAGGAAATTGTTTGACAAAACTTATACTAGCATGGCTTCCACCGATTTTTTGCTTGGTAATATAGTCGAAAACCAGTGATGAAAGCATTGCGCAAAGCGAAGCCACGGGCATAGTACCACGCTCCGCGTAGAGGAGCGTGGTACTATTCCCAACGCCTTTGGCGTTGGGAATAGGTGAACAAACGAAAGTTCTTTCGTTTGTTGCGTTGGTGACATCTCTAAACCCAAGAAGCCATTTATGATTCCAATGCCAGACGATTTTTCCTTCTTTGTTAAGTTTGATCAAGCGATTCTCTACAGCTGATAATGGAACCCAATACCACGGCATAATACAACTGTCTGGGTTTGCAAGTTCTGCTTCAGATGGCATGTTGATGGAATTTGGGCGTTCTCCTTCTATAGGCCATGAACCATAATGGTGGTTGTAGTGCCAGATCATCTTACCTTCATAGAGTGGAACGTATGTTTCACCATCTGCTGTTGTGAATGTATTACCATTCAGAGTTGCGCCAAGTTCTGTCAGTTGTGCATAAGTTCGGAAGAGATAGGAATCGTTAGACATATGAATCATGCTTCCAAACTTTATATTCCAAGGATTATCTCCCGTAAAATCATTATATAAAATGGTGGAGTTACGATAAATCTTAGCCGACAGCTTTGCGTCACGGCTTGTACGGAATACTGGGCAAGTTTTTGTGTTGGGATTAAGACGTGCAAAGTCGCTCGTCTGCAAAGAATATATGCGACGAGGATCTAACAAATGATCAAGACGGTTTAAGTAGAAACCGCCTTTTACAATACGAGGTTTATCTTGTGGTTTACTTGCTACTAATAGGCAGAATTTGAACATTCGATGAATGTCGAATAAGCCTTCCTTGTTCTCAAAATCGTATAATGAAACCAATCTGTTTTCATCAATCAACTTCGAGAAGAATGCCTTGTTGCTATCATTTACTGCGATCCCCGTAGGCAACACAAGTCCCCATGCCTCTTTTGAGAAAGAGAGGCATAACTCTGCAAACATAGGGTACAGGTCTATGTCTCCAGTAGCAGTCAAATCAAATCTGCCTGCTAAGCGAGCGAAGCGGCTAAGGGCTTCTGCATCAGCAAGAGCCTTGGCATATTCCTTATATAATGTTGGGTCTGAAGTCTGTAAGGTTTCTATCGCTTCTTTGCGTTGACTTGCAGTGCCAGCATTTACAATGTCGGCACGATTGTGACTTTCAAACCATTTCTTGTCTTCTACCTTAATCTTATCCCATGGCGGATTTCCGCACATGACGTCAAATCCCTTATTGGCAGCAAATACCTCTGGGAACTCCACGCACCAATGGAAGAAACGCTGTTCATCAGCCATACGCTTTACTTCTGTCTTGAAGTCGGCAGAGAGCTGGCGATAGTAAGTAGGCAGTGGCTTGCCTTTTTCAAGGCATTCCATAGCATTAATTTCCTGAAGCGCACGCATCACGGTCTTGGTATATGGAACCTCAGCTTCCAGAATCAGTTCTTTATTGCTGCCTCCATTATCTTTATAAAGTTCGTCTTCTTGAACAGTATGGTAAAATGCACTGGTATAGATGTCGCATGCACGGCGCAGACAATCTACTCGTGCAGATTCCATCAGCTCTTTCCATCGTTCCTGCTTGATGATTTCTTCCTCTAAAGTATCTTCCGGTAAGTGGTTGATAAAGCGAATCTTATCAGCTAAGCCAATCTGGGCAGCAGACATATTCTCAACACCAAAGGAATCTTCCAAACCTAATGTTGGCTCATTATCTAATGTACCGTTTACTGCTTTTACGGCTTCCTGGTTCATCTTCTTCAAAGCCTTCAATGTATCTTTGTCATCTGCGGTCAAAGCCTTGTCTGGTACACCATCAATCAGCATCTGCAAGTCGGAAACCCCCAATACGGAATTACCGCAACGGATATGATGATCGAGGAATGAAAGTGGCTT
>OGZE01001767.1_pt1 | contig 11560 bp, 10 predicted proteins | sample 1576731 | NCBI WGS metagenome assembly OGZE01 (sample SAMEA3541503, study PRJEB24748) | human gut metagenome | biome: human gut; feature: human-associated habitat; material: faeces | place: China | collected 2012 | reverse complement strand
CGGACACCGCGATTGAGGATTTGGCCGGGCAGGTGCAGGCGAAGGAGGAACGCCGCCGTCAGTTGGACCGCGATTATGCACAGAGCGACACCTATCAGGAGCGCGAGCGGCTGGAAAATCAGAAGCAGTCGCTGCTGACCGAGCAGAGCAAGCTGGTGCAGGAGATGGAGCGCGACGCACTTGAGATCAAGCGGGAGGCGCTGCGGCTGACGCACCTGTGCGAGACCGCGCTTGCATGGGACGCCGAGGAGGTGCTCATTCCGGTGCAGCAGGCGGCAGAGCAGGTGCAGCGTACCTACGCACGGCTGTCGAGCGGCGAATGCGCAATCTTCTCGCAGGAGCAGACCGTATTCGAGGACGCCCGGCAGGCGGCAGCGGCCCTGTCGGACGCGCTGGCGAAGGCGGCGCATCAGCTTGGCGATAAGGTTGCAGAGCTGCAGCAGCAGCTGACCGAAAAACAGACTGCGCTTGCCGATCTGCGCAGGAACATCAAGGACTATCCGCGTGGACTGCTGCCGTTCCGTGCCAAGCTGGCGGAGGAACTGGAGCAGCAGGCGGGAGGGCCGGTTGCGGTAGATATTCTCGCGGATGTGCTGGAAATTGAAGATGAGCGCTGGCGCGGTGCCGTGGAAGGCTATCTCAACAACCAGAAGTTTTATTTTCTGGTTGAACCGGCATATTACGAGCAGGCTTTGCGTATTTACAACAAACTCAAGTGGGAAAAGAGCCTGAACGCCTACGGTCTGGTCGATATCGGCACGCTGCGCGAGCGTGAGCATATCGACCTGCAGAGCGGCAGTCTTGCGGAAAAGGTGGAGACCGGGAACGCGCTTGCGCGAACCTACATGGATTATCTGCTCGGGCGCGTGATGTGCTGCGACACGGTTGAGCAGCTGCGCGGGCATCGGACCGCCATCACGGATGAGGGCATGCTGTATCAGGGCTATGTGGCGCGTGCGCTTCGCAGAGACCGTATGGAGGATGCGTTCATCGGCCGTCATGCGGTCACGCTGCGTATCGCTCGTCTGGAGGAGGAGGCCGCTGGTCTGCAGACCGAGATTTCGCACCGGAAACCCATCTGGCAGGCAGTTTCTCAGCAGAAAGCGCCCATGCTGACACCATATTATGTGCGAAACATCGTACCGCAGCGGCAGGCGGATTTTCTGTATCGCGCGGAACTGGAGGAGGAGATCAACGCGATCGACGAGCAGGTTTCCCATCTCGATCTGCTGTGGCTGGATCAGCAGAAGCAGCTGATTGCCGAGATCAGCGACGAGATTGCGGCGCTGAGTCATCAGCGTGAGGTGCAGATCGCACACAAGGCCAAGCTGGAGGAGCGTATTCGTCAGCTGGACGAGGAAATCCTGCCCGAGCAGTACCGCAGCCGCACCGAAATGGAGCGCAGGCTGGCGGAAACCTTCTCGGAGACCTATCGCGACGATATCGGTCTGCCGCGCTACCGGCAGGAGCTGGAGCGTCTGCACCGGCCGGATATCGTGTACCGCAATTTCAGCAGCCACCATGCACAGGTTGTCAACGAGATGGAGAACGCCCGCGCGGCACTCCTGCGGGCGCGCCGAGAATATGTCGAGCGGTTTGGGCCGTGCTCGTTCCGCGTGGAGGCAGACGACAATGCGGAGTTCGATGCGGAACGCCGTGTGCTCGAGGAAAGCGAGCTGCCGCAGTACCGTACCAAAATCCGTGCCGCACGCGAGAGTGCGATGGAGCAGTTCCAGAACGACTTCCTGTCCAGGCTGAAAAGCAGCATCGAGCAGGTGCAGGATCAGGTCAAGAACCTCAATCGGGCACTGCGGCAGGCGCAGTTCGGCACGGACAGCTACCAGTTCCGCGTGGACCGCAATCCGGATTATGCCGAATATTACGACATGATTATGGCGCCGGAGCTGATGGAAGGCGATATTACGCTGTTTTCCGCACAGTTTCAGGAGAAATACGGTCCGCTGATCGACAAGCTGTTCAGCCAGATCACCATGGCAGACGATACCCAGCTCAACGCCCGCAAGCAGAGCGAGCTGCAGGAGAACATCGAGCGGTACACCGACTTCCGCACCTATCTGAAGTTCGATCTGGAGACCACCGATCAGAACGGCTCCAAGCAGCTGCTGTCGCAGACGCTCAACACCAAGTCGGGCGGCGAGACGCAGACGCCGTTCTATATCGCGGTTCTGGCATCGTTCGCGCAGCTGTACCGCGTGAGCGATACGTCCAGCTTTGGCAACACCGTGCGTCTGGTCGTGTTCGATGAGGCATTCAACAAGATGGACAGCGAACGCATCATCGAAAGCGTGCGTCTGCTGCGCAAAATGGGTCTGCAGGCGATCATCTGCACCCCGCCGGATAAGGTTTCGGATATCATGCCGATCGCGGATAGAACGCTGCTAGTCGATAAGCATAAGTATCGGATGCACATTCTGCCGTTCAGCAAGGAGAATGCACAGTAAAGAAAAATCCCGCTTTCTCGCGTGAGAAGGCGGGATTTTGTGTTATTTCGGACAGGCTGGCGTATTCTAAATTGTACGCTGCGGGCAGAACATCTTACAATTCACCGCACATGAGTGCGCCGAGCGCGTCCTCGAAGGTACGGCTGCCGAGAGAAATCGCACCGAGTGCTTCGGCACGGCGTCCAACCTCGTATTTGTGCAGGTGTACGCCGCCTTCCGGGCACTGCGTGGTGATATACACGCGCGTGCCGCTTTGGATCAGATCACGCACGGCGGCTTCCAAACGAGCGGGTACGCCGCCTGCGCCGAAGGCTTCGAGTACGACCTTGGGGTAGCCGAGCAGCACGGAGAAGAATGACGGGTCGAGATCGGGGGTCAGGCGCACGGGCAGAATGTGGGTGTCGATCTGCTCGATAAGCTGCGGCGCGCCGGAAGGTGCGGACGCGGGTTTGCTCCAGCGCACTTCGCCGCCGCAGATTTCACCGGCCGGTGCGGCATTTGCCGAGAGAAATGCGTCAATCTCGGTCGAATGCTGCTTGAAAACGTGGCTGCCGTGCAGAATTTGACCGTTCATCACGGCGTACACGCCTGCGCGTCCGTCTGCCGCAGTGCGGAACGCATCCAGCAGATTGCGCGGCGCATCCGAGTCCGGCACGCCCATCGGCAGCATGGAGCCGGTCAGCACGAGCGGCTTATCGAAATGCGGCAGCAGGTGGGTGAGCAGCGCGGCGGTGTATGCGAGCGTATCCGTGCCGTGTGTGAGCACAAAGCCGTCGAATTTCTCGCGGCTTTGCCAGACCGCCTGGGCCATGCGCTGACGGTCGGCGGCGGTCACGTCGGTCGAGTCGAGCTGCATGAGATCGAGCGTTTCGACTGTGCACAGCGCAGACAGTTCAGGCAGTGCGCCGAGCAGCGCGGTGCCGTCCAGAGCAGGGGAAAGACCGCGTTCGGTCTCGCAGCACGCAATCGTGCCGCCGGTGGCGATCATTAAAATATGAGGCATGATTTTCCTCCTGAAAGTTGTTTTTACGGATAGAAAGCCGGATTAACGGCACTGTGCCTGATAATTTTCTCCCCATTTCCACAGGGCGTCCATCACGGGTTTCAGGCTGTACCCGAGTTCGGTCAGCGTGTATTCCACACGCGGCGGCACCTCGGCATAGACCTTGCGTGTCAGCAGACCGCTGGCCTCCATCTGGCGCAGCTGTGCGGTCAGAACCTTCTGCGTGACGTGCCCGATGGATTTTTTCAGTTCGCCGAAACGCAGGGTGCCGTTTATCAGGTCACGCAGGATGAGCACCTTCCATTTATCGCTGATGAGCGTCAGCGTGGTCTCGACAGGGCAGGCGGGCAGCTCCTGTTTTGCGGTCGATTCGGTCAGTTCCATGAGAAAAACCTCCTTGTTAACGCGATTTGCGCCAATAGTATCTTTTGGGTAACTACACCACAATATTGTGCTTACTTTACAGATTGTCACTACGGCTTTATTATAGAATCACCGAAAGGGAAAAGCAATCCCAATATAGAAAAAGAAAATAAAATTTTCATGGAGGTATTTATCATGAGCAAGGTCGTAGAATTTCTGCAGGCGAATCCGGTACAGTATCTGGCAACCGTAGGCCGTGACGGCAAGGCAAAGTGCCGCCCGTTCATGTTCTCGGGCGAGATGGACGGCAAGCTGTGGTTCTGCACGAACAACACTAAGGACGTTTACAAGGACATGCAGAGCAACCCGGAGATCGAAATCTCGGTTTCCAGCCCGGAGTACGCATGGATTCGCCTGCACGGCAAGGCTGTTTTCGAGAACAATATGGCTGCCAAGGAGATGTGCATCCAGAACCCGATCGTCAAGAGCCAGTACGGCGAGGCGACCAACCCGATCTTTGAGGTGTTCTATCTCGAGGATGCACACGGCAGTATCGCTGATTTCTCCGGGAATCCGCCGTATCAGTTTTAATTCCTGTCGCGAAACCACGGTTTCGCCGACAAGAGGAACGGACCGTGGGCCGCTCCAAAGTCGTCCGAAAGTTCCTATACAGAAACTTTCTCCCTTTATAAGTAAGAAAACCGAGGCGCATGTCCACGGTTTTCTTGCATTTGCAGAGCAAATGCTATTGAATATGCGCTGCGGCGCAAGAGTATAGAAGCACAATATTACAAAACAACTATTTTATGCGTAAATACAAACTAACCATTGAACCAATGTACCCTGTCGATGTATACTAATATCTAGCTTACATTAAGGGGGTCAAACAATGGATTTCATCAAGAAAAACGGCGCCGGACTGCTGCTGTGCCTGTGCATTGCGATTCCGGCGTGGCTGCTGGGACAGGCGGTGCCGGTTGTCGGCGGACCGGTATTCTCCATCCTGATCGGCATGGTGCTTACGCTGTTCTGGAAGAACAAGACCAAGGTGCAGCCGGGCATCGGTTTTACATCGAAAAAGGTGCTGCAGTACGCGGTTATCCTGCTCGGCTTCGGTCTCAACCTGTCCGAGATTGCAAAGGTCGGCGCACAGTCGCTGCCGATCATCGTTTCGACCATCGGCACCTCGCTGATCGTATCGTTCGTGCTGTGCAAGGCAATGAAGGTACCGTCCAACATCTCGACGCTGGTCGGTGTCGGCTCGTCCATCTGCGGCGGTTCGGCGATCGCGGCAACCGCTCCGGTCATCGGCGCGGACGATGAGGAGATCGCGCAGGCGATTTCGGTTATTTTTCTGTTCAACGTCATCGCGGCGCTGACCTTCCCGACGCTCGGCGGCATGCTCGGCATGACTGACCACGGCTTCGGCCTGTTTGCGGGCACGGCGGTCAACGATACCTCGTCCGTAACGGCAGCCGCTTCCGCGTGGGACGGCATTCACGGCAGCAATACGCTGGAAATCGCTACTATCGTCAAGCTGACGCGCACGCTGGCGATCATCCCGATCACGCTCGTACTGGCGCTGTGGCGCACCCACAAGGCCAAGACCGAGCAGAGCAGGGGCGGCGAAGCCTTCTCGCTCAAGCGCGCGTTCCCGATGTTTATTTTGTACTTCGTGCTCGCGTCCATCATCACCACGGTGTGCACCACGGTCGGCGTACCGGCAGGCGTGTTTACGCCGCTCAAGACGCTGTCCAAGTTCTTCATCGTTATGGCGATGGCGGCTATCGGCATGAATACCAATATCGTAAAGCTGGTCAAGACCGGGGGCAAGCCGATCTTCATGGGCTTCTGCTGCTGGGTCGCTATTGCGTGCGTCAGCATTGCAATGCAGCACTTGCTCGGGTTCCTCTAAGCGGAATGAAAAAAGCACAAAGGACTAATGTCCTTTGTGCTTTTCGCGTTTCTGCTGCTGTTTGAGTGCATAAAGCCGTTTGGCATCGGCCTGTTTGCGCGCACGGCTTCGGCGCTTGCGCGCCTGCTTGTTCTGCTCCTGCTGGAGCTGCAGCGCCTGCTGCGATTTGGTGCCGATGCCGATTGGCGCGGTCTGCCGTCCGGCTTCCCGCTGTGCCCGTTTGGGATTGCGGTGTGCAGGCTTTACGGCAGTCTCAACAGCCGGACTGAATGGCAATCGGTAGTAGTGCCGCAGCAGGTAAATCAGCACCTCCGGCTCCTTCGGCTCTGCGCCGAAGGTTACCTTTGCCACGGATAACCTGCCGTTTTCGATCCGCTCGAATACACCGACCCAGAACGGTTCCTCAAAAAATACGGTCAGTCTGCCAATTACTTTGTCCATTGTTTTTCCCTCCTGAAAAATAAATGAACAAAGAATGGACAACCCGGAGGGGCAGGTTACTTACCCTGCAAAAGCAGGACGGCCGGGCTACCTACCGGCTCTGGTGCACGGAGTGCACGTTGCGTTTTTATCTTTGCAGTTTTATTATAGCATGGAAATGCAGGATGCGGTTGAAGATTTTGATTTGCGAATTCGATATGCCTGCCTCATAGCATAACAGAAGTCCCTGTACCATACAGCACAGGGACTTGAAAGAAAGAGAGATTTAGGCGTTTTCCATGATGGCCTTAACGGCGGTTGCGGTATCGGTCAGCGGGAACAGCTCATAGCCGACACGGCCGGTGTAGCCGCACTCCTCGAGGTGACGGATAACCTTCTTATAGTTGATCTCACCGGTGCCCGGCTCATGACGGCCCGGAGCATCGGCAACGTGAATGTGGCCGAAGGTGTCGCCGTAGTTGGAGATGGTATCGCAGATGCAGCCCTCGTTGATCTGCATGTGGTATACATCATACAGCAGTTTGAGACGCGGAGAGCCGATCAGACGAACGATTTCAGCGCCCATCTGGGTGGTAGCGAGGAAGTTGCCGACGTGGTCGGTGGTGATGTTCAGCGCCTCGAGGTTGAGGTTGATCTCTTCCTTCTCGGCCAGTTCAGCGCAGGCGAGCAGCGTGTCGTACATCGAGCACAGCTTTACGGTGTGGGAAAGGTTATCGTAGTGGTTTACTACAATGCCGCCGTCACCCAGTGCGTTGGAGTGGATGGTAACGCTGGCTGCGCCAACCTTCTTAGCCGCCGCGATGGACTCCTTCAGGTAGTCCAGATACTTCTGCTTGTGGGTCGGGTCTACGAGCGAGTAGTCCGCATCGCCGTTGAAGCCGGAAATGGCAATGCCGGCCTTCTCAGCAGCCTCGCGGGTCGCATCCAGATCGCGGATGCGCCAGTCCCAGAACTCTACGGCCTCAAAGCCGTCGTTCTTTGCAGCCTGGAAACGGTCGAGCCAGTCCAGCTCGGTGTAAAGGGTGTCGATGCAAGCGCATTTTCTCAGTGCCATAATAAATTACCTCCAAATTTTCTTGTTTCGGTTGTCTTACTCTTTTAAATTGATGATACATCAAGCGCAGCGGATATGCAACGCTGTTTTCCAAAAATTATGCTCCGATGCCGAGCGGCGAGAATGCCAGATAGACCAGCAGCACGCACACGATAACGATAACGCTGACCAGCTTGCTGTACTTCCACGGGGTCAGGTCTACCGCGCCGACATCCTGCTGCACCCAAACCGCAGCGCCCTTGCTCTTGTTGCGGCGGTGCATGAGGTACATGATCAGCATTTCAAGCGGCCACAGAACGGATACGGCGTACAGATAGTGCATGGTGCCCTCGTTGCCGCCGAACAGCGAATAGCTGGGAGACAGGAGCATGAAGCCGCCGTAGCAGATAATGTGGAACACCATGATGAAGCGTGCGCTGTACTTCGGCAGACAGTTGAAGAAGAAGCCGCCGAATACGCCGGACAGGACCGGCAGACCAACCAGCATAACGAACGAGTCGAGGAAGGTCTTGAGACCGGCAGGGAAGAAGTAAACCATCGGACCGACGATCACGGAGAAGATGGCGAACACGATGCCGATGTTCTTGCCGACCGAGACCAGCTTTTTATCGCTGGCGTTCTTGTTGATGAATTCCTTGTAGATGTCCATCGTGAACATGGTGTTTACCGAGTTGAGCACCGAGTTGAACGAGGACAGGATCGCGCCGAACATAACAGCGGCGAAGAAGCCCATGACCGGCTGCGGTACAACGCGGGTGATGAGTGCCGGGTAGGCATCGTCCATCATGGAAACCTGCGTGCCCTCGATGTTGAAGATCGCGTAAGCGATAATACCCGGCAGAGCGAGGAACATAAAGCCGAGGATTTTCAGGAATGCGCAGTAGAGTGCGCCCTTCTGTGCTTCCTTGAGGTTTTCAGCGGCGAGTACGCGCTGGATGAACGACTGGTGGGTGCACCAGGACTGGAAGCCGAGGAATACCAGACCGAGGAAAACGGTCGGCCACGGAACCGCCGGTGCTTCGCTCTGTGCGGGAGCGATGGAGTTGAGCATATCGGCGTGGTTGTGGATCAGGTAGCGCACGCCGTCCATGATGGCAACGCCACTGTCGCTGCCGGAGGCATGACCGAGCACGTTGAGCGCGAGGAACGGGATCATCAGTCCGCCGATCAGCAGACCGACGCCGTTGATGGTATCCGATACTGCAACAGCCTTCAGACCGCCGAAGATAGCGTAAATCGAGCCGATGATAGTGATAAGGATACACAGGATAACGATGGACTGGAACTTGGTAATGCCAAGGATTCCAGACAGGTTGAAAATGTTTTCAAACACCAGCGAACCAGAGTACAGGATTACCGGAATCTGCACGAACAGGTACAGAATGATGTATGCGATGGAGAACCACAGCTTAGTGGGTCTGTCATAGCGCTCACCGAGCAGCTGCGGGATGGTGGTGATGCCGCTTTTCAGGTAGCGCGGCGCGGCAAACAACGCCAGCACGATGAGTGCGGTCGCCGCCATTACTTCGAACGCCATCGGACTCATGCCAATCGCCCAGGTCTGGCCGTTTGTGCCGACAAGCTGCTCTGCAGAAAGGTTGGTCAGCAGCAGCGAGCCTGCGATAACGACACCCGGCAGACCGCGGCCTGCCAGAAAGTAGCCGTCAGCGGTGGTCTGGTCATCGCCCTTGGTCTTAACATAGGAGATGACCGCAACTAAAATGGTAAAAAATACAAAGGTTACGCAAGTGAATAACATTTTCTCTGTTCTAACTCCCTCAAATTTGCATAGAAAAACCGTTGGTGCATAGCGCACCAACGGTTTTAGCACATTGCTTAGACTGTGTGCGTGGTGTGAAAATTAAGTTGTGATTAAGCCTCGATCTCGGAGATCTTGACCGGGCGGCCCTCATGCAGCGACTTGGTAGCAGCTGCTGCCATCAGTACCGGATACAGACCGTCCTCGCCGGTAACCGGAGTCTCCTTGTCATTGATAACGGCATCTGCGAACGCCTGCATTTCTGCAACGAATGCGCCGGTGTAGCGGTCCCACATTACCTTGTAGGCTACGCCGTGTACAGCGCCGTCTGCGGTGGACAGAACAGCGGTGTTCGGGGTGTCGTTCTGGTCCTCGGCACAGCCTTCGGAGCCGAATACCTCAACGCGCTGGTCGTAACCGTAAACTGCCTTGCGGCTGTTGTCGATTACGCCGATAGCGCCGTTTGCGAACTTGAGGGTAACGAGCGCGGTATCAACGTCGCCGGCCTCACCGATGCCCGGATCGACCAGAACGGAACCAACTGCATTTACCTCGGTAACTTCGCTGCCTGCGAGGAAGCGGGCCATATCGAAGTCGTGGATCATCATATCGTAGAAGATACCGCCGGAAACCTTAACATAGGATACCGGAGGCGGCTCCGGATCGCGGGAGGAAATCTTGATGCCGTCACGAACCATGTCGTAAACTGCGCGGTGGTTGTGGTCGAAGCGGCGGCAGAAACCGATCTGCAGCTTAACACCGGCTTCCTTGGCTGCGTTAATGGCAGCGTGAACCTTCTTCAGATCATAATCGATCGGCTTCTCGCAGAAGATGTTCTTGCCTGCGTGAGCAGCCTCGATGATGTACTTGGAATGGGTGTCGGTAGAGGAGCAGATGAGCACTGCCTCGATCTCGGGATCGTTCAGGATGTCATTTGCGTCCTTGGTGGTGTTCGGAATGCCGCAGGACTTGGCAAAAGCCTCGGTCTGCTCATTCATAAACGGGTCAGCGATGGTCTTGATCTCCATCTCCGGTACGAACATGGAAATATTCTTCGCATGTACCTTACCGATACGACCCGCACCGATAATACCTACTTTCATGGGTGTTCCTCCTTAAATGAACATTTGGAATAAAAAGAGAGGTTTTGTATGAAGCGTTGGAGCGCGTTTCCATACATAGTTTCCGCCGCAGGCGGTATTAAATCGTGAAGGCGTTGCCTTCACAAAAAAACGCGGAGCATGTATCTGCGTTTTTTTACAAGTAAGAAAATCGGTGTGCCGCTGTGCGACGCGCTGATTCCCATCTCCTTGAAATGCGTGCATTTCAAGGAATTATTTCAGCCAGTTTGCGAAGTTGTCTAGACGAGCCTGTGCGTTGTCCTTGGTGATGATCTCGGTGCCGGTGTCTACGTCGCCGTACTCCTCGCCGTTCAGGATCTTCACGATGGTCTCAACTGCCTTGTAGCCGATGTCGAAGTTGTTCTGTGCAGCGGTCATGGTCAGCTCGCCGTTCAGAACGGCTTCTACTGCGGACTTCTGGCCGTCAAAGCCGAGGAAGATGGTTTTTGCGTAGTTCGGATTGTCCTTTGCGGTACGGGCAGCTGCCAGCGCCATATCGTCGTTGTTGGAGCAGATGATGGCAACGCCTTCCGGATACTTGCTCATGATGCCTTCCATCGCGGTTACAGCGAGGTCAGCGGTTGCGTTAGCGTACTGGGTTTCGTTATCAAGGAACTCGCCGCCGGCTTCGTTTACGCCTTCGCGGTAGCCTTCCATGCGGGCGGTGTTGGTTGCGTCACCCTGAACGCCTGCGATCTCGATGCACTTGATATCGGTCCAGCCGGCTGCCTTTGCAGCCTCAACAGCGGCCTTGCCGCCTTCCTTGGCTGCCTCCTTGTTGCCGGTGCCGACGAATGCGAGGCACTTGTCGGAATCAATGCGGGTATCGTATGCTACGACCGGCTTGTCGGTGTTTGCGATAGCGGTTGCAACAGCCTCGGACTGCAGCGGAGCGATCAGGTAGCCATCGTAGGACTCAACCGCAAGGTCGGTCTGGATGGTGTTGAGCTGCTCCTCGTAGTAGGTCTCAGCCGGAGGGCCCTTGATGTCCAGATCGACCTGATCCGGATGCTCCTTCTCGTAGGCTTCCGCGCCTGCCTGAACGATGTTCCAGAACTCGGCAGCGTTGGTCTTGAGCACCATGCTGATCTTGTACGGGCCGTCATGAGTGGAGGCGGTGTCGCCGCCGTCGGGTGCTGCAGAAGAATCGGTGCTGCCGCCGCAAGCGGTCAGGCTGAGTGCGAGGGCGCTGGTGAGCAGGGCTGCTAACAGTCTCTTTTTCATAGTGAGTCTCCCTTTCTTTTCTCGTTTTTCTTCTCGTGTCTCTCTTTCAGCACTGTGCGTTTGTGTGCTCTGTGCTGTTTATGTGCTTATTATAGCGAGCGGGTACGAAAGTGTCAACAGGTAATTTGCCAGTGTGAAAATCGTTCAAATGGAAAAATGTCAAAATAAGCGGATGAAATGCGCGTAAAATGCATATAAATCGAGAAATACAAAATAAA
>OGZE01001764.1_pt1 | contig 11571 bp, 8 predicted proteins | sample 1576731 | NCBI WGS metagenome assembly OGZE01 (sample SAMEA3541503, study PRJEB24748) | human gut metagenome | biome: human gut; feature: human-associated habitat; material: faeces | place: China | collected 2012 | reverse complement strand
TAGTAGTATTCTTCCTTGTTTTGCGGCGCCGCGCTGTCGGGTGGGCAGAAGCAGCGCGTTGCGCTGGCCCGCGCGCTGATCCATCGCCCGCGCCTGCTGCTGCTGGACGAACCGCTGGGGGCGCTGGATGCCCTCACCCGTCTGGAGATGCAGGAGCTGATCGTCTCCCTGTGGCAGGAGCATGGCTTTACGGTCCTGCTGGTCACGCACGACGTCAGTGAAGCGGTGGCCATGGCCGATCGGGTGCTGTTAATTGAAGAGAAGAAGATTGGCCTCGATTTAAGCGTGGATATCCCGCGACCGCGGCGCACCGGTTCGGCGAAGCTGGCCGAGCTGGAGGCTGAAGTACTGGATCGGGTGATGAAACGCGGCGACAGCGAGCGTGCGCCGCGTTTGTTTAGTCATGGCTGACCGGAGTAACTGTCCGCTATCTGAACGGGGGCATATCGTCATCCGACATGTCCCCGGCTCGCGCGTTGCACAGCCGGGCTACCAACGCCAAATCAGCCGTGTATTCCAGGTCGGGTAAGCATCGCGCCGCCCGACAACATCACCACGATAACGGGTAACCCGGACAGGGCGCAAGGCGCGCCGCAATCCAGGGTTATGGCACCGTTACGCCAGCGCCTTACTGATTTTCTCGAACAGGTCGCCAGAGAGATTCTCCAGCCCCTTCAGCTGCTCCAGCGCGGCGCGCATCAGCGCCTGTCGCTTCTCATCATAACGCTTCAGACGAATCAACGGCTCAATCAGGCGCGACGCCACCTGCGGGTTACGCTGGTTAAGCTCGGTCAGCATCTCCACCAGGAACTGATAGCCGCTGCCATCTTCAGCATGGAACGCCGCCGGGTTGCTGCTGGCGAAAGCGCCGATTAACGAGCGCACACGGTTCGGGTTGCTCATGCTGAACGAACGGTGGTTCAGCAGACCGCGCACGGTTTCCACCACGTTGGCTGCCGGGCTGGTGGACTGCAGGATAAACCACTTATCCATCACCAGACCGTCCTGATGCCATTTGTCATCGTACTCCTGCATCAGCGCATCGCGGCACGGCAACTCAGCGGCAACCGCCGCCGACAGGGCGGCCAGCGCGTCGGTCATGTTATCTGCCTGGTGATACTGCGTCGCCACCAGCTTATCGCCCAGCGTCGGTTCCGCAAACGCCAGATAGCGCAGGCAGGTATTGCGCAGAGCACGTTTACCAATATCGGCGTGCTCCACCCGATAGCTGTCGAGCTTATTGGCGTTATAAACCGCGAGGAATTCGTCCGCCAGTTCGTTCGCCAGGGTGCGGGTGAGCGCTTCGCGCACGGCGGCGATGGCGATCGGATCGATAATCGCGAACATCTCGGCGATTTCGTTGGCTGACGGCAGGGTTAAGATCTCAGCGGCCAGCGCCGGATCAATCTTCTCATCCAGCAGGATGGCGCGGAAGGCATCCGCTACGTGCACCGGCAGCGACAGCGGCTGCCCCTGCTGATGGCGGTTGACGTTCAGCTTGATGTAAGTCGCCAGCAGGCTCTGCGCCGCATCCCAGCGCGAGAAATCATTCCGCGCGTGACGCATCAGGAAGGTCAGCTGCTGATCGCTCCACTTGTATTCCAGTTTCACAGGCGCTGAAAATTCGCACAGCAGCGCCGGCACCGGCTGGAAATAAACGTTATCGAAGACGAAAGTCTGCTCGGCCTGGGTCACATTAAGCACCGGGTGTACCGGGTGGCCGCCCTTCTGCAGGGGGATCACCTTGCCCTCGTTATCGTACAGCTCAATGGCAAACGGGATATGCAGCGGCTGCTTCTCGGCCTGCTCGGCGGTCGGCGGCGTACGCTGGCTGATGGTCAACGTATACTGCTCGGTCTCCGGATTATAGTCGTCATGCACGGTGACGATTGGCGTACCGGACTGGCTGTACCAGAGGCGGAAGTGCGACAGGTCGACGTTAGAGGCATCTTCCATCGCCTGCACGAAATCGTCGCAGGTGGCGGCGCTGCCGTCATGGCGTTCAAAGTACAGCTGCATCCCTTTCTGGAAGTTTTCTTCACCCAGCAGGGTGTGCAACATGCGGATCACTTCGGCACCCTTTTCATAGACCGTCAGGGTGTAGAAGTTGTTCATCTCGATAACCATATCCGGACGGATCGGGTGGGCCATCGGGCTGGCGTCTTCGGCAAACTGCAGCCCGCGCATGGTGCGCACGTTGTTGATGCGGTTCACCGCCCGTGAGCCGAGGTCGGAACTGAACTCCTGATCGCGGAACACGGTCAGCCCCTCTTTCAGGCTGAGCTGGAACCAGTCACGACAGGTGACGCGGTTGCCGGTCCAGTTATGGAAATATTCATGACCAATCACGCGCTCAATATCGAGGTAGTCTTTATCGGTGGCGGTATCGGTACGGGCCAGAACATATTTGGAGTTAAAGACGTTGAGTCCTTTGTTCTCCATGGCACCCATATTAAAGAAGTCGACGGCGACAATCATATAGATATCGAGGTCGTACTCGAGGCCAAAGCGCTCCTCATCCCACTTCATAGAGTTTTTCAGCGAGGTCATCGCCCAGGGCGCGCGATCGAGGTTGCCGCGATCGACGTACAGCTCCAGCGCCACTTCGCGGCCAGAGCGGGTGCGGAATGAATCGCGCAGGACGTCAAAATCACCGGCCACCAGCGCAAACAGATAGCACGGCTTCGGGAACGGATCCTGCCACTGTACCCAGTGACGACCGTTCTCCAGCTCCCCTTCCGCCATACGGTTGCCGTTGGAAAGCAGGAACGGGTATTTCGCTTTATCGGCGATAATTTTGGTGGTAAAGCGCGCCAGCACATCCGGACGGTCCAGATACCAGGTGATATGGCGGAAACCTTCCGCTTCGCACTGGGTGCACAGCGCTTCGCCTGACTGATACAGGCCTTCCAGCGCGGTGTTCGCCGCCGGGCTGATCTCATTGACGATGGTCAGGGTGAAATGCTCCGGCAGGCCGCCGATCACCAACTGATTGTTTTCTTCTTTATAGTCACTCCACGGCTGGCCGTTCACCTGCAGAGCGATCAGGGTCAGATCTTCGCCGTCCAGGCGCAATGGCACATCAGACGCAGCCGCGTGGCGGGAGACCTTGCTCTCGGCCGTAACAACGGTTTTTGCGGCATCCAGGTCAAAGGTCAAATCGATATCGCTAATCAGATACTCCGGCGCACGATAGTCGTGGCGGTATTTGGCTTGGGGCTGTTGTGTCATAAAAAACCTTTAGCATCTTCGGTAAAGTGTCGTCCCAGTCTATTCCTGTTGTGTCAATCGCGCTATGCAGAATCTTCATCTTTTCAACGTGAAACACGGAAATCGCTACATTTTGTTAACACTCGCGGCACGAAATGCGCTCGACCCGACGCAAAGCTTGTGGTGTGATCCATGTTCAATATATTAAACTAGGCCTCGCAAATGACCGTCAGCGTCACCATTGCTCGCCATCGCGGGACAGAGTCGGGTAATAAAGGTATACTCCGCCTCCATTTTCCGCGTTGGTTTCGATGGAACGCTCCAGTGAGAGGATGCTACTGCGCACCATGACACAATTCACTTCTCCTGTACTGCACTCGCTGCTTGATACGGATGCCTATAAGCTGCACATGCAGCAGGCTGTCTTCCACCGCTACGGCGATGTGCATGTGGCGGCGGAGTTTCGCTGCCGCGGAGACGACCTGCTCGGCATCTATGCCGACGCGATCCGCGAGCAGGTGGAGTCCATGCGCGACCTGAGGCTGCGGGATGATGAATATCGCTGGCTGTCCACCCTTCCCTTTTTTCGCCAGGATTACCTCAACTGGCTGCGCGATTTTCGCTATGACCCGAGCCAGGTCACGGTCAGCAATGACAATGGTAAGCTGAACATTCGCCTTACCGGCCCATGGCGGGAAGCCATCATGTGGGAAGTCCCGCTGCTGGCGGTGATAAGCGAGTTGGTCCATCGCTATCGTTCACCAGAGATGGGCGTCGATCAGGCGCTCAACACGCTGGAACATAAGCTAGGCGACTTCGCCACCATGACCGCTGACCTCGACATGAGCGCCTTCCGTCTGATGGACTTCGGCACCCGCCGTCGTTTCTCACGCGAGGTGCAGGAAGGTATTGTGCGGCGTCTGCAGCAGGAACCATGGTTTGTCGGCACCAGCAATTACGATCTGGCGCGCCGTCTGAATTTAACCCCGATGGGTACCCAGGCCCATGAGTGGTTCCAGGCCCACCAGCAGATCAGCCCCAGCCTTGCCAGCAGCCAGCGGGCGGCCCTTGCCGCCTGGCTGGAAGAGTATCCCGACCAGCTGGGGATCGCGCTGACCGACTGCATCACTATGGATGCGTTCCTGCGCGATTTCGGTCCGGAATTCGCCACCCGCTATCAGGGGTTGCGCCACGATTCCGGCGACCCGGTGGAATGGGGAGAAAAAGCTATCGCCCATTATCAGAAGCTGGGTATCGATCCGCTGAGCAAAGTGCTGGTCTTCTCCGATAATCTCGACCTGGCCAAAGCCGTCGATCTGTATCGCCACTTCGCCTCGCGGGTGAAGCTCAGCTTTGGGATCGGCACCCGTTTAACCTGCGATCTGCCGCAGGTTAAACCGCTCAATATCGTGATTAAGCTGGTGGAATGTAACGGCAAGCCGGTGGCGAAACTCTCCGACAGCCCGGGGAAAACCATCTGCCACGATAAGGCCTTCGTCCGCGCCCTGCGCGAGGCTTTCGACCTGCCGCCGATTAAAAAGGCAAGCTAAAAAACATGGCCCGACGGCATTCTGCTATCGGGCCAATCAATATCACTCCTGCGGCAGACGGGTTCTGACGACCTCGGCAAAATACTCCGCGCCAGTTAGCAATATCTCATCATTAAAGTCGTAGCAGGCATTATGCAACGGTGTATTGCCCTGAGCATCTGAACTATCGCCGTTGCCTAAAAAGATGAAACAGCCGGGGATTTTTTGCAGAAAAGCGCCAAAATCCTCCGAAATCATCATCTGTGCGACGTTGCCGTCCACCTTCTCAGCCCCTACCACGTTAATCGCAGCGGTGACCGCCACATCAACGCATTGCTGCCAGTTCACCGCTGGCGCAAATTCATGGGTATAGCTGAACTGGCACGTCGCACCGTGCATCGCGCAAATCGCTTCGCTAATGGTACGCATTCGTTCTTCGAGCAGCATCTGCACCTCCGGTGCAAAGCTGCGCGTATCCCCTTTGATTTCGACGTGCGTCGGAATCGCATTGCGGATGCCATCGGTGTGCAGTTCAGTACAGGAAATGACCGCTGGCACGTTCGGATCAACATTTCGCGAAACAATTGTCTGCAAAGCCAGGATGATTTCCGCCGCAATGACCAGCGGATCTTTCGCCATATGCGGCCGCGCCGCATGCGCTCCCTGCCCTTTAATACGAATAATAAAGTTATCTTCACTGGCCATAATGCCACCGACTCGCGTGGCGATAGTCCCGGCTTTCATACCCGGCATATTATGCAGACCGTAGATTTCCTCTATGCCAAAGCGTTCAATAACGCCATCGTCCATCATCGCTCTGGCGCCATAGCCAGGTTCCTCAGCAGGCTGAAAAACAAAGCAGACCGTGCCGTTAAAATTCTGCCGCTGCAATAGCAACTGCGCCGCGCCCAGCGCAATGCAGGTATGACCATCATGTCCGCAGCCGTGCATCCGCTCGGCGGTCATGGAGCGGTAAGACCAGTCTCCCTGTTCGGTCAATTGAATGGCATCGATATCGGCACGAATAGCGATAACGCCCTTCCCGTCGCCGCATTTCAATCTCCCCACCACCCCGGTTTTGCCAATATCGCGGTGCACCTCAATGCCCATAGCTTCGAGCTTTTCGGCAATAAACCGTGAAGTATTCTGCTCCTCGAAGGCGCTTTCCGGATGGGCATGCAAATAGTGACGCCAGGCGATAAGCTGCTGCTTTAGCTGTTGCTGATTCATTCTCTGCTCCTGTAAACATTAGTCCATACGCTGGGCGCGCTGTAAAACCACCTGCAGCAGCACATTGGCGCCAGCAATCAGATCTTTGGCTGCGCTATGTTCTTTGACGTTATGGCTAATGCCATCGACACAGGGGACAAAAATCATCCCGGCGGGACATACCGACGCCATAAATTGTGCATCGTGTCCGGCGCCGCTTGGCAAACGTCGGTAACTGAGCGCCTGACGCTCCGCCTCGGCTTCCACCGCATTGACGATCTCATCGGCAAAGATGACCGGATTAAAGCGCACCAGTGAGCGGCTGGTTATCTCCACGCCCTCTTCCTGCGACGTTTTCGCGACAAATTCGGCCAATTGCTGCTCCGCCAGACATAAGATCGCATTATCGGTATTGCGGAGATCCACTGACATGACGACATGGTTGGGAATGACGTTGATCAGATTAGGCTTCACGCTGAAATGTCCAACGGTAGCTACCTGATTACCACCAAGGCTTAGCGCCAGCTCACGGGCAAAAACAGCGATTTTCGCAGCCGCCAGCCCGGCATCACGTCTCATGGACATTGGGGTAGTACCCGCATGATTCGATACGCCTCTCAGGGTAAATTCCTGCCACGAAATACCCTGTACGCCGGTAACCACGCCAATATCAATCTGCTCTTTATCAAGAATTGGTCCCTGTTCGATATGCAGCTCAACGTAGCTATCTACCGCCATATCTCCCGGCTGACGTTCGCCTTTATAACCAATGTTACGCAGCGCTTCATCGAGCGTGATACCGTCGAGATCTTTTGCCGCGAGCGCCAGCGCCAACGGATACTCGCCGGCAAACACCACGCTGCCCATCATATCGGGCTGAAATCGCACCCCCTCCTCGTTAGTAAAGAAGGTTACCGCCAACGGTCGTCGGGTGCGGATCCCGGCATCCTGGAGGGTGGCAATCACCTCAAGGCCGGCCATAACGCCGTAGTTGCCATCGTATAACCCACCGGTGGCGACGGTATCGATATGTGACCCCATCATCACCATCGGCAACGTCTCCTCGCCGTGATAAACGCCGGTGACATTGCCGATAGCATCAATTGACACGCTCAGGCCCAGCGCCTTCATGCGGGCTACAACAAAGTCCCTGCCGGCTTTATCTTCGGCAGTCGCTGCCAGGCGGCATACGCCGCCGCCTGGCAGCGCACCATGTTCGCCAAGTGCATACAGGGAATCGATAAGCCGTTGGCCGTTAATCTGCAGATAATGACTCATATAACATCTCGCTAATAATGGTGGTTATTGGAACATGCCGTAAAAAATGGCAGATACGGTGATAAGACCGATCAGGGTGACGAAAACGTTGCTCGCTTTACCGCGCCAGGGGGCAAGCACCGGTAATTTATGAATGGCGTACATAGGCAACAGCAGCAGAATTGCCGCCCCGGTGGGACCGCTGATGCATTCGATAATACCGAGGATACTGGGGTTCTTGTACGCGGCGAACCAGCAGGTAAGCACCATAAACACCAGGATGACCGCGTCGACGAGGCGAATACCTGGTTTTTTACCGCGTGCGGCGGCGGCCTCCAGAATCAGGTCGCGCAGCGATTCATAGGCGCCGATGTAGTGGCCAAGAAATGATTTAGTAATAGCGACAAAGGCGATAATCGGCGATAGCCAGGCAATAATCGGTGTATCGTACTGATTGGCCAGATAGGACAAAATCGACAGATTCTGGGCTTTGGCTTCCGCCAGTTGCTGCGGCGACAGGCTTAACACGCAGCTGAGAACAAAAAACAGCACCACCACCGTCATGAGCAGGATACCGTAGCGCTGGATCTGCGCACATTTACCCTCAGCGAGCGCCAGACCGTAACGCTGCTTCTGGCGCACCACCATCGGCGAAATGATGGGATAGTGGTTAAACGACATCACCAGTACCGGGAAGGTCATCCACAGGGATAACATGATCCCCTGCCCATCGCCCGTGGCGCTGAAGCTTACGGTTTGCAAAATTGCGCCGTTCCAGTGCGGAATCAGAAAAAGTGCCATAAAAATAAGCGAGATGATGAAGGGATAAACCAGGGTGCTCATCACCCGCATTATCAAACGCTGTCCGAAACGGACGATAAACATCAGCCCGAGGATCAGAACGATGGCCACCAGCGACCGGGGAGGCTCGGCCATTGCCAACTGGTGGGTGATAAAGCTCTGCGCGGTGTTGGTGATAGCCACCGCATACATAATCAGAATGGTATAGACGGCGAAGAAATAGATGACGGTAAATACTTTTCCCGCCAGCGCGCCAAAATGCTCGCCAATAACATCGGTAATACTGCTTTCCGGCGTATTGGAAGAGTAAATGAATCTCGCCAGACCGCGGTGAGCCAGATAAGTAATAGGAAAAGCGAGGACAAAAACAATCAGCAGCGGCCAGAAGCCGCCAATTCCGGCATTAATCGGCAGAAACAGCACCCCGGCGCCAATGGCGGTACCGAACAGGCCAAGGACCCAAACGGTATCTTCGCTATGCCACTTTGCGGGATCGGAATATCCTTTATTGATAATTATATTTTCAGTATTCATCGGTCAGGTTCTCTCTATGCATGACGCGAAAGCGCGTATGTTTTCGTTATGAGTCAGAACGCTTGTCATACCGAGGGCTTGTAGGGTAGGTAAGATGGCCCCCTTGTTATTGTCGATAGCGCTCAACCATTACGGCCAAACCAGACGATGTCTTCATAGACATCGGGTGATGTATCTCCTTCCGTGCTGATTAACAGAACCTGTGCATCGGCATTCAGGCGCAGCGATTCGGCAAGCTCGCGATACGCCGGTTGAGTCATCAGCGCATAAAGCACTCCTGTGCCAATAGCGCCGGATTCCCCGGAGACAAAAGGTTCGTCAGTACCTGGTCGCGGAGCGGCCAACAGGCGCATGCCGTTGGCCGCCAGACAATCGTCGGCGGAAATAAAACAGGTGGCATGGTCGCGGAGCATTGGCCAGCTGGTGATATTAGGTTCACCACAGGCAAGCCCGGCCATCAGGGTTGACATATCCCCGCCGACGCTGTGCGGCAGTCCGTCATTAATGGTTGCCGAGCGAAACAGGCAGTTCGCCTTGTGCGGCTCAACGATGATGATGGTGGGAGCCTGCTGCTGCATCTTTTCGATGAAATATCCCATGATGCTACCGGCAAACGACCCGACCCCGGCTTGTAAAAACAGATGCGTCGGCATCGACGCTCCGCTTTCTGCCAGCTGCTGCCAGATTTCAACAGCGAGGGTCATATAGCCTTGCATGATCCATGTGGGGATCTGCTCGTAGCCCTGCCAGGCGGTATCCTGGAGTAGAACCCATCCCTGCTCGCGCGCGGTTTTGGCCGCCAGCCGAACTGTGTCGTCGTAGTTCAGTTCAGTAATCGTGCATTCGGCGCCATGCCGGCGAATATTCTGCGCGCGTACCGGCGACGAGCCCTTTGGCATATACACCACCGCACGCAGCCCAAGCTGCTCAGCCGCCCACGCCACGCCACGTCCGTGGTTACCGTCGGTAGCAGTCACAAATACGATGTCCTTGATACGCGCCTTAATCACTGGTGAATTAAGCTCGGCAAAGCTCAACGTATTAATATCTCGCTCAAGCAGAGCGGCGAGATATTTCCCCATCGCATAAGATCCGCCTAATCCTTTAAACGCATTCAAACCGAATCGCTGCGCTTCATCTTTTATATGGATCGATCCCAGCCCCAGCCGCTGGCTTAAAAATTCCAGCTTACGCAGCGGCGTGACCCGGTAATCAGGAAATTTTTGATGGAATGCCAGCACTTCGTTCCCCACGCTTTCATTCAGCAGACTCAAGTCTGCTCCCTGGCCATAGGGCTGCCGCCGGGCGTTAAGTTGATATTTAATTGTGTCCACTATTCAGGCACCTCTATTTTCATATCGTCCTGCGACGATAACGTTATTTGCGACCATTCCGCCTAAACGACGGGTGCACGGATCCGTGCGGCCTGGGACAGGACGGTCGCTTTAAATTGGTTAAGTCAGAATGTGAGAGGCTTTTTGTCGCGATATACCGCTTTCCCACTGCCTGTGATGGTACACTGCGCCCGGCGGTTAATTGGCGCAAAGTTGCCCATCGCGCCGCAATTTTCACTCTGTTTTATCATTCTCACGCAACAACGTTGCATTAGTGAGGTTGATCACAGGCTTGCAGGACGAGATATATGATGAAACTTGACGCATGGGATAAAAAAATTCTTACGCTCTTGCAGCGTAATAATCGTTTGTCGCAACGGGAGATCGCCGATCGGATCAGCCTGTCTCCTTCGGCAGTCAATCGGCGTATCGCTGCACTGGAGGATGCAGGAGTGATTAAAGGCAGTGTTAGCTTAGTGGACGCCAGTAAAGTGGGAAGACCAATCACCATTATGGTGCAGGTGACCATTGAGAATGAACGTCTCGATCTGCTTGAGGAGGATAAACAGCGTTTCGTAACCTGTCCGCAAGTGCAGCAGGTCTACTATGTCACTGGCGACTTCGATTTTCTGCTCGTGATCAACGTCCGTGATATGGCGGAATACGAAGCGCTAACCCGTGAACTCTTTTTTGCCTCGGGAAATATCAAGTCTTTCCGGACCATCGTGTCGATGCAAAATGCGAAGCAGGAAATGACGGTCATTATCGAGTAAGTCGTGTAAAAGTCGACATGGGGAGCCAAAGAACGCCCCGGAGGTGTATTTATTTCCGAAATCCACCCTTCCCTGTGCGAAATCTACTTGTCTGATGGAAGATGACAGGTAACATAGATATCCCCCCGCTGTTGGGGGAAGAGACTTTTTTATTGGACTACATAGAGAGATTATTATGAGCGTTGTGCCTGTAGCCGACGTACTCCAAGGCCGCGTTGCCGTTGACAGCGAAGTCACGGTCCGCGGATGGGTGCGTACCCGCCGAGATTCTAAAGCTGGCTTTTCTTTCCTCGCCGTCTATGACGGTTCCTGCTTTGATCCTGTACAGGCCGTTATTAATAATTCTCTGCCCAATTACAATCAGGAAGTGCTGCGTCTGACCACCGGCTGCTCGGTGATTGTCACCGGTAAAGTCGTGGCTTCTCAGGGTCAGGGTCAAAGCTTTGAGATCCAGGCGACCAGCGTGGAAGTGACCGGCTGGGTGGAAGACCCGGACACCTACCCGATGGCGGCCAAGCGCCACAGCATCGAGTATCTGCGTGAAGTAGCGCACCTGCGTCCGCGCACCAACCTGATTGGCGCGGTAGCCCGCGTGCGTCACACCCTGGCGCAGGCGCTGCACCGCTTCTTCAACGAACAGGGCTTCTTCTGGGTTTCCACCCCGCTGATCACCGCCTCCGATACCGAAGGCGCCGGCGAAATGTTCCGCGTGTCAACGCTGGATCTGGAAAACCTGCCGCGTAACGATCAGGGCAAAGTCGATTTCGACAAAGACTTCTTCGGTAAAGAGTCGTTCCTGACCGTTTCCGGCCAGCTGAACGGCGAAACCTACGCCTGTGCGCTGTCGAAGATTTATACCTTCGGCCCGACCTTCCGCGCCGAGAACTCCAACACCAGCCGCCACCTGGCGGAATTCTGGATGCT